>Ga0209166_10001770_pt1 | contig 17388 bp, 14 predicted proteins | sample Coa_R1_3_FD_187151 | JGI IMG/M metagenome (GOLD analysis project Ga0209166, IMG submission 187151) | Surface soil microbial communities from Centralia Pennsylvania, which are recovering from an underground coalmine fire - Coalmine... | ecosystem: Environmental > Terrestrial > Soil >... | reverse complement strand
GTAGAGCCAATATAGTGTTTGAAGCAGTCCAGAACATAAGCCGTGTGGAAATTGTCCACCCAGTGCAGGTTTGATGGTTCCCCGTAATACCAGGAGGAATTGGAACGCTGATATTTTGCGGTGTACTTGATCGCCTTTTCCGCCAATTCACGGTAGGCTTCGTTGTGCGTATGTGAGTACGTCCTCGCCAACAAACTCGCGCCAAGCGTGTTTGCATTGTGGACTGGTTTATCGGGGCCCGGGATATAGCTGATACACACGGAATCCCCATCGGCGTGCGTCTTCAAATCTCGAAGAATGTGCTCACAGGCGCTTATCGCCGTATTGAGATATATTTCGTCATGGAAATGGTCGTAGCCGTCGAGAAAGGCGTGACCAATGAGCGATGTCCAAACGATTGTCGGGACACCCTTCGGCAGATAAAAACTTCTCGATTGATAATCGAAGTGGTTGCCCCAACAGGCTCCTGAATAGCCGAGAGACTGGTTCTTGATCAGCCATTTCAGGGCAAACTGTGCCTTGTCTGCCCAAATCTGCTCACCAGTCGCCTGGTGGAGGCGGATGAAACCCCTGGCCAAAAAGCCCATTCCTTTGGTGGAGTGGCCCTTGGAGACTCCCAAAATCGGCCGTAGGTTGAAGGGGAACCGGCGAACTCCTTGTTGAAGCACGGTACGAAGCAATTTCGATTCGAAGGTGAGTGGACGTACGAACCTGGCATTCAGACCGTCGAAAGTATCATAGCCCTGATAGTCATTACGCTCGAGCCACCCGGATAGCAGCTGGATGGATTCGAAAATTTGATTCTTCAAGGAATTGCCGCCGTCCGAAATTCTAGCTTTCTTACCAGCAGATGCCGTCGTACTTGCCATTTTCGCTCCTGCGATTCGTAATTCGGACAAAATCCACTAGGTTCTGACCCTCGTGCAGACGCTCAAGTACGCCCTCAAATTCCGGATCCTTGTTACCGATCACAACCGTTTCCGCGTGATCCAAGACCGCATCGATTCCGTTGACCATCAATCGGGAGATGTGGGGAATGCGATTGAGGATGAAGTCGCGGTTTGCACCAACCAGGCTGGCCAGGCTCACATTCCTGTCAAAAATGCGCAGGTCATAGCCTTTGCCAATAAGATGCTCGATCACCTCGATCATCGGACTCTCTCTCAAATCATCGGTGCCTGATTTGAAACTGAAGCCCAGCACACCAATCCGCTTGCGTCCCTTTTCCGTGATGAGTTGCAAGCCCTTGGAAACCTGCAATGCGTTACTTAGCAGGATGGCGTTCATGATGGGCAACTGCTGGTCGTGCATTTTGGCCTTATAAGCGAGTGCGCGCAGATCCTTGGGTAAGCACGAACCCCCGAATGCAAAGCCAGGGGTGAGGTACGCGGAAGAGATGTTAAGCTTCTTGTCCTGACAGAAGATTTTCATGATCGCATGCGCATCTATGCAGAAAGATTTGCAAAGATTGCCGATCTCGTTGGCAAATCCAATCTTGAGCGCATGCCAACTGTTATCGACGTACTTGACCATCTCAGCGGTTTCTAGATCCGTCCGGATAAAGGGCGCGTCGAGTTTGGCGTAAAGGGTAGCCAGCAGCTCGCCACTCTCGCGATCGAACTGTCCGATGACCGTTTTGGGAGGGAAATTGAAGTCCATTACCGCCGAGCCCTCGCGCAAAAACTCAGGATTGTTACACACGCCGAAGTCCGTGCCGGCTTTCTTTCCGGAATTTTCCTCTAACGTGGGAATGACGATATCACGCATTGTACCCGGCAATATCGTGCTGCGGATGACGACCGTGTGACGGGCGGTCTTATGTTTAAGCGCCCGCCCTATCAATTCACAGACCCGGCGGATATAGGTTAAGTCCAGATTGCCATTAGCCTGACTGGGCGTGCCGACACAGACGAACGAAAGTTCTGTCTTGTTGATCGCTTCGTCCTGATTGTCCGTGGCCCGAAGGCGACCGGATCTCACTGTGTCCGCGATGATTTCCCCGATTTCGGCCTCGATGATGGGGGACTGGCCGGCGTTTATAAGGTCGATTTTTGTCCGGACCGGGTCGACACCAATTACCTCATGACCGTCCTTTGCGAGGCATCCTGCAGACACCGTTCCGACGTAGCCCATTCCGAAGATACTGATCTTCACCGTGAGATCCTTTCACCTTTGGTCTGAGAGTTCTTTACTGGCCTCGAAGAAGTGGGCACTCTCGAGACTGTTTTTCTGAAGTGCGGTAAACCGAGTTTGTGGATTTGAAACCAAATGCTGACGTTTGCCGTAGATCGCACCAATCACCTCTGGCTTCGCGGGCGAAAGACCAACACATTCGGCAGCCCCCAGGTGTTATATTGACGCGATTCGACGATGTCGAATTCGCGTTTGATCAAATTGAGCTTTCTTCTTACCCGGAATTTGATTTTTCCAGGGCGATGATCCCCGGCGAAGAGTCTTACGACAAAGACCCCGCCCTTCTTCAATGATTTTGAGTATTTCTCGAGTATCTCCAGGACTTGGCCGTACGGAATATGGTACATGGACTCACGAAATAGGATTATGTCAAATTCCTTCGTGGGCTTATATCCGAGGAAATCCGAACAGACAAAACTATTCTTGTCTGCCCGCCCGTTTTCCGCGGTGCGCTTCACGGCTTTGGCAAGGGCCGCCTCGGAAATGTCCACCCCAACGTAGCTCCGGTAGGCGTCCGCGGATAGTTCATTGGCTGTATTGCCCGGGCCACAGCCCAGATCCAGGATGTCTCCCTTCTGAGCATACTTTTCCAGATGAGGGTAGACACAGTCCCCCGCGGTATTGTCTATGAAGTCCCATTTGGTTCCCGAAAATTCTTTGTCCCATAGGGCTTTCTTAATGTTGGAGGGACCGTAGCTCATGAGAAAGCCGCGGACAAAGGTCAATGTTCTTTCGACAATATACATGTGTTTTCTCCGACTAAAGTTTACGTGTTCAACGACTGAGGACTGCTGTTTTTGTCGCCAGCGATTTCACACTGGTCAACCAAGGCTTTCCTACTTGTGGGGCACATCTGTAGCGGTGCTTTGATTCTGTCCGCTTGCGTACCACAGCAGGAGGCCGGTCGATGTTGAACGAGTGTTGACCGTCCGACATACGCTTCGTTTATTGCGCAGTTCCCGCTGGGTGGCCCACGGGCTAAACGCGGACTAGTAATTAACAGGAACAGGGGTCACAGGTGCAAATCCAGAATCAGGCAAGGAAGTCGCTGTGTCTTCCGTTCGCGGGAGCGTCTCCACGAATCGGCTTGAGTTTGAAACTGCATCGGTAGAATCAGCCTGAATTCGGAATGCCACGTATCTTGCAGATATACAATGCCTTATTACTTATTCCCCATTGAGATGCTGTGATCAGCCGGGCTTCTGGAAACTGAGATACTCCCGTCTTCGAACCGTCGGCACCAGCCTCGTTGACATCCAACGGGAAACGCACAACGGGGGTACAGGTACATGCCCTGCTCGCAATTTAGACTCAAGGCCAGTAGGATTCAAGTTGAAGTGAAGGCTACTCTTTACCGTGGCGCAGGGAAGAAGCAAAAGACGACTTTGAGAGTGCTTATGTATGCCAGAGAGCAAGACTGGATTTGCTGGCACCGTACACAAGCTTGAGCTGCTTTTGTTTCTCAAGAATAGCGCTAAAGTCGAGGGGCGATGAGTCTGGAATCCACCTTTCCGAAAAGTTGTTCTCGCCGAGACGCTAAGGAGCTTTGCCAATAATGATCCGCACTCGTTCACTCTTATTCGTGACTTTATTGCTCTTGATAATGCCGTTTGCAGTCCACGCCCAAGGGACGTATACGGCTGCATCCTGTAATCAGTCTGACGTAAATGCGGTAATTAACGGCCCCACGCACACGGCGGTAAACGGCGACACGATTCAAATCCCGGCAGGTTCGTGCACCTGGACTACAGGAATCACGATAAAGGGTGTTGGCATAGACATCACCGGAACGGGAACGCCCAACACTGGAGGAGGTACAGTAGGTGCTGGGACGCCAAGCACGACATTGATTAACCACGCCAATGCAGCGTTTTTCAATTTCACCGGACTTACCATCGGACAGACCGCAAAGGTTGAATTGCTTACGATGTCTGCCAGCGGAGCCGGAACCAATTCAATCAGTGGGGCAATCTTTTTTAATGGCACATGTACGGCGAGCGGGTGTGCCAACATCAGAGTTGATAACATTAATTTTACGGCAGGGACATGGGGAAGCGCGTGTTCCGGGGGATACGTTCTCGTTGATAACGTATTTGGGGTGGTGGACCACAACACGGCAAATGAGTCTACCGCTTCGACCGCCCCGTTGGTGCAGGTTAATTACGATGCGTGGCAAGGCGTCGGAGCCAACGGTGATAACTCCTTCGCAAGCGCGGATACTTTTGGCACCGCACAGACGATGTATATTGAGAGCAACTCTATTAGCGGAATCCAGGGCACTCAGAACGATGTTAGTCCTGGTGGTGTAGGTGGAGCGCGTTATGTATGCAGGTTCAACACTTTCACCAATGCGTCGGGAGCGGGCCTTTGCCCTGGGCACGGCACGGCATGGGGCGGTAGGTTTCGTGGGCAGCGCCAAGTAGAAGTCTATTACAACACGGCAAGCAAGACTCCGGGATATTCCTTTGATTCTGTGAATGGCCTGAATAGTGGAACTGGGTATTATTTCAGCAATACTTATTCGACTTCAGTGGGAAATGGAGCCAACAAGTTCGTGGGCCTGGATATTGCCAGATTTGTTCAAACAGGGACACCGTGGAATTCGTGTGATGGAACTCAGCCGTGGGATCAGAGTCCGTGGTCATCGACAACGCAGTGTTTAGACCAGCCAGGGCGCGGAGCAGGTGCGAGATTAGAAAATGCAACTCCCGTGCTTGTGTCAGCACCGGGAACTCCATGTACCACTGCTGGCCAGTGCTGGCCAAATCCTGCTCTTGACCCTGTTTATGAGGCCGGGGAGGTGATGACAGTTGGCGGGCTTGGAACACCCGTAAGCGTATCGGGTGATGGTTCGCAAACCAGAGTTTTAGCGAATCGGGATTATTATGCGGAAGTTTCGCAGTCGGCGCAGACCTCCGCAACATCCCCCTTCAATGGCACGGTTGGAACTGGATACGGCACACTGGCGAATCGCCCAACGACTTGCACGACAGGTGTGGGTTATTGGGCAACAGACCAAGGAACTTGGAATAGTAGCGGCGTCGGCGGTCAGGGTGAGCTATCCATCTGCACGTCCACAAATACCTGGACGCTCCACTATACGCCTTATACCTATCCGCATCCGCTTACTACGGGTGGCACTTCGACCGGCGTAACGACTAATCCCCCAACGAGCCTGACGGCGACGGTTCAGTAAGCCGAGCAAGTGTCCTGTCCCGGGGGTAGGGCACTAGCAGCCAGACTAAGCCCGTTCCGTGGCCTCGCGACCAGAGAGCGAAAGTCCGTCGCCCAGGGGCGGATATTTACTCGATCGGATCGCACGAGAGCGGCGTCTTCCAAAATACTTCGATGCTTTTCTCAGTGCATGCCGCGAGGACGCGCACGAATTCGGGGGTGGCCAGCCACTCTTGCAGTGCCAGCCCGTGCTCATATTCACCAGACACGTAGTTGAATCTGCCGTCGGGAGCTAGGCGACTGAGGATCTCGACGCATTCCCGCCCCTCTGAGGCGAATTCCGGGAGGTTGACCTCGAACGAAAGGTACGGGACGGCATGATGGAGTCCCCGCAAGACGCTGTGTTCATGGCCTTCGACATCAATCTTGATGAAGAAGGGCAGTCCGTGTAGCCCAATCAAACGGTCAAGGGTGGTAGTTTCTACCGTCGTTCGCTGACTGAACTCGTGGTGGATTCCAAAACGCTCGTCGTCACGTTTTAATGCGTCAACCCACTTCTGAGAGAGGGTGTTCTTGGCCGACCCGGGTTCGTCGATCCACATGGTTTCGACGGCTTCTTTGTCACTCAAGGCTTTGCCCACGATGACGACTGGCTTTTGAGCGAGTCTATATGTCAGAAATCTCTCCTTTAGAATTTTCTGGTTGGTCTGATCCGGTTCGACGGCAACGACCCGGGCACCAAGTTTCAAGAAGGCATCTGTTTTAGTTCCGTGATTCGCACCGACGTCAAAAATCAATGACCCAGGACGAAATCCAGCTAGGAAGTTGTGGTAGAAGAGAATCTCGTTCTTTACGTGTTTGACGATTGTAGGATCGGCGAAGCTCCAATATAGGTCGTAGGCCCATGAGGTCTTTACCCGCTGATAAAGACCAGCACGCTTGAGAATTCTTTGTATGTTGAGCTTCAGCTGCTGCACACTTGCACCTCATCCACTCTTGCCAACGCCTGAAACATTCCCGAAGATGTGATTGAATTCAATCGTTTCAGCTAAGCTTTCCATAGTCCATTATTCAATTGTCCTGGCCGAAGCTTGCAGAGCTCCGATCGCGAGGATCCACCAGCGTTTTCTCGCCTAAGCAGCCCGCTGCAACTTGGAAAAGTGCATGCGCGGTCGTTGCAAAAGTAACTTTGGACTCCCAGTCCGCTGCATTCGAGCTGACTTGAGGGTCGACTCCGAACAACAGGGGTCGAGAACCCGCCGCTTGAGCCGCTTTCACGTCCGTTTCGGAATCTCCGATGAAGATTGAGCGGCTCAGGTCGATATTGAAATCGGACGCCGCTTCGAAAAGTAGTCCTGGTTTAGGCTTTCGGCAAAGGCAATTTTCGTCGGCTCGGTGGGGGCAACTCCTAATCCGCCAACGAGCCTGACTGCGACGGTTCAGTAAGCCGATCAGTTAGAATGCGCTTCTTTGATCGGGGGTAACTTTTCATTAACCCCATACACAAAGTCTCGGATCCATGGCCCCTCAGATTCGCGGAGCGAAACAGCGAAGCCGTTCTGTTTGAGAAAACTGATGACATTTGCTTTCGTTCTTAACTCATTCGGGCCGCCTTCCTCAGCGAGGAAATCATGGCATGAAATGCAAACGTTCTTGGTCTTCCGCACCATTTCACCCTTGCCAGAAAGCGCAAGCCTCTCAGCCCCCTCTATGTTCATCTTGAGGAAATCTACCCGCAATAACCCAAGTGATCGGAAGATGTAGTCCAGTGTCGTGCCCGGCACTCGAATTCCCGAACCCACCCTAATAATGCTATTTCCTTCATGTTCGCTGGAATCACTGAGTTGTACTTCTCGTTCTTGATCCCCGACCGCCGCTTGAACAAGCGTGACATTTTCTAGTCGGTTTTTCTCGCACATCTTCGACAAACAACGAAAAGTTCTGGGGTGGGCCTCTATCGATATGACACGACCGGATTTGCCCACACTTCTCGAGAAAAATAATGTCTCCCATCCGGTACCCGCACCAACATCCACGATCGTATCTCCTTCCTTAGGAAGATACTTATACATCCACAAATCAGAAATCGTTTTTTCAATTTGTTTTGGCGTCCAAAGCGTTAGCCGCGGCTCGACAAGTGTGCACGATGGGAATCTCTGAACCCATTCGCCCTCATAAGATACCTTGCATAGTTTTCCTACTCGAACGGTTGCGCTAATTGTAGCCAACACCGTCAGGATAAATCGGAGACTGGGTCTGTTGAGCAACTTGTATAGGCTGTGCTTTAATTTCTGTCTCGGCTTCAAAGTATGACCTGCCCACTTTTTTCGTCCACCGGATGGTACACATTCCCGCCGCGCACTAGGGGTAAGACACGAACAGCCTAACTATACATGCTCTCTGGCCTGCAGACATTTCGCCACCAGTGCGTAAAGTTCCGTTACCTCGCGCGTGGTAAGCAGATTCGCCGGAGGCGTCGGCTGTGGGCCATCATACGAGCCAAACAACACCGGCACACAGCCTGCAGCCCTAGCCGCTTGCACATCTGTGTCGGAATCTCCAATGAAAATCGAGCGGGTTAGATCAATATTGAAATCGTCGGCCGCAGCCTGCAGCAAGGCGGGTTTCGGCTTTCTGCAAATGCAGTTTTCGTCGGCCTTGTGGGGGCAATAGTAAGCAGCTGCGAGCTGCACACCATCCTCGATCAGGGCTTGGTGCATCTTAGCTGTGATCTCTTGCAGATTCGCGGGATCGAGAAGACCCTTATCAACCGCTGCCTGATTCGAGATGACTATCATGGGCAATCCAAGAGAGGCCAATTGCTTCAGTGCTGTCCGGATGCCTGGGAGAAAAACGAACTGCGACCAGTCCAGAACGTAGTCGCCGGGCCGCCTGCAATTGATTACTCCGTCGCGGTCGAGGAAGATGGCCGGACCTTTGGTGGTTCTAGTTGGTTCGAAAAAAAGAATTCGCAGCAATTTCGAGCTTGGCTCCTGCTCAATTTCTGGAACTTGGCGTGGCGGCGGTTCCGCGGAATCATTCCCGGGGACCTAGCTCTCTGAAGGCTCCATCAACATTTCCTCGGCAATCTCGCAGATGATGTGGCCAGTCAGGATGTGACACTCTTGGATTCGTGGCGTCTCGTCGGAAGGAATGCAAATCGAACAGTCTGCCAGATCTTTCATCTTTCCCCCGGACCCCGTGAGAGCGATCGTGTAAATCGACTTCGCCTTTGCCACCTCCACTGCCCGGATCACATTGCGCGAATTTCCACTGGTGGAAATTCCGACCAGAATATCTCCTTCCTTGCCAAGCGCTTCCAGTTGACGAGCAAAGACAAGATCGAAACCATAGTCGTTGCCGATGGCCGTTACCGAAGATGTGTTCGTGTGAAGGGCGAGGGCCGGCAGCGCTCGGCGCTCTTTGAGGTAGCGGCCCGTGAATTCCGCGGCCAGGTGCTGGGCATCCGCCGCGCTTCCGCCATTTCCGCAGAAGAGTACTTTGCCGCCGCCGCGCAGGGACTTCACAATTTGCATTGCGGCCCGAGCCACAAGTTCGTGAAATACGGCATCGGAGAGGAGCACTTGCTTGACTCTGATACTCCCTTGCACCCGATCTCGCACGAGGTCGGTAATATATTTTGCATTCTCTTGTCGTGTCATGATGATTCCGGACTTATGGGCTTTTTATGGCGAAGCTAATGCTTTCGCGCAGACAGGATTCCGGCCGGTTCGACATTCGCCAGAGCCTCTTGCGCGCTGAGATACCGCTCCGGAGTCCCGATGTCGATGCATCTGCCCTGATGATGGTACGCTCGGACATTTTTGGCTTCTGCCAGCCATCGCGGAAACAGCTCTTCCTCAAGTGAGACCCGCCTGTTCGGGGGAATCTCGCAGAGGACACTCTTCGCTGCCATATAGATTCCGGCGTTTACATAGGGCTTCCCAATTGTGGATTGTTTCTCCTTGAAGCTCAGAACCCTCCCACCGGGATCCATAGAAACCAGACCGCAGTCCGCGCGGCCATTGGCCGGAACTACAAGCACGGACACGTCGGCCTTCTTTTGACAGTGCTCAGTTACGAATCCCGAGAGGTCGGCATCGGTATAGCTGTCTCCGTTCATTATTAACGCAGAGTCCGATTCGACAAGGTCCGCAGAATTGCGCAACGCACCGCCGGTCCCCAGTGGCGTCAACTCAATCGCGTATTCCAACGATAAATCGAGCGCCTGGCCATCGAAGTGCGACCGAATCAAATCCTTTTGGAAGCCCACGGCCAGGATGACTCGGTGGAACCCGTGGCGTCGCAACTGGCTGAGCAGTATGTCGAGAAACGGTCTGCCGCCAATACTTGCCAGCGACTTCGGAGCATCTCCCGTAACACTTCTCAGGCGAGTGCCCGCTCCCCCACAGAGCACGATGGCATCAGCCACGCTGGGCATAAATCTCACTCCGGTCATTGGCAAGCGATCTATCGTAGGCTTCCTCGGGTTCATACACAGCGACGTCGCTGCCTCTGCCCGAAAAGGCAAAAGGAATGCAAAGAAGATTCTTTAAACGCATTCTTACTTCTTGCTTGCGCTCGGGTGGCACGTAGAACAGCATAAAGCCACCGCCGCCGGCGCCGAGGAGTTTTCCTCCCAGCGCGCCAGCGCTGAGTCCTGCTTCGTAAATTTCATCAATGCTGGAGTTCGAAATCCTTTGCGTCAGCGATCTCTTTATCTGCCAGCCCTGATGCAATAATCTTCCAAACTCGTCCAGTGAGCGGTTCGGACTGGTGACTATGGCCTCGGCCTCGTCCACCATTTGGAGCATTTCCCGCAGCTCCTTCTGCCGGTTAGGAGTCGCCTTGAGCTGCTCTTTGGCGATCTCAGAAGCGGTGCGGGCAAATCCCGTGAAGTAGAGCGCCAGGTGCTGCTCGAGGTCCGCCAATCTGCTGGGTGCAGCCAGGATCCGCTTCACTTCGATCGTGTCGTTCGTATGAAAATCAATGCGATTGAATCCCCCGTACGCACAGCTCGTTTGATCTTGGGCGCCAACTGCCTCTTGCAGCAGGTCGCGTTCCACGTGTACCGCGTCGGCGGTAAGAGCCTGCTTGTCGCGCATCTGGTTCTTCAGGGCATAAAGACCAAGCAGCAGTCCCACGGTGAACGCGGAACTCGTGCCTAACCCGGTGCGCGCGGGGAGGTCCGCAATATGATGAACTTCGATGCCCTCTTCAATTCCCAGGTACTGAAGGCACGCGCGGACCGAGGGGTGCTTGATCGAAGAGTTTTCTGCAACGTTTTCCGCTTGAGAATAGAGAATTCGGCTGTGGTACTCAAAAAAGGGCGGCAACCATCGGCAGTTGAGGTAGCAATATTTGTCTATGGTCGTAGACAGCACTGCACCGCCGTGCTCTCGATACCATATCGGATAGTCGGTTCCCCCACCGAAAAAGGATATGCGGAGCGGTGTGCGCGTAATAATCATTTTAGGAGTCCCCGAATCGAGTGATCTGACACTAGCTTCATAAGTTGCCCAGGTCGCCAGGCTGGCTACAGTCGATTAATTCGATTGCAGTTTCCAACCCTCGGGAAACCTTCGGCCTTGGACTTGAGAGAGCGCTTTGTCCCAACTTCTTATCAATGACCATTTTATTCCAGCCATCAGATCTTGAGCCCGCTTCGCCTTGGATCTGCCAAACAATCTGTCGATCCAGGAGTATTTCCAGGAAAGCTGCGGAACTCTTAATTCCCCGCCGAGGCTCTTCGCAAGTTCTTGGCCTTCCTCGAAGATATCGAGTCGCTCGGGATAGAAAGATACCATCCAGTTCTGAAGGTAAGTGACACAGGCGGCTCTCGCTCGTTGGTCGTCCTGCAGCAAACGGAGATATTTGATGTGCAACTTCATGGAGATCCATTGTGCCTCGAGCTTCCGGTTTGAAAAAGCAATATAGCTTAGGTTGCCCGCTCCAGCCTGCCGATAATATACCTTTGACCCTGGTACGAAACGTGTGCCCTCGCTGGCCAGAAGCACACGGCAGAAAAACTCACCATCGTCGTCGCCCAACAATCGCGTGTCCCAAGGCCCTGCCGCTTCCGCCAATTCGCGGCTTACCAGCCAGGTCGCGGTTTGCATATAGACGTTATGTTCCATCTTGCGCATGAGCCATTCTGCACGAGAGAGGTCCTGCCACAGAGGGCCAGGCCGGAAGATTGCCCGGTACGGCCTATGGATGAACAGTCCCCATGAACCGGAGATCAGAAGGCGTTTGCTGCAACCCTGTTCGACGACCTCCATTTGTTTGGCCGTTTTGTCCAGAGCCATCAGATCATCGGCATCCAGCCACTGCACATACTCGCCCTGACACATCGCGAATGCGTTGTTGCGAGTCGCGGCAGCACCCTGATTCCCTTGAGTGCAGACTCTTAGGAAGTTCGACTCGAATTGTTTGGCAATGGCCAGCGTCTGATCTTTGGAACCATCGTCAACCACAATAATTTCTTTGCGCGGCCAAGTCTGGGAGACTGCGCAGCGTAAGCAATCGGCAATCCACTGTTCTGCATTGAACGCTGGAATAAGAATGGAAACCAGGGGCTTCATCTCGTTAGCTCCTGAGCGACTCTTCGTAGGCTTTCCGGGTCAATTCCGCAACCGTGTCCCAGGAATGCACGGTGCGCGCATATTCCCGAATTTCCGGCCGCCGGGTGAGCAAGGCGCGATAGAGATCGCTTGCGAAGTACTTCTCGAGGGTGCCGGCCAAGTCCGCGACGTCTCCTGGCCTACACACAAATCCCGTGTCGCCTTCGACAATTTCCTCGCGGAAGGATCCCACGTCCGTGGCGACCACGGGCAAACCATAGCTGTATGCCAGGAACAGCACACCGCTTTGGAATATATCTTTGTAGGGCAGAACCAGCACGTCCGCTGCTTTGAGGTAGACTTCCATCTCGTTGTCAGGAATAAATTTGAATTTTGGGATGATTTGGCCGGATTTGAAATCGTTTTCGACCATTTGCTGGATTTCGTCCCGATACAGTTCGGACCCTTTTTTGGGCTCGCCAGCGAGAATTAACCGATAATCCAGGCGCTTGGCAACAAGCAGGCGAAAAGCATCAAGCAGGTGTTCAATGCCTTTGTAAGGCCTGATTCTGCCGAAAAAGAGAATGGCCTTTTCTTCGTCGCGAAGGCCCAGTTTTTGCTTAGCTTCAGAGGGAGTCAAAACCGTGTCCGGGAAAGCATTGTTGATAGGATGCCGGATGATCGTCACGGCCTCCTCGGGAACACCAAAATCCTGGCAAAGCTCATCCCTCATTTTCCGAGTGTGGACGAAAATGTGATCGCAAAGGCGATACTGAATCCGAAGTGTAAGGCGATTGAGGAGCGAGTCCTTGCCGTCGCGTCTGGCTTGATTGACGTTATGAGCAGTAAGAGCAACCTTCTTGCGCATCATTTTGTAGTAGGCCATGAGGATGGTGCGATCGAAGTACTCGAACTTGTTGTTCCATAAAATATGCAATATTTTGGGTTTGGAGCGCGCGGCGTATCGGATCAGCCTCAGGTAGTAAACAAGCAACTTCGACAACTTATCCGCGAAGTTCGCATTATTTCTCTGGCTGCCGCGAAGGTTAAGAAAACGCAAATTAGCGGTAGCATGCAACTCAGGGCTGTCAATATCATCGCCCCCGATTATATCGACGCCTACGCCCTTCGAGACTAGCGCCATCGCCAAACCGAATGCATAAGGCCTGTCTTGGCAGCCAGTCAGTAAACCAATCTCGACTCCCAACAGTGAATCGAGTATTGCCTGCTTCTGAGCCTCAACTTCTTTAGCAGGAGACTTCTCAGCAACGCTACTCATTTGCATGTTCACTCACACCAAGCTTTCGTTCTGGGCCGGGTTCTTCGAAGTGCACACTCGCGGGGCTTGAGTGTTTTTGATACCTGAATTGGTTGACTTCGCCGTTTCGATAACAGTCTTGCCATTAGCAACAGTTTTTTGCCACGCCGTTTCAAGAGTCCAAATGGCTACCTTTGGTTTTACACCACTTTTCAAGACGAAGCCCTTACGCGCAGGCCAAAGCCCACGCATCCTGGAAAATACGGTCTACCTGGACACCGGGCTCCCGGCTTGTGACGTGGCTCTTTGTTGGGAGGAGCCAATACCGGCAGCTAGCGCCTTTGGTGGCGGAAGATCTGGCTTCGGACCTTGCCGCACGGCCCAATCCAGAACTCGAGTGGTGTCCTGCGCCTTGGCATCCCAAGTCAAGCGTTCGCGTGCGTAGGACATCCCTTTCTGTCGCAAGCGATTAAGAAGGTCCCGATTGTGGGCCAGTTCCGTCAGAATCTTTTCCATCTGTGCCACGAACTCGCTCTCATTCGTAAGAGGCACCTTGAACCCCACCTCTGGATAAACGATATCTCCGGGCCCGCCGAAGTCCGCGACCACCGGAACGGCACCAGTCGCGAGAGCTTCAAAGACCACGCCTGCACCAAAGTCGCGAACCGATGGAAACACCATCACGTCAGCGGATCGTAACCTCTTAAGGACCTCCACATGGTTAACCCAACCACAGAAGGAAACCGCTTTCTCGATCCCAAGGGATCTCGCGAGCTGCTCAAGGCGGTTCCGCTCCGGGCCTTCGCCGACAATTGTAAAGCGGGCCAAATCGCTTCGCAAAAGGGGGGCGGCCGCGCGCAGCGCGAGATCACAAGCTTTGCAGGGGATCAGCCCACCGACGAAGATCAACTTAAGCTTGGAGCCGGGCTCCGGACTGCGCGAGTCATCGGAACACATGGATCGACTAATGCCGGGCTCGGGGACAAAAAATAGCTTGTCGCGATACGCCGCAAACTCGGCATACGTTTGGGAAGAAGCAGCTATGATCGCAGCCGCGTTGCGATAGGTGGATCGAGCATAAGGCAGGAATCGGTACAGATTCCTCAAGCTGGAGATCCATTGCTTCTGATTATCGGCCTGGCTGAAACCCTGCACAAAGGGGAGTCCGCCATTAAGCGGCCCGATCACGAAGGGTATAGGTCCCCTCCGCAGAAAGAAGGCGAAAGGACTCGGAAACACTGCATTCATCGGGTAGACGCGCAGAACAACATCGAACTCGCCCGCAAGGATCCGGTGCCGCAACTGCCGCCAGGCGCGCCTTTCGAAAGCAAGATAAAGGGGATAAAGAGAAGCTGTCAACGCCTGGTTGTTAAAGTTATATCTGAAGATCCATCGCAAACTCCAGGCATAGATGCGATCGAGCCAAGGCAGCCGGATCACCTCGATGGTGCGAAACGGCGCCTTTGCGCGACGCACAGGGTCTTCACTCGGCGACCGAACAACCAACGTGACATCATGGAGTTGGGCTAGAGCTGCCGCATGAGAAAAGGTGACATAAGGCATGCTGATCTGCTCCGGATTACAGTCCGGTCCTAACAACAGGATACGTAACCGACTCATGAATCCTCCATGCGAAAAAAAAACTCTCTTACAAACCTAGATTGGACGGCGGACTAATCGTCAGGCAATCTTCCTAAGGGGTGAATTTTTTCGAGTAAGCGTCTTGACTCGCTACTGGTTCCGAAGCTCGCCCACAAGCTTTACGATTTGGATTCGGTATCGCCCGAGAAATCCGCTTGCGACTTGGAGAACGTGGCGTATCGAATGAGTTGGGCATAGTAGCGCGATAATCGCAACAATTTCCTTCGCAAATTGGCCTTTTCTGGCCGTGCCCCTCCCAGGTCGAGAAAACCTGAGATTGCAAATTGTGTGAAACTCGGGGCAATCTTCATTGTCGCGACCGATGACCTAAAGGCAGATGCCGCTTGAGACCAGCGCCATTGCCAGCCCGAAAGCATAAGGCCTGTCCTGACAACCGGTGAGCAAACCAACCTTGGTATTCTTCGGCGGCTTCAGAAGATTTTCCTCCGCCGGACCGGTCCCTCTCGCGAGTTCCTCTGTGGAAGCATCTGCGATTATAATTTTTATAATACATAGTCAGTAATAAACATTGATACTGCCTACTGCTCCGACGGTTCCCCTGACGCAACTCAAGCGTCTGCGCTGGCTGGCCGGTCCTTCACTATTTTCCCAGCATCCAATCCGGCTGACAATCTCCCGAGTCGTTGAGTTTCTAGTAGGGACGAATAGTTATATAGCATATAAACACATAGCATGACTCCATGGACGTTAAGAATTTCTTATGCTTCAGCGTGGTTACTACGGAGAATAAGATACGCAAAACCCAGAGTCCACGCGGCGTGGAACGCGTAAGCGATCAGTCGGGAAGATGCTAGACCGATGGAACCCCGCGGCGCCAATAGCACGGTAAAAGCGATAAAAACGGCAGCCCAACCAGAATTCATGACGAAACCAATCCACATCTTGCCTGAAGCTGCGATCACACCACCGACGGGTGCGATCAGTGCCATAATTGCGGCGGTCCATAGGACGACAATCAGTGTAGGCCATGCATCGCGATAACCGGCGCCATACAGACGCATGATCAGGGGACTCCCAAGAGACATCACAAGTGCGCAAGGGACTACGATGGCGGCGTTCAGCCCAATCATAAACTTGATGATTTTGCCGGAAGACTTGCCATCACGGTCGCCCATTCGGTCGGACAGGATCGGAAGTAAACTGCTACCCAATACCGAGGGCAGGAAAATTAGCATGTTGTACCATTGGCTCGCCGCATTATACGCTCCCATTTCGGCATAACCGTGAGGCTTGTTAACCAAGATTGCGGAACATACCCAGTTCACCGGGAAGGCCATTGCGCCCGAAAGTGCCGCCGGGACGCTGAAGTGCCAAAGGACAGCCAGTTCCTGCCTCCAGTGAGTTAATACGATCGTTATCTCGTGGCGAGCCGCCTCGGCCGTTAAAGCGTGTTGCATCAGGATACATGTCATAATCCGTGAAGCAGCCATGCCTATCAGTACGCCGTTTAGTCCTCCTAGAAAGTACCCTCCTAACATGAAGGGCAAATCCAGCACTCCCACGATCGCTTGTAACTTGGCTACCAGGTGAAAGGCCTCAAAGCCAAAGAGGACTCCACTCTGCGCTCCATTGATCGAGGAAAAAAAGAGCGCCAAGGAGCCAATGCGGAGTGGAACGGTAAGCTGAGGAGCTGCCAGCGTGTGCGCGGCCAGCCATGGTGCAGATACGAAGAGCGCAATCGCAAATGCGCCACCTCCAACAGTCGCCACGACCGTTGAAATGGCAATTATTGCCCCTGCACGGGTGGGATCTTTTACTCGCAGTTCTGCAACGTATTTCGTCGCCGTCATCCCCAGGCCAAGCCCCGCGAGTATACCGAAGAGATCGATGCTCGCGCTGGCGATGCCCAGCTCGCCGTACTTCGTCGGACCCATGAAACGTGCAAGGAAAACCGATATCGGGATTCGAAGTATACGTGCCGCCGCTGCACCCACAAGGGTCCAAAAGGCCCCCCGCGCAAGCCGGCGTGCCAACGGTGAATTATTTATTCGATGAGTGACAGAACGCGGGAGCGCGCGAGTGAGGAACTCACCGACACTCATACGGAAATTTTTCTATATATAGTTGCGATCATTTTGTTGGGACTGTCCAAGGAGACTCCCTGCGTCAGATAATGCCAGGAGTCTTCGAAAAACCATGTTTTTCAACTGTAAGCCTCAGCCGGAGCCTTAGGACGGATGGAGGCGGTACATCACCGGTGACAATTAACTCGCTACCACGCGATCGAGGACTTGTTTCCACCGTTCATCCCATTGCCTGGCGCTAAAGCACTCAATTGCCGTGCGGTACCCATTACTGGCTAACCTTTGTCGCAATGATTTATCGTCTGCTAATCGCAAAATCGCTTCGACGAATTCCTCGGCGACGGGGTTTACGAGCAAGCCGTTATAACCGTCGAGGATCATATTTGTGATGCCGCCGACTGCGCTTGCGACGACGGCACAACCTGCTCCCATGGCTTCCGCAACAGAAAGAGATGTCCCTTCCGACCCCAAGGAAGGCACCACGGCAATATCGTGTTTTAGGTGGAATTCGACC
>Ga0209166_10001769_pt1 | contig 17388 bp, 10 predicted proteins | sample Coa_R1_3_FD_187151 | JGI IMG/M metagenome (GOLD analysis project Ga0209166, IMG submission 187151) | Surface soil microbial communities from Centralia Pennsylvania, which are recovering from an underground coalmine fire - Coalmine... | ecosystem: Environmental > Terrestrial > Soil >... | reverse complement strand
GGCCTGTGCCCGGCGCGGCCGCTCAGTCGGCCTGGTCGGCCAGGGCGCAGGCCGCCAACTCGCTCGACGCGGTACGCGCCCACCTGGCAGCCTGGTCCAAAATCCGTCTTAAGGGCTGGGCCAGCGGTCGGCTGCAGCGCCTGCCCTCGCCGCTGGCCTATGCCGGGCGCACCCTGGCCCGCCTGGCCTATCTGGGCCATAGCCAGCAGGCGCAAGAAAATTTCTATCAGGCGCTGCTGGACCACCTGGTGGTGCTGCAGAACCAGCTCGCCGACAACGCCGGCCGCACGCGCGAGCTGAGCGAGCGGCTGCAGGTCCTGAGCAACACGCAGCAGACACTGGCGCAAGCGGGGCGGACGGCGATGGACGCACAGGCGGCCGCGCTGCAAGGTTTCGCCGACCTGGGCGCCGTGACGCCGAGCGAGCTGGTGGACCTGCTGGGGCAGCTTGAACGCCATCTGCCTATCCTGGCCGGGCTGCGCTCGGTCGAGCTCTCGCTGCCAAGCGGTGAGCGCGAGGCCCTGGCGGCGGGCGCGGCCTACCTGGGCGGGCGCTGGTCAGCACCAGACGACACGCGGCAGGCGCCGATTGACCTCTGGTATCAGGTCGACGTTCGCGTGGATGGGCAGCGTGATGACTTGCTCGGCCAGGCTGCCGTGCGGCTGGCGCCCGGCGGTTATTTTGTACTGGTCACTCAGGCAGACCAGGGCGCGCCGGCCAGCCACGCGGCGCTGGAGCTGGCAGCCGACCTGCAGCTGGTGCTCGCTTCCGGCCGGCGGCTGCGCGCTTTTGCCTGGCGCCGGCGGGCTGACGTGCCGTGACGATCCGGGCCTTGCACGTATTCCCGCTGTTTGGGGCCGAACTGACGAACGGGTCTGAACGGTACAGCTATGGGCTGTCGCGGGCCCTGGCCCGGCTGCCGGTGTCGGTGGAGGTGGCGACCACGCAGGCGCGCCAGATGGAGCTGACGTCGCTGTTCTCGATGCGCTGGGCGAGCGACTATCCGCGCGGGCTGGAGGTGGTGGATAGTTTGCCGGTCCGCCGCTTTCCGGTGACTTTTGGCCTGCCGCGCCTGGTGGGACGGCTCTCGTCAGGGCTCATCTGGCGCCGCTGGCAGGCCGAAGCCGCCCAGGCCGGCCCGGCAGCGGCCACCGGCCTGGAGCGCGCTGAGGCGCTCTTCCGGCGGGCGAGCGCGCGGCCGGCGCTTTATCATTGGCTGGCCCTGCTGGGCCTGGGGCCGTGGTCCTGGCCGCTGTCGCGTTGGCTGGAGCGAGCGCTGCCCGACTATGACGTGGTGCTCGTCGGCTTTTCGCCGCTGGCCCTCATCTGGCAGGTGGCCCGGCTGGCCCGGCGCTGCGGCAAACCGTTGGTGGTGCTGCCGCTGGCCCACCTGGACGACCTGTATCATCATCTGACGCCGCTCTATCAAAGCTATTGTCAGGCAGACGCAGTGTTGGCTATGACGAGTTATAGCGCGGCGGCCTTCAAGCGGCTGCTGCCGGCTTGTCACCCGGTGGAGGTCGGAGCCGGCGTCGACCCGGCCGAGTTTTCCGCGCCGGACATCTGCGGCGAGCGGTTCCGCTCCAAATATAGTCTGGGCCGGGGCAACCTGGTGCTATACGTGGGCCGCAAGGAGCGGGTGAAGCGTTACGATCTGGCGCTGGCCGCGATGAACGAGATGGCCGGCGCCGATGCCCGGCTGGTGATGGTGGGCGAGGATGTGGATAAACAGCCCATCGCCTCGGCCAATGTGCACGTGTTGGGCAAGCTGCCGCGGGCCGACGTGATCGACGCTTACGACGCCTGCCAGATGCTGGTCTTTCCTTCGGAAAGCGAGAGTTTTGGACTGGTGCTGCTGGAGGCATGGCTGCGCCGCAAGCCGGTGATCGGCAACAGCGCCTGCAGCCCGGCCGCGGCCATCATCGACGACGGCGTGGATGGCTACTTGTGCGCCACCAGCAGCGAGATGGCACACAGGATCCGGCAGCTTCTGGCGGACGTTGGGCTGCGCGCGGCGCTGGGCGAGGCCGGTTACCGCAAAGTGCAGGCACGCTACACGTGGGAGCACGTCAGCCAGAACGTGTACGATGTGTACCAGCAGGTGACGGCCCGCGCCGCCTGAAAGTTTGCCCATGGCTCAAGTGATCGCCCCTGACCTGGCGCCGGTTTCAAACGGCTCCCATCCGCGCCTGGCGGCCGCGGCGGAGCTCGCCCGCGCCGCGGACTGCATCTGCATCGTCACGCCGTTCTACAACACCGGACCGGTGTTCCACGATACCGCCGAATCCGTGTTTCGCCAGACCTATCAGGACTGGGAATGGCTGATAGTGGACGATGGGTCCACCGACCCGCAGGCGCTGGCCTTGCTGGCCCACTACGCCGCGCATGACCCGCGGGTGCGCGTCATTCGTCATGCGCAAAACCGCGGCCTGAGCGCGGCCCGCAACACGGGCGTCGCGCATTGCCAGACGCCGTATTTTCTGCAGCTTGACGCCGATGACCTGATCGAGCCGACCTTCATCGAAAAGTGTCTGTGGGCGCTGGAATCGCACGCGGAGTGGAGCTTCTGCAACGCCTGGTCCATCGGCTTCGGCAGCAAGGAGTTCAAGTGGGACCGCGGTTTCGACCTGGGCCGCGATTTCCTGGCGGAGAACCAGGTGACGCCGACCGCGGTCATTCGCCGCCAGGCTGACCGGGCGATTGGCGGCCATGATGAATCCATCCGCGACGGGCTCGAGGATTGGGATTACTGGCTGAAGATGGCAGCGCACGGCTATTGGGGCGGCACCCTGCCGGAATACCTCACCCGTTACCGCCACCATGCCACGCCCACCTTCTGGCCCAATCGCGACGACCCCGCCCGCAAGGCGGCGTTCCGCCGCGAAATGCGCCGGCGCTACCCGGCCCTGTGGCAGCGCGGCGGGTTCCCCGCGCCTCAGGCGCCGGCCAGCCCGGCCGTCGGCGAGGCGCTGCCGTTCACCGGCAGCGCGCCCCAGGCGGCGGCCGCAGCGCGCATCCTGATGCTGGTGCCCTGGTTCAGCCTGGGCGGGGCCGACCGCTTCAACCTCAGCCTGGCGCAGCAGCTTACCCGGCGCGGCTGCGCTGTCACGTTGTGCGCCACCACGGCCGGGCCGCACCCGTGGCTGCCCGCCTTCACCCGGCACGTCACCGACTATTTCCTGCTGCCCAGTTTCCTGCAGCCGGAGGACTACCCGCGCTTCCTGCGCTACCTCATCCGGGCGCGGCAGGCGGATATCGTCCTCATCTCCAACTCCATGCTGGGCTACTCGCTGCTGCCCTACCTGAGGGCGCACTGCCCCAGCACGGTCTTCGTCGATTACAACCACATGGTGACGGAGTGGCTGCAGGGCGGCTTCGCCCGCGTGGGGCTGAACTGCCAGGGCGGGCTGGATCTAAGTATTGTCAGCTGTGAGCACGTGAAGGCCTGGATGGTGGAGCGCGGCGCCGATGCCCAGCGTGTGGCGGTCTGCCACACCAATGTGGATGTCCAAACTTGGGATGCCTCCGGCTATGACCGCGCCGATCTCCGGCGGCGCTGGCAATTGCCGGAGGCAACCCCCATCCTGATCTACCCGGCGCGGATCGAGCCGCAAAAGCGGCCGCGCGTGCTGGTCGAGATTCTGCGCGGCCTGCAGCGCGCTCACCCCGATTTTCTGTGCCTGATCGCCGGCGATGGCCTGCAGCGCCCCTGGCTGGTGTCGGCCCTGGCCCGCCACGGTCTGAAGAAGCGGACACGCCTGCTGGGGCCGGTGGACCCCGACCGCATGCCCGAGCTGATGGCGGCGGCGGACGTGCTGCTGCTGCCCTCGCAAGACGAAGGCATTTCGCTGGCCATCTACGAGGCCATGGCGATGGGGGTGGTGCCCGTCGTGGCCGACGTGGGCGGCCAGCGCGAGCTGGTGACGGCTGAGACGGGCTTTCTGGTGCCGCATGGACCGGCCGAAGTGGACGAGTATGTTCAAACTCTGTCCCGCCTGTGCGCCTCGCCCGGCCTGCGCCAGTCGATGGGACGGGCCGCGCGCCAGCACGTGGCGGCTGATTTTCCGATCGAGCAGATGGCAGAGCGCATGTCGCAGCTGTTCGCCGCGGCCCGCCGCTTTGCCGGCGCCGCGCCGCGCCCCCGGCTTGGCCTGGCCGCGGCCCACGACCTGGCGGTGCAGGTGGTGGAAGACCTGCGCTTCGAGCGCCTGCAAGAGCGGCTGCGGAGCGACGCGCCTCTCTCGGCTGCCAGCCGGGAGCAAGGCCTGCGCGGCCAGTGGCACGTCTTGATCTATCAGGTCAAGCGGCGCCTGTTTCGCCCGTTCTACTACTGGGCGCTGCGTAGCGGCTTTGATCCAATCGTCCCGCTGGCGAACCAGGCCTATCGCCGGCTGAGCTGGCTGCTCCGTTAGCGCAATGGGCGGACAGGTATGTATAATGTGCCCCTTCCGCGGGGCCTTGCAAACGGAGACCGGCTGGCCGCTCGTGCCCACTTTCATCTGGCGCGGCGCTGAGTGCCGCGCCGCTGATCCCGCCACGCCGCGAGCTGGGCGATGCGCGAGTGGCTTGACGCCGTCGATCGGCTGTCGAGCTGGCCAGCCGCGGCCCGCGCCATCTGAGGGGGTCTAGAGGTTGCCAGCATGCCTGCTGTCGTCCTGGCCCTGGGGGTCTTTTGGGCTTCCGTCGCCTTGATTCTATACACGTATGCCGGCTATCCCCTGGTCTTGTGGCTGCTCACCCGCGGCCCGCGGCCGCCCGAGCTGCCGGAGCCGGCAGCCACGGCGCTGCCGTTTCTGTCGGTGCTGGTCGCCGCCCACAATGAAGAGGCGGTCATTACCGCCAAGCTGGAAAACTGTGCGGCGCTGGACTACCCCGCCAGCCGGATTGAGTTTTTGTTCGGCTGCGACGGCTCGGACGACCGCACCGAGGCGCTCATCCGCGCCGGCGCACAGCCCAACGTCAAGCTGTTCGCGTATGCCATCCGCCGCGGCAAATCGGCTGTCCTGAACGACCTGGTGACACAGGCGCGCGGCGAAATCCTGCTGCTGACCGATGCCAATTCCATGCTTGAGCCCCTGGCGGCGCGCCGGCTGGCGCGGCATTTTCAGGACGCGCGTGTGGGCGCCGTCTGCGGCCGGCTGAGGCTGACCCGGCCGAGGGCGCCGGCCAGCCAGCTCATTGCGGACGAATCCAGCTACTGGCGGTTTGAAAGCCTGGTCAAGCAGCTGGAAGGGGATTTGGGGCTGTTGGCCGCGGCCAACGGCGCCCTCTACGCCATCCGGCGCGAGCTCTACCGGCAGCTGCCCACGCGCCGGGCGGTGCCAGAAGACATGTATCTGGCGGCCATGGTGCTGGCGCAGCGGGCGCGAGTCACCTTCGAGCCGCGCGCCGTGGCCACGGAAGCTGCTTTGACTGACACGCGGGCCGAGCTGCGCCGCAGAGCGCGCAACGGGGAGCTGGCCGCAAACCTTGTCCCGCACCTGCTGCCGCTGCTGGTGCCCTGGCGCGGCCGGCTGGCCTGGATGCTGTGGTCGCACAAGATCATCCGTTGGGCGGTGCCGTTTCTATTGCTGGCGCTGCTCGCGGCTTCGGCCGCGCAGTGGTCCAGCCCGTTCTATCGGGCCTGCCTGCTGCTGCAAGCGCTCACCTATGCCGGCGCGCTGGCCGGCTACTGGCTGGATGCCCGCCAGCATCTGCCGGCCTGGCTGAGCCTGCCCTACTATTTTGCCGGCAGCAACCTGGCCCTGCTGGTTGGGTTCGGCCGCAGCCTGGCGCGCTCGACCAGCGGCGCCTGGGCCCGGGTGGGCCGGTAAGCCGCCAACCGCCTATGGCTGCGCCGCGCTTCAGCATTGCCAGGGATATCAGCCTGCCCCACTGGGGACTGCGCCTGTCGGAGCGCCTGGCGCTGCTGATCATGGGCGATGCGGTGTGTGCCGGCCTGGGCCTGCTGCTGGCCCTCTGGCTGTGGACGCTGACCTCGGGCGCCCAGTTCTCGGCGGAACACCTGGCATCCAAGGCGATTTGGGCCGTGGTGCTGGTGCCGGCCTGGCTGCTGCTCTGCGGCGGCCTGTATGACCTGCGCCGGGCTGCGTTCTGGCCGGCCACCCTGGCCGGCCTGCTGTCGGCGGCGGGCGCCGGCCTGGTGCTCTACCTGGTCATCTATTTCCTGGCGCCTCTCGGCCTGCTGCCGCGGCTGATGGTGCTGTACTTTCTGGTTGCCACCACTTCCTTCGGGCTGGCCTGGCGCACGGTCTACATCCGCGTCTTTGTTTCAACGTACTTTCAGCGCCGGGCCCTGGTGGTGGGGGCCGGCTGGGCCGGCCAGGCCATCATCCGCGCCCTGTCAGAGTTTCAGGCCTGGCACTACACCGTGGTTGGCCTGATCGACGACGACCCGGTGAAACAGGGGCAGGTGATCGAAGGGGTGCCGGTGCTCGGCGGCCACGACCGCCTGCTGGCCGCCGCCCATGCTGAACAGGTGTCTGAGCTGATCCTGGCCATAAACGGCGAAGTGCGCGGCGAGCTGTTCCAGGCGCTGCTCGATTGCCAGGCGCACGGCGTGCCCATCGTGCGCGTGCTGCCCCTGTATGAGCAGCTCACGGGCCGGGTGCCTATTGAGCACCTGGAGGCCGACTGGCTGGTGACGTCGTTTATGGAGCGCGTGCGGCTGGACACGATTTTTCTGTTCACGCGCCGGCTGTTGGACCTGGCGGGCGCGCTGCTGGGGCTGCTGCCGCTGCTGCTGGTGTTACCGTGGGTGGCGCTGCTCATCCGGCTCGAAAGCCCCGGCCCGATCTTTTATCGGCAGGTGCGGGCCGGGCTGGGCGGCCGGCCGTTCCGCCTGCTAAAGTTTCGCACGATGATCGCCGGGGCAGAGGCCGATGGCCTGGCGCGCTGGGCCAGCCCGGCCGATGCGCGCGTGACGCGGGTGGGCCGCCTGCTGCGCCGCGCACGGCTGGACGAGCTGCCCCAGATGTGGAATGTGCTCAGGGGCGATATGAGCCTGGTGGGCCCGCGGCCCGAGCGGCCTGAGCTGATTGCCGTGCTGGAGCGAGAGATCCCGTTTTACCGGGCCCGGCTGCTGGTGCGGCCAGGCCTCACCGGCTGGGCGCAGGTGAACTTTGGCTATGGGCGGTCGGTGGAAGCCGCTCGCGTCAAACTGGAGTATGACCTGTACTACATCAAGCACCAGTCACTGTGGCTGGAGGCGATCATCCTTTTGCGGACGGTGGCCGTTGTTCTGGGCATGCAGGGCAGCTGACCAGCCCGGGCGGTTCGCGAGGGCTCGCGGGACAGGTGGAGGCGGGGTGCTGAAGAGTGGCAATGTTATAATCCTCGGGCCAAGCTGGCCAGGGGGTCAAATGAAGATGCGAAATGGCTTATGACAGGTGAGCGCCTGGCCGGCCCGCGCCCGCATATGAAAGGCCCGAGAGTCTATGGATGACGAGATTAACCTGCGCCGCTATGTGCTCGCCTTATGGCAGCACTGGCGTTTGATTGTGGCATTGATCCTGATCGGCGGCCTGGCAGCGGGCGCTGTCAGCCTGGCCCTGCCCAACCTTTACGAAGCGGATGCCCTGGTCTCTATCACGGCCGCCCACAATACGCTGCGCCTGGATAGCGTGAACCAGGACCCCACCTTGCCGGTGCACGCCTACCCCGAGCTGGCCATGTCCGGTGACGTCATCGCCGCCGTCTTTGCCAAGGTCGCCCCACTGCTGCCAGCCAGCGTCAATACGACGTCCAAGTTCGCCGCACAGCTCACGGCCGAATCCGCCTCAGACCCAACGCTGCTGCGATTAAAGGTGCGCGACACTGACCCGCAGCGCGCAGCCCAGATTGCCAACATGTGGGCCGAGGTGTTTGCCGCCCGCGCTGGGGAGCTTTACGCGCAAGATCGGGCCAACCTGGTGATCTATCAACAACAATTGGTGGACGCCAAGACTCGGCTCGATCAGGCCGACAGCGACCTGGCTGGGTTTCAGGCTTCCAACCAGGTGGGCATCCTGTCAGCTCAACTCGACAGCGGGCAGGCATCGTTGACGGATTATCTCAACCGCGAGCATCAACTGCAGCTGCTGACCCAGGACACCCAGGACCTGCTCGACCGCTTGAACAACCAGCCGGGCACTAGCCCCGCCAGCCCGGCGAACGACCTGGAGCTGGTCTCAATCATCAGCCGGATCGACGGTGTGCAAACGTCTCCGACCAGCACTGTCCAAACGCAGATGGCCTTGCCCATCCAGCTCCAGCTCAACACCAGCCAACCCCTGGCCGGTCCGACGGTTGCCGACCAAAAGGCGCTGGCGGACAATCTGCGCAGCACCATCACGGCGCGCCTGGCCGACATGGCCAAGCAGGTGACAGCGCTTGAGCCGCAGATTCTGAGCCTGCAGGGCCAGGCGGCCCAGGCGCAGGTGAAACAGGCTGAGCTGACCCGCGCCCAGAAGCTGGCGGAGGACCAATATACCCAGCTGGCGCAGCAGGTGCAGCAGGCGAATATCGCCATTCAGGGAAACTCCAGCAACATACAGATCGCCAGCCGGGCGGCGGTGCCCACCGTGCCGGTCAGCCCGCACCGCACTGTAAACGTCTTGCTGGGCCTGGTCACTGGCCTGGTCCTGGGTGCTCTGGCCGCCTTGGCGCTCGAGCTATTACGGCCGGCGCCGGCCGCTGTTGCTCAACCTGCCCCGCAGCCCTGAGGGGACGCTTAGCTGGCCGGCGCCGGCGCGTCGCCGGTGTTCCTTTGGTACAGCCCAACAATCAGTCCTAACAGCACCCAGAACAGGAAGCCTGGTTTAGCTCCAAGCGCCACGGCATCCGTCATTCCGTAGACAAGATGCGCGATCAAGCCGCCGGTCAAGGCCAACGCGAAAGCCGGGGTGAGATCGAGCGGTAAATTCTGGCCCGGGCTGACCAACCCTGCAGCGCGTTGAGGCTCTTCTCCCTGTGTGCCTGAAACCAGAGCGATTCTCTTTTTGCTCCCAAGCCCCATGAGCATCGTAAATGTGGCGATATGCAACCCGACAAAGGCGATGAGCCCCGCCAGGCCCAGGTCGATGGCCGCCTGCAGAAACTCGTTATGGGCGTGGCTCGGGTCAAAATTGGGCTGGTCACTGAACGGCGGGTACATCACGCGCGCCACATAGCGAAACGTGTTCATGCCCATCCCGGTAAAGGGAAAATCCCGAATGGCGTAGATCGCCTGGGTCCAGATCGCCACGCGCTCTCCAAGGGTGCCCAGCGAGGTGGGAACACCGTTGCCGATATTGATATCCGAGCCGCCCGCCGTGGCAAGGGGCCAGGCCAGGAGCGCCGCCAGAGAAGCGCCCACCCATAGGACGCACAGCCATTTCCAGCGTCGCCGCTGCCAGAGGGGAAATGACAGCAGGCCCAGCCCGGTGACCCCCAGCGCAATTAGCCCGCTGCGCGACTGCGCCAGCACGAAAACGCCGAGCAAGAAGATGACGTACGCCAGCGAGACGACAATCAGGCCGTAAACTCGGCGCTGCCCGAAGGCCTGGGCTAAGGGCCCGCGCCGCACGATAAGCCAGGCCAGAAGGGTCATGGCGACCGGCAGAACCCACAACAAGGCCCCCGCCACCTCGTTTGGGTTGAATCCACCCTGGGCGCCCGATAGTCCCAGGCGCTGAGGCTGCAGGCGCGCCGCGACCGCGGCTAAAAAGCTGAACTTGGAGGACCAGTTGGTGCCTAACAGCCCAAGGCCCGCCACGGCTGCTCCTGTGCCGAAAAACATTGCAAGGATCAGCCACAAACCGCGGGTGGACCTGCTCTCGCGCGCTACCGCGAAGAACACCCCAAACGCCAGAACCATGCCGGCAATTTTGGGCAAGCTGACGGTCATATCATAGGTGGCCAGCAGACTGACCAGGATCATCACGCTCATGACCAGCAGGATAGCGTTCAGGGGAGTTTGAGGCAGCGGTTTGCCGGTGGCTTTCCAGGCGAACAGCCATACCAGCGGCACGACCAACAGCGCCAGCGAGCGCGCCGGAGAAGGAAACAGCAAGAATGGCGCGGCGGCGAGCAGCCACACCCAATGCCAGCGGTCAAGAAAAGCCGCCACCGCTCCGCCTTTGGCAGCCGGCCGCCGGGGAAGGCCGGTCAACGGCCCGCCCTGGATGAGAAGCGCTGGCGCAAGACGTCGACGATCCGGTCTGACGCGTGACCGTCCCACAGCGGCGGGACCGTGCCAGATTTGCCGTGGCCGGCCAGGATAGCGTCGACGTGCGCGGCTACCGCATCGAGCTGATCTCCGACCAGGGTGTTGGTGCCCAGGGTGACCGTTACCGGGCGCTCGGTGTTAAGGCGCAGAGTCAGGCAGGGCACGTTCAAAATGGTGGTCTCTTCCTGTATGCCGCCCGAATCGGTCAGGACGTAGGCCGCCTGGCTCATCAGGGCCACGAAGTCCAGGTAGCCCAGCGGGGGCAGCACGGTCAGCCCGGGCGTGTTTTGCCATTGGTCCAGCAGGCCGAAGCGCTGCAGGTTGGCGGTGGTGCGCGGATGGAGCGGCATGGCCAGCGGCAGCTTGTGGGCCAGGCTGGTGACCAGGGCGGTGAGCTGAGACAGCATCTCCGGCGTGTCAACATTGGCGGGGCGATGGAGCGTCACCAGCCCATACTGTTTGGCTGACAGGCCCAGGGAGGCCAGTATCGAGCGCTTTTCGACCAGCGGCAGCGCATCCAGCAGGCTGTCGGCCATCACATTCCCCACGCGGTAGATACGCTCTGCTGGTATGCCCTCGCGCTGCAAATTGGCATCGCCATCTTCGGAGGGGGTGAACAGCAAGTCTGCCAGCGCATCGGTCACCAGGCGATTGATTTCTTCGGGCATCGTCCGGTCAAAGGATCTTAGCCCGGCCTCGACGTGGGCCACGGGGATGCCCAGCTTGACTGCCACCAGGGTGCAGGCCAGCGTTGAATTCACATCGCCGACGACGACCACCACGTCGGGCCGCTGCTCGCGGACCACGGGCTCAAACCCGAGCATGACGCGCGCCGTCTGCTCGGCATGGGTCCCTGAACCAACCCCGAGCCAGACATCCGGTTTGGGCAGCACCAGATCCTGGAAGAAGATTTCGTTCATGTTTGCGTCATAGTGCTGGCCGGTGTGCACCAGCACCGAGCGGCAGTCGGGCCATTGGCCCAGGCTGCGCAAGATCGGCGCCACTTTCATATAGTTGGGACGCGCGCCAACGACGAATAGTATTTCTGTCACGGTTTTGCGGTGGCCCCTGAACTCTTGTGTCGGTTAGCTGGTTTTGCTCTCGGCCGAGCCGCCGGCCGCTATACGGCCGCCAGGATCTGGTCGGTCACCTGCCCAACCAGGGTTTGCCCATCGAGAAAAAGCTGCCCGCCCGCCGGCTTGCGCTCAACGCGCACCCTCGGCAGGTCGGCGGCCGTTTGCAGCTGCATCATGCGGCCCCTGGCAATCAAGTAGCGGTCCACGGCGCCCAGCTTGCCCTTAAACGCCGTGTAGGTGGGTGTGCCCAAGACGGCTGCCTCGCGGTTCATCGTGCCGCCGCCGCTGATGGCCAGATCGGCGTGATACAACAAATTGGGGCCATCGTAAACCTTGGTCGCCACGCGGATGGCGGGCAAGTGGCGGACGCTGTCGGCCTGGCTGGGCAGGCGCGGCAGAAACAGCATGGTGGCCGCCGGCTGCGCTCCCAGATAGCTCAAGAGGTCGTCAAACAAATCGCTCTCAAAGCGATGATACGCTGTCCAGGAGGCGGGCGGACGAATGACGACCAGGGTCGCGTCGGCCGGCAGGCCCTCTTTAGAGCGGAACTCGCCGTCAGGCACAAAGTCGGCCAGGTAGATTTGTTCCTTAACGCCCGGATAGGTGACGGTCTTGCCGCGCGCGCCGTAAGCGGACAGCCGCTCGGCCGGGAACGACTCGGGCACAATGACCCGCCGGGCCAACCGAAAGCAGAGATGGTTGAGGGGCTGATGCTCGTAGTCCATCAGGGTTACGGCTGGCAGGCGCAGCGCGGCCGCCGCCGCCACCTGGGCGTAGGAGTTGTGGCTGAGCGCCAGGTCGAACCGCCGCGGGCGGGCCCAGCGCGCCAGTGCCCCGGCGCGCAGCGTGAGCTCTGAGGCCAAACCCCACAGGCTGCGGCCGCCGTGGCGGCCGACGAGGGTATGCTGCATGCCAAACTGGTCCGCCAGCTCCGTGGTCTGGGCGTAGGCGCGGGTTGTGATTGCCACCGTATGCCCGCGCCGCTGCAGCTCTGCCAGGATGGGACGAAAAAAGAGCACCTGGGGCGAGTTGGCCAGGTCGAGCCAGACTTTCACGGCTGGCTGTTCCAGTCTAATTCCACAAAGGCTCGCTGCATCCAGGCCTGCGACCAGCGCATATAGGGAATGTCGATGCCATAAGCCGGGTGAATTTGGTAGCGAAATTCACCGCTCGGCATTTGCATATGTTTGACGGTCCAATGTGCCAAATCTCGGGCGCGCGTGACGGCCTCAGCATCTTGCTGAGAGAAGGCCAGGAACGTCAGGATCGCCTGGGAGGCACAGTGAATGTCGATTGGATATAGCCGCTCGGCGTAATACTTTGGGGCACCGGCCGTGGTAAAGAAGTGCGATTTCCAGAAGGAATAGCCCCGCTCGACGGCGGCGACGAATTCTGGAGTATTCAAGACCTGGCCAATGCGCCTGAGCGCCGTCAGCACATAGCCGGTATGGAAATTGTCGATCCACTGATCGCCGCGGCCCTCACCATAGAGCCAGGCTCCATTCGGGAGCTGGCGGCGAGCCGTATAGCGCGCCGCCGCCAGGGCCATCTCGCCCAGCTCGGCTTCGCCTGTCCGGCTGGCGACTTCCGCCAGCAGCCACGCGCCAAGCACGTTGGCATTGTGAACGACGCGCCGGTCGAGCGGGGTGTAACTGAAAGTAAGCTCGTCAGCCAAAGGACGGTCCGTCTGCAAATCATGGCGGACAAAGTCGCAGGCGCTGCAGGCAATGCTGAGCGCATCCCCATCCCAACGTTGCCTCTCGTCCGGGCCCGACAGCGCCAGCAGGTCCAGAAATGCCAGCCCGATAAAGCCGGTATTGACCACGGTCGGCGTATGCGCGGGCGCGAAGAAGCCGCGGTTGGGCCAATCGAAATTGTAGCCCCAGCAGGCACCTCGATAACCCGGCGAGGCGTTTTGGCGCAGCCAATCTGCAAAATGCTTCGTGTAGCTCAGGTGAGCCGGGTCACCGCATAGCAGGTACTTGCGCCAATAGGAAGCCAGGAACACCCCCATCCCCATGGGGTTGTAGCCTTTCGGCACGCCCAGGATGGGCCGCAAATTGAGGGGGCTGCGCTTGAATAGCTGAACCCAGACCTGACCCAGCCGACGACGACCGAATGTGAGACGTTTGACCAGGCGGCTGTTGAGGGCGTCAAACGGATCCCATCCTAAGAAGGCGTCGTGCTCGATCCGGCCGTCCAGGCGCGCAGCCGCGATCGACAGGTCTGCTTGCATTGTGTGAGCTCGGCTATTTCGGCAATGGGATCGGCCGGCCGGTCGCCAGTGACTCGACGATGGCAAATGTGGCCTGAGACACTTGCAGCAACTGTGTCAGCGGGATGGGCGCCGGATCTCCCTGGCGCAGCGCCGTGACTAGGGCCAACATTTCAGCCCGATGGCCCTTATCTGGAGCGGATTTTCTGGTGGTGCGCCTGGCGCCGGCGTACAGATCCAATTGGCGAAAGTCGTCCAAGACAGCGGCGCGCCCGCCCCCGAACGCTTCCAGCCGCTCTTTGCCTAAGCCTCGATCACCATTCGCCGCGTAGCTGATCGTCGCCGCGCTGCCGTCCGCAAAGCGCAGACTGACGACAAGATTATCTCCGGAATAGCGCCCCGAGTCAGGCAAGGCAACTGCATATATCTCCACCATCGCCTGCCCAACCAAAAACAGCGATAGATCCACAAAGTGGCAGACCTCACCCAGGATGCGCCCGCCGCCCACGGTCATGTCTTGAGTCCAATGCTCACCGGGAATATACCCGGCGTTGATCCGATAATTCAGCAATAAGGGCTCGCGGCCAGCTTGAATAAAGTCGCGGAGTGCCACCACCAGCGGCGCGAAACGCCGATTGTAACCAACCGTCAAAAATGCCCCGTCATGATAGGCGTCGACCACGGTCTGCAGTTGCTCGGGCGAAAGGGCCAGCGGCTTTTCCACAAAAACGGCCTTTCCCGCCCGCAGGGCCCGGGCTGCCAGCTCAGCATGGCTATCGTGACGGGAGGCAATCAAGACCAGGTCGACTTCGGGGTCGGCGATTGCTGTTTCCGGATCGGCCGCACACATTTCAAAGCCATTCCGCTCAGCGACCGACCGGGCGGTCAGCCCGCTGGCCGTAATGACCGTGCGCAGCCGGACAGCGGGGTGCCGCTTGAGATGCGGCACAAGCATGGACTGAGCGAAGTTGCCGGCGCCCACCAGCGCCAGGCCAATCTGGCCCGCTGTCTTCTGGACCGGTGTGACGGCGACAGGCGCCGTGGATGGAGCCCGGACAGGCTCGGCTGCGGTCAGGCCGTAGTCGAGCAGCACACCCAGATAAGGCTCCGCGCTCTGGCCTTCGATCAGCGCATAGGCCTGGGCCGCCTGTGCCAACTGAAAGCGATGCGTTGTCAACGCTGCGACATCCACCTTGTGTTGGCCCAGCAAATCCAGAAATGCGGCCAGGTTCCGGCCTTCGGTCCAGCGCACATAGCCAATCGGATAATCGGCCCCTTTTTCTTCGTACTCATTATCGTAGCGCCCCGGGCCATAAGAGCGCGAAAGCCGCACGTCCAGCTCTTTCTCATAAAACGGAGAGCGCGGCATATCCATACCGACGGCGCCCACGACAACCACCCGGCCCCGGTCACGCGTCAGCCGGCCAGCCAATTTGATGGGCTCGCTGGACGAAGTCGCCGCCGTCAAGATGACTGCGTCGAGCCCAGCCGGGCTAAAACGGCCTGACAGTATCTCGAGCGCCGGGTCATCCGGCGCGGTCACCGCATCCGCCCCCAACTGCCGGGCTAGATCGCGCCGCGCGGGATTAACCTCTATCCCCACGACATGGCACCCGGCCGCCTGAAGGAGTTGGACGGTGAGCAAGCCCAGCAGCCCCAGGCCAATCACACCCACGGTCTCGCCCAGGGTTGGCGCCGCCTGTCGGAGACCCTGCAGCGCAATGGCGCCGACCGTGGCAAAGGCCGCCTCGTCCAGCCCGACACCGCCGGGGACATGTGCACACAGATTGCGGGGCACATAGACAATTTCGGCGTGATTGGCGAAGCCGCCCCCAGCGCAGGCGACTCGATCCCCCACGGCAAAACCCTCGGCCTGTGCGCCGACGGCCACCACAACGCCTGCTGAGGAGTATCCGAGCGGGCTCAGCGCATCCAGCCTGCTGGAAACTTTCTGAAATGTAGCCGCCACCCCGGTCTGGCGGGCGGTTTCAATCACTTGCCGTACCTGGTCCGGCCGAGCCAGCGCCTTGCCCAGGAGGCTTTTTTTCGCGACCTCCACTTTAGCGCGCTCGGTGCCAGCGCTGATCAGCGAATATGCGGTTTGAACCAGCACTCCGCCCGGACGCAGCGCTGGCGCCGGCACCTCCGCCAGGCGCAACTGCCCGTCACGCTGCGCTTGCACGACTTGTTTCATAGACCTTGTCCACAAACATCCGCTGCCAGAGTTCCAGCGTCAGGAAAGCCCAAATTTGGTACGTGTTATCCTCCGTCTCGGCGTAGTGTTTCTCGACCAGGGCTCGAACCGCCGGCGGGTCAAAATACCCGCGCGCGCGGATCGAGTCGACTGATAGCAGGTCATCGACCAGCCCACGCAAGTCCTGCCGCAGCCAGGTGCGGATCGGCGCGCCAAAACCGGCCTTACCGCGCCAGATGACCTCAGGCGGCAAGATGCCCTCCATGGCGCGCTTGAAGAGATACTTCTGTGTCATGCCGCGAATCTTATAACGCGCCGGGACTTGCCGCATGAAGCTGGCCAGCTCTTGATCCAGGAGAGGCACGCGCGCTTCGATGGAAGCGGCCATGCTGGTCTTGTCGGAGTAGGTCAGATTGAGCTCCGGCAAAAATGTCTTCTGGTCAACATACAACATTTGATCGGTAAAATCGGCCCTGCTGACCTCATGGAAATAGGCCAGGTGAGTGTCATAAGGGTCAAACTGGGCCACCTGTGCCCGAAACTCAGCGGAATAGAACTGGGCTTGCGCGCCGGGCGCATAGTAGGAGCGTTGAAAGACATAGCGTTCTGGCGGCGGATAATCCACTCCGCGCAGGAGCTTCTCACCGTAACGATGAAAGGCCATGACTTTGCCCGGCCGGACGCCCGGCACGCTGTCTTTGAGCGCCGGCAGGTGGTTCCATAGAGGCAGCACGGCTCCCTCTCGGACCGGCCGCGGCAGCCAGGCCAGCGGGCGCGACAGGCGATCGGTGAGCTGAACCCGATAGCCGCCAAACACCTCATCTCCGCCTTGCCCGCTGAGCAGGACGGTGAGCTGTTCTCGGGCGGCCTTGCAGATCAGATAGGAGGTGATGGCCGCCGGGTCGGCTACCGGCTCGTCCAGGTGCCAGACCATCTTCGGCAGCAAGTCCACGATATCTGGGCTAACCTCGATCTCGTGATGCTCGGCTCCGAACGCTCGGGCCACCAGGCGCGCGTATTTGCGATCCTCATCGGATTGCTCGTGCTGGGCGTCCTCAGCCCGGAAAGCAATCGTGTAAGCTTTCATCGAGCGATTGGCGATCTGAGTGCTTAAGGCCAGGATGGCGCTGGAGTCCAGGCCGCCGCTTAGGAATACCCCCAGTGGCACGTCGCTGATCAGGTGGCGCCGCACGGCAGCTTGCAGGTGATCGCGCAATTCGGCCACCAGCTCAGCCTCCGGCTGTTCTCGAGCCGGAGCGCGGGGTGTCCCGTCCCAGTAGGGGTGCACCGAATAGGCGCCGTTTTGCCAGAGCAGATAGTGCCCGGGCAAGAGCTTGAAGACCCCCTTGAACAGGGTCTTTGGGCCGGGCACCCACAGGAAATTCAGATAGTAATGCAGCGCTTCGGCGTCCACCTCAGGCGTCAGCAGGCCGCCTGCCAGCAGGCATTTGATTTCAGAGGCAAAGGCCAACCGGCCGTCTGGTAGCGGCATGTAATACAGCGGTTTGATCCCAAACGGATCACGCGCCAGCAGCAGCCGCTGCTCTTGGCCGTCCCACAGCGCTAGGCCGAACATCCCATTCAACTGCTTGAGAAAATCGGGGCCCTGCTCTTCGTAGAGGTGAACCAATACCTCCGTATCGGTCTGGGAGCGGAAGTGATGTCCGCGGGCTTCCAGGCCGGGACGCAGCTCAAGGAAGTTAAACAGCTCCCCGTT
>Ga0209166_10001767_pt1 | contig 17396 bp, 14 predicted proteins | sample Coa_R1_3_FD_187151 | JGI IMG/M metagenome (GOLD analysis project Ga0209166, IMG submission 187151) | Surface soil microbial communities from Centralia Pennsylvania, which are recovering from an underground coalmine fire - Coalmine... | ecosystem: Environmental > Terrestrial > Soil >... | reverse complement strand
CGTTGGGTGTGGGGTTATGGCTGCGGTTCGCCCCGCGTGCTTGGGGACGGTGTCGGCGTTGAGTGTGGGGTTGTGGCTGGCGGTTCATTCTCGCCGCCGCACGTTCGCACCGCGTGCTTGGAGATGGCGTCGGCGTTGGGTGTGGGGTTGTGGCTGCGGTTCATTCTCGCCGCCACACGCCGAGCCGCCACCACGCCCATGTATTAACTTCCCCGACGCCTGCTGGCCCGCTTTGCGCAAGAGCGATTTCCATCACATGCTGCGTTCATATGCAGGCTTGACCGGCTGGTCCGGCAACTGACCTGGACTTGCCGGTCCGGTACTTCCTTAAAACGCCCGAACGCGGGTACCTTCAGTGGTAATGGGCGGCAAGTAGCCGCCCCCCGGGAAAGGCCCTGCCAATCCTCGAGCTTCGCGTCATGGCACGCAGGCGAGATGACCGGAGGGCCGGTGCGCGGTCCTTCCGGGGCCGCCCGGTCCGACCGACACGTTTGTGTCCGAGCGGTCGCCACATCTGGCGCCCAGAGGAGAGCGTGTGCCTAATCCCTCGAGTCCTCGCCGGCGTGCCCGCGCCAGCCAGCGAACCTACGTCCTCGACACCAGTGTTCTGCTCGCCGATCCAGCGGCCATCACCCGCTTCGACGAACACCGCATCGTACTGCCGATCGTGGTCATCACGGAGCTCGAAGCCAAAAGAAATCACCCCGAGCTCGGCTACTTCGCCCGCCAGGCGCTCCGCTACCTGGACGAACTGCGGATCACACACGGCAGGCTGGACACCGACCTGCCGATCAGCGAGCAGGGCGGCACCCTCCGGGTCGAGCTGAACCACGCCGACCCCCAGGTCCTGCCGGCCGGATTCCGGCTGGGCGACAACGACACCCGCATCCTCTCGGTGGCCCGCAGCCTGGCCGCCGAGGGCGAGGACGTGGTGCTGGTCAGCAAGGATCTGCCGCTCCGGGTGAAGGCCGCGTCCATCGGGCTGCCAGCCCAGGAGTACCGCGCCGAGCTTCCGGCCGAGTCGGGCTGGACCGGGATGCGCGAGCTCAGCGTGGACGCCGACCAGATCAAGGAGCTGTACGACACGGGGAAGCTGGACTGCGAGGAAGCCCGTGAGCTGCCCTGCCACACCGGGCTCGTGCTGTCCGCGCCGGGCGGCAGCGCGCTCGGCAGGGTTCTCCCGGACAAGTCGGTGCGCCTGGTCAGGGGCGACCGGGAGGCGTTCGGGCTGCACGGCCGCAGCGCCGAGCAGCGGGTAGCGCTCGATCTGCTGCTGGACCAGGACGTGGGGATCGTCTCGCTGGGCGGCCGGGCGGGTACCGGCAAGTCGGCGCTCGCGCTGTGCGCCGGGCTCGAGGCCGTGATGGAGCGCAAGCAGCATCGCAAGATGCTGGTCTTCCGGCCGCTATACGCGGTGGGTGGCCAGGACCTCGGCTACCTGCCGGGCACCGAGGCCGACAAGATGAACCCCTGGGCGCAGGCCGTCTACGACACGCTGTCCGCGGTCACCACCCAGGATGTCATCGACGAGGTGCTGCACCGCGACATGCTCGAGGTCCTCCCGCTCACCTACATCCGGGGCCGCTCGCTGCACGACGCCTTCGTGATCGTGGACGAGGCCCAGTCGCTGGAGCGTGGCGTCCTGCTCACGGTGCTGTCCCGGATCGGCGCCGGGTCGAGGGTGGTGCTCACCCACGACGTCGCCCAGCGCGACAACCTGCGGGTGGGCCGGCACGACGGAGTGGTCGCCGTGATCGAGAAGCTCAAGGGCCACCCGCTGTTCGCCCACGTGACCCTGGTCCGCTCCGAACGCTCGCCCATCGCCGCCCTGGTCACCGAGATGCTGGAGGACTCCGGCCTCTAAACCCACCCACGCCCCCACGGACGGGCGTCAACTTAAGGTTGACGACAGGCCCGTAGTCAACCTATGGTTGACGTATGACGGAACCAGTTGAACCGCGGCAGATGTCCAACCCGGTGCGGCTTGGCGACCTGATCGAGGTCATCAAGAAGGTGCATTCCGGCCCGCTCGAACAGCTCACCGGCGCATGTCTCGCCGCCGATCACCTTGGCGAAGTGGCCGACCATCTGATCGGCCACTTCGTGGACCAGGCGCGGCGTTCCGGAGCGTCCTGGACCGACATCGGCCGGAGCATGGGGGTCACCAAGCAGGCGGCCCAGAAGCGCTTCGTGCCCAAGAGCCCGGCCGGCCCGTCGGACTTCGAAGGCTTTGACGGATACACCCAGGGCTTCAGCCGGTTCACCGACCGGGCCAGGAACGTCGTGATGGCTTCCCAGGAGGAAGCCCGCGTGGCCGGCAACGATCAGATCGGCCCGGGGCACCTGGTCTTGGGCCTGCTGTCCGAGCCCCAGGGGCTCGCCGCGAGGGCGATCACCGAACAGGGCGTGACGCTGGACCGGGTCAGGGAGGCGGTGACCCCGGCGCTGCCGTCGGCGGCCACGGAGCCGCCCCCGCTGATCCCGTTCGCCCCCGCGTCAAAGAAGGTGCTGGAACTCACGTTCCGTGAGGCCGTGCGGATGGGCCACAACTACGTCGGCACCGAGCACATCCTGCTCGCCCTGCTCGAACAGGAAGACGGCGACGGGGTCCTGGCCAGCCTCGGCATCACCAAACCCGGCACCGAAGCCAGCATCACCAAAGCCTTGAACTCGCTCAAGGCATCCTGACCGAAGACTCGCCGTCCCGGCCGGGTCGTCACCCGGCCGGGGCCGTACCAAAGACTCGCCGCCCTGGCCGGGCCGTCACCCGGCCGGGGCCGTACCGAAGACTCGCCGTCCCGGCCGGGCCGTCACCCGGCCGGGACGGCGGCATTCCGGGAGTGCCTGGCCAGCAGGCGATGGCGCCGGCCCGGCCCGTAGGATGTGGACATGCCGGTACGGGCGTGGCGGGTTCGCCTGGTGCGTGGGCCGGCCGCGATCGTGGCCGGGGCCGTCCTGGTGGCGGGCTGCGCGGCGGGGCCCGGCGCCAGCAAGGGCGGCAAGACGGCGAACATGGCCGCCAGCACCCCGGGGACGACCGTCTTCACCGGCGCGAGTGCGCCGCGCGTCCCGGCTGTCAGCGGTAACCGGCTCGGCGGCGGGACGCTGAACCTCGCGTCCTACCGTGGCCACGCGGTGGTGCTGAACTTCTGGGGATCGTGGTGCACGGTCTGCCAGCAGGAGGCCCCGGAATTTTCCACCATCGCCCGGCACTTCGCCGGCTCGAAGGTTCAGTTCCTCGGCGTGGACGTCGCCGACAGCACGGCCAGCGCCCACGGTTTCATGAAGCACTTCCGGATCGGTTACCCGAGCTTCTATGACCCCAGCAACCGGATCGCCCCCTCCTTCAAGGGCTTCATCCCGCCCACCGCGTTCCCCAGCACCCTGGTTATCTCGCCCACCGGCCGGATCGTCGCCCGGGTCATCGGTGCGGTGTCCGTCAAGGGCCTCACCAGCCTCATCGACAAGGCAGCAAGCCCGTCCTGACCGCGATGGCGCCGGGAGGAGATGGCGGCTGGTGCCGGTGGCCGTCATCGTCAGCTCGGCCGCGGCCCGCCTCTGTACCGGCTCGACGGCATCCTGCTGCGCAGGCTGGCCGGCGATGGCGACATGCTCACCGTCCGGATCGACCTGGACTGATTCCGGCCGGCGCAGCACCGGCCGCCAGGGAATACCGCAGGCATGCGGCCGCCCCTGGCCTGGGAGGAAAGCCAGGGGCGGCGCGTGGTGGCGCGCGTGAGTATCAGACGCGCGGTTGCAGGTGCAGGACCACCACCTCATCGGTGCCGGAGCCCGGACCGTTGTTGTTGCCCGAGGGCTGACCGGTCTCATAGGGGTTCTGCTGGGTTGGCCAGCCGGTGAAGTTCTGCGAGTTGTACTCGAACCACTCCGAGGCCGTTGTGGTCGGGATGATCGGCAGGTCGGCGGCCACGAACTTGGCGATCGGCGCCAGGGCCGCGGTCTGGGCGGTCACGCTGCTGGCCGCACTCAGCTTGGCCAGGTCCGCGTTCATGGCCGGGTCGTTCAGCCGCTCGTAGTCGCCGGTTGCCGCCGAGCCGCTGGCCAGCGAGCTGTTGAGCCACCCGTTGTACATGTTGTAGGGGGTGATGCCGCTGTTCGACCAGTGCATGGTCATCTGGAAGTTGCCGCTGGCGACGTTGCCGCTCCACGCGGTGACGGCCTGACCCTGGAACGTCGCGTCGATTCCGGCCGCCTTCAGTTCCTGGGCGATGATGGAGTCGTCCTCGGCGTAGTCGGTGTAGGCCGACGGGTCGATGATCGTGATGGCGACCGGCTTGCCGCCCTTCTCGAAGAACCCGTTGCTGCCCTTGGTGTATCCGGCCTTCTCCAGCACCTTCTCGGCGGCCGCCGGGTTGGCCGTGGCCGAGTTGGTCATGGAGGCTACCGGCCCGCTCCACGGGGCGAACGTCGGCAGAGTCAGCCCGGTCGCGTTCAGCACCGGGTTCTCCAGGCCGGCCTCACCCTCGGAGGCGATCACCGTGCGGTTGATCGCCAGGCTGATCGCCTGCCGGACCGGAAGCTGGTTGGTCGGCCACTTGGTCAGGTTCGGCATCAGGCTGTTGGTGCCGCCCGCTGCCTCCCAGTAGTGGTGGTAGGCCGGGGAGGTGTTGACGAACTGCTTTTGCAGACCGGGGATGAAGTTGCCAGTCCAGTCGATCTGCCCGGAGAACAGTGCGTCAAGCGCACCGGTGTTGGAGGTGTAGACGGGGAAGTAGATCTTCTTCACCTTCACCATCGATGCCTGCCAGTAGTGCGGGTTCGGCACCAGCGTGTAGCCCTGCGGGGTGAAGCTGCCCAGCATGTACGGTCCGGTGCCGACCGGGGTCGGGTCGGCGAACGTCGCCGGGTTGCCGGCCTTGCTCCAGATCGCCTTGGGCACGATCGCGACGCCGGCGATCTCCTCCAGGTTGGTGTACTGCGGTGTGGCGAAGGTGAGCGTCACGTTGTTGCCGCTCGTGCTCACGCTGGAGATGGCCAGGCCGCCGGAGTTGATCGACGCGTTCGCCTTCATCAGGTTGAAGGTGTAGGCGACGTCGGCCGGGGTCATCGGCGTGCCGTTGTTCCACTTCACACCGGTGCGGATGGCGAACGTGATCGTCTTTCCGCCGTTCGACCAGGTGTAGCCCGTGGCCAGCCACGGATACCACTTCGGCGGCGCGGCGATGTCGAACTGGATCAGCGGTTCGTAGATGAGCCCGGTCGCACCCATGCCGTAGGCCGCCTGGGTGGGCACGAATGGGTTGAACGCCTGCGTGATCGTGCTTTCCGGCGAGCTCTCCATCACCAGGGTGGTCGAGCTGGAGCCCTTGGAGGTCTTTCCCGGCGAGCTGTTGTTCGAGGGCGACGACGAGCACGCGCCGATCCCGATGGCGACAACGCCGGCCGAAGCAACAGCCATGAGCCTTCTGTTACTTAGCAGTCTCCTCATCATTTCGTCTTTCCTTCGTCAAAAGATCAAATAGGCGGGCGGATGGTGGGGGCTGGCTGGTCACTCACCCCCCTGTTGGCTGGGCGCAGCGAGAACGCCGGGGGCAGCCACGTCCAGGTGCCAGCAGGCGGCTTCCCTGGCGGTGGCGACGGGCCGCAGGACGGGTGCCTCGGCCCGGCAGCGGTCGTCGGCGAACGGGCACCGGGGGCTGAACGGGCAGCCACCCGCCGGCGTGGCCGGGACCGCTGGGCGCGCCGGGTGGGTCCCGGCAGTACTTTTTTGGCCGGAAAGACGCCCGACGGCACTTTTTTGGCCGGAGAGACGCCCGACGGCACTTTTTTGGCCGGAAAGATGCCCGCGCAACGCGCTGCCCAGGTTGTCCGGATCGGGTGCCGAGGCGATGAGCAGCTGGGTGTAGGGGTGCGCGGGGTGCTGGGTCAGGTCCTCGGCCGGGCCGCGCTCGACGATCTGGCCCGCGTACATGACCAGCACGTTGCCGGCGAAGTAGCGCGCCGAGGCGATGTCGTGGGTGATGTACAGCAGGGCCAGCTTGAAGCGCTTGCGCAGGTCGTCGAGCAGGCTCAGCATCTCCAGCCGGATCGACACGTCGAGCATGGACACCGGCTCGTCGGCCAGCAGCACGCTCGGCCGGGCCGCCAGCGCCCTGGCGAAGCTGACCCGCTGGCGCTGGCCGCCGGACAGTTCATGTGGGTACTTGCCGAGGAAGTGCTTGGCGGGCGCCAGCCGCACCTGCTCCAGCAGGCCGGTGATCTCCTGCGCCACCGCGTTCTTCGAACCCGGGTGCTGGTGCAGCCGCACCGGCCGCTCCAGGTGGTGGCGCACGGTGTGCACCGGGTTCAGTGACGCGAACGGGTCCTGGAAGACGAGCTGCACCTCGCTCTTGTGCCGCCGGAAGGCCCGGCCGCTGGACGGATCGACGGGCTTGCCGTGCAGCATGATCGAGCCGGAGGTGAGCCGCTCCTGGCCGGCCAGCAGCCGGGCCACCGTGGACTTGCCGGAACCGCTCTCGCCGACCAGGGCGAGGACCGTGCCCCGGTACAGGTCGAAGGAGACGTCCCGCACCGCGTGCAGCACCTCGCCGCGGCCGAGCCGGAAGTCCTTGTTCAGCGAGATGGCCTGCATGGCGGGGGCACCTGGCCCAGCGCCCACCGGCGAGACCTCCGGGGCGGCCGCAGCGTTCATGACCTCAGCTCCTCGCGCTCGGGCACGTCCTCGCCCACCGCGGCCGCCGGCTGGACCGGGGTGCCGGGCCGGACGAATGGGCACGCCGTGACATGGCCGGAACCGGCAGCCGGATCCACCGGAGTCAGGCTCATGTCCACTTCTGTGCACGCCTCGGTGCCGTAACGGCAGCGGGGCAGGAACGGGCAGCCCGGCGGCGGGTTGCTCAGGTCGGGCGGCGACCCGGGGATGCCTGCCAGCTCGCGGCGCGCGCCGCGCAGCGACGGGAACGAGTTGATCAGGCCCTTGGTGTAGGGGTGGGCGGCCTCGCGGTGGATCTCACCGGCCGTGCCGGTCTCCAGGAGCTGGCCCGCGTACATCACCGCGATCCGGTCGGCCAGCTCCAGCAGCAGCGAGAAGTCGTGGGTGATGAACAGGATCGAGAAACCAAGGCGTGACTTCAGCTCAACGATCTGGGCGAGGATGTCCCGCTGCACCACCACGTCCAGCGCTGTGGTCGGCTCGTCCATGATCACGATCTCCGGGTCGGTGGCCAGCGCCATCGCGATGGCCACCCGCTGGCGCATGCCGCCGGAGAGCTGATGCGGGTAGCTGCGCAGCCGGGCGCGCGGGATGCCCACCAGGTCCAGCAGCGAAGCGGCCTTCTCCCGCGCGTCCGGCCGGGAGATCTTCAGGTGGGCGTGGATGACGTCGAGTAGCTGGTCCTGGACGTTGAGCACCGGGTTCAGCGCGTTCATCGCGGACTGGAACACGATGGCGATCTCCCGCCAGCGCAGCCGCTGCAGCTCGCTGGGCTGCAGCCGCATGATGTCCACCGGGTCGGTCATCCGCCGCCCGCAGTACCGGACGCTGCCGCCGGTGACCAGCGCCGGCGCCCGGAGCAGCCGGCAGGCGCCGTAGGCGAGGGTGGACTTGCCCGAGCCGCTCTCTCCGGCCAGGCCGACGACCTCGCCTGGGTTCAGGGCCAGGTTCATCCGGTTCACCGCGCGCACGTCGCCGCCCGGGGTGCGGTAGACGACCGAGAAGTCGCGGATGCTGAGCACGGGCTCGGTGGAGGCTCTGTCCATGCTGTTCACCGGCTTCCCCCCCGCTCGTCAAGCAGTGAGCTGCGGGAGAACGAGTGCAGGAAGCGGGTCAGCGCGCTGCGCCGTGGCGGGATCGCCTGCAGCACCGGGGTCGGATCGGTGGGCTGGAGCCTGCGCCCGGCGATCCGGTTGGCGTGGCTCGCGTCCCGCAGCCGGGGGTTGCCGAGCTCGTCGATCCCGGTGTTCAGCAAGACCAGGGCGGTGCCCATCAGCGCCACGGCGAGCCCGGGCGGCACGAACCACCACCACGCGCCGAGCTCCAGGGCCTGCTGGCTCTGCGCCCAGTAGAGCATGGTGCCCAGGCTCCAGGCGTTCAGGTTGGCGAGGCCGATGAAGGCCAGCGCGACCGACGCGCTGATCGCGTAAAGCACCGTGTTCACGAAGTTCGCCGCGATCAGGCTGATCTCGTTCGGCACGATCTCGAAGGCCAGGATCCGCCAGGTCCGCTCGCCGGTCTCCCGGGCGGCGGCGACGAAGTCGCGGTTGCGGATGGCCAGCGTCTGGGCCCTGATCACCCGCGCCCCCCAGGGCCAGCCGAGCACGCTGAGCACCAGGATGGTCGCGAGCTGGCCCTTCTGCGGCAGGTAGCCGAGCAGGATGATCAGCAGCGGCAGCGCCGGGATCACCAGGAACACGTTGGACAGCAGCGACAGCAGCTCGTCCCACACCCCGCCGAGGTAGGCCGAGGACACTCCGACGATGACCGAAAGGGCCGTGGCCACGACGCCGACGAGGAACGCCAGCTCCATGGTGAGCCGGATCCCGACCAGGAGCTGGGACAGCACATCCTGGCCGCTCTGCGTCGTGCCGAGCAGGTGCGCCCCGTACGGCGCGTGCATGGACAGGTTCGGCGCCGGATTCTGGAACGAGGGATCGTAGGGCATGACCTGTGGCCCGATGATCGCCGCCAGGACGAAGACGCCGAGCAGGATCGTGCCCACCTTGGCCTTGGGTGGCAGCCGGCGCCAGAATCCCCGGCCGGGGCGTTCCCCGGCCAGAACCGCCGGGTCGGCGGTGACGGGAGTCGAGGGCAGTGCGACGGTCATCGGGCCGCCTCCCTCAGCCGGGCGCGCGGATCGGCTGCCACGATGACGAAGTCGACGATCAGGTTGGCCAGCAGGACGGCGAACGTGATCACCAGGAAGATCGCCTGCATCAGCGGGTAGTCGTTGGAGCTGACCGCGTTGAGCAGCAGCAGCCCGATGCCCGGGTAGGAAAAGACGATCTCCATGACGATCGCCCCGGACACCACGAACCCGAGCGCGAGACCGAAGCCCTGAAGCTGCGGCAGCAGCGCGTTCCGGGCGGCGTAGGTGAACATGACCCGGCGGGTGCCCAGGCCCTTGGCCTGCGCCGCGAGCACGTAGTCCTCGCCGATCGTGGTGATCATCACGTTGCGCATCTGCAGCATCCAGCCGGCCACCGAGGTGATGACGATGGTGAAGGCCGGCAGCAGCGAGTGGTAGATCGCGCTGCTGATGAAGTCCCAGTGCCAGCCCGGGATCAGGCCCTGGCCGTAGCCCTGCCCGATCGGGAACGCGTGGGTGTGGATGGCCAGCACCTCGATCAGGATCAGCGCGAGGAAGAAGTAGGGCACAGCCTGCAGGAACATCAGCCCGGGCAGCGTCCGGTCCAGCCAGCCGCCATGCCGCCAGCCCGACACGATGCCGAACAGGGTGCCGAGGAAGAACGCGATCACCGTGGCCGTGCCCACCAGGGCGAGCGTCCACGGGATCGTCTGGCCGAGCAGGGTGGACACCTTGGCCGGGTACTCGGTCACGTCGGTGCCGAAGTTGAAGTGCACGACGTCGGCCAGGTACGACCCGTACTGATGCCAGATCGAGCCGGGATGGCCGACCCCGAGCATCGCCTGCAGCGCCCGGTAGGCCGAGGGCTGCAGGTTGTGGAACTTCGACATGATGTCCTGGACGGCGTTGCCCGGCATCAGCCTGGGGATGAAGAAGTTGACGGTGAGCGCCACCCAGGCCGCGACCACGTAGAAGGCCAGGCGGCGGAGGATGAAAGGCATCGTCGGCTCCTAGCTTTTGGCGAGCCGGCCCCGGCGGCCGTCCGGGTTGCCGGGGGCGCGGCCACGCGATGCGGGCGGCTTGATCGCCTGCACCGGGCGCCGGGTCATGACGCCGGGCGGGCAGCCGCAGCTTGACCGCAGCACCAGCTCGGTCGGCAGCAGTTCGACCCGCCGCCGCAGGTTCGGCCGGGCGATCCGGTCGAGCAGCCGGTCGCAGGCCCGCTCGCCGAGCAGCCGCATCGGCTGGTGCACGGTGCTGAGCGGTGAGTCGTTCAGGCTGCCCGGGTAGATGTCGTCGAAGCCGGTCACCGCGACGTCCTCGGGCACCCGCACGCCTGCCTTGGCGAAGGCCGCCAGCACCCCCATGGCCATCTGGTCGTTCACGCAGACCACGGCGTCGGGCAGCGCCTGGCCATGGCGGATGAGCAGATCGTTCGCGGCGTCCTCGCCGCTGCGCACGCTCAGGATCCCGCGGTAGGAGCCGATCAGCTCGCAGTGTGGATGAGACTGGATCACCTGCTCCAGGGCGATCCGCCGCTCCAGCGCATCCGGCACGTAGGCCGGGCCGTCCGCGTGGAAGAACCGGCGGCAGCCGTGCTCCTCGACCAGGTGGGTGAACAGCGCGGTCGCTCCGGAGTAGTTGTCCGCCTTCACCACGTCGGTCTTGCCGGGGCTACCGGCGATGATCACGACGGGGACGCGCTCGGTGAGCCGGGCCAGCAGCGCGTCCGGGATGATCCCCTCGCCGATCAGCAACCCGTCGACCTTGCCGGTGAGCGACAGCAGCCGCGGATAGTCCCGCTCTTCCTCTTCGTAGAGGGTGGCGATCAGAAGTGACCAGCGGTGGTCATCCCGGATCCTGGCCTGCACGCCACGCAGGATCTCGTCGTAGTAGAGCAGGCCCATGTTCTCGACGTCGTACTGCTTGGCCTCGCGCTCGACGGTGACCAGCCCGATGACGTCCTTGCGCCGGCGGGACAGGCTCTGGGCCGCGCTGTCGGGTACGTAGCCAAGCTGCTCGATCACCCGTTGTACCTTCGCGCGGGTGGTTTCCCGCACACGGTCCTGGCCGTGAACGACCCGGGAGACCGTGGCGGTGGAGACGCCGGCCAGCCGGGCGACGTCGTAAAGAGTTACCACGCTCCCGCCACGATCGGCAGACGCCATCCGTGATCACATCCCGGCGTAGTGGGATTCGGTCCGATCTAAGCGGTTACATCCTTAAATCTAAGCGCTTACACTAAGGCTCGGCACTACCGCCGTCAAGCCCCTCGGTGGCCACGGCATCGCACTGGGTGATTAATAAGTTGTTAAAGCGCGCAAGGAGGGTTCGATGACGACTACGGCGTCCGGTACCAGTGGCGGCCTGCGGTTCCCGCCGGGGTTCGCCTGGGGGGCGGCAACGGCGGCTTATCAGATCGAGGGAGCCCCGGACGCCGACGGAAAGGGCCCCTCGACCTGGGACATCTTCAGTCACGTGCCAGGCAACGTGCGCGGCGGCGACACCGGCGACATCGCCTGTGACTCCTACCACCGCTACGGCGAGGATGTCGAGCTGATCGCCTCGCTGGGCCTGAACTCCTACCGGTTCTCGATCTCCTGGCCCCGGGTCCAGCCCACCGGAAAGGGAAGCTTCAACCAGGCCGGCATCGACTACTACCAGGCCCTGCTCGGCAAGCTCGCCGAGCACGGCATCACCGCCGCGATCACGCTGCACCACTGGGATCTCCCGCAGGCCCTGCAGGACGAGGGTGGCTGGGCGGTCCGCGACACCGCCTGCCGGTTCGCCGACTACGCCGCCCGTATGGCCGGGGAGTTCGGCGGCCAGGTCGCCCGCTGGATCACCCTGAATGAACCGCAGGTCCTGGAGAGCCACGGCTACCGCACCGGCGTGCACGCTCCCGGCGTGCGCGACTGGGCCGCCGCGGCCGCCGCCACCCACCACCTGCTACTCGGCCACGGCCTCGCCGTCCAGGCCATGCGCGCCGTGCTCCCGCAGGGCGGCGAGATCGGCATCACCCTGGACTCCCACCCGGTCCAGGTGGTCGGGGACCACTCGGAGAACCTGGAACTGGCCCGGCTGGCCGTCGACGCCGAGCTGAACGGCCTGTTCCTCGAACCCCTCCTTGACGGCCGCTACCCGGAGCACGCCCCGGCGGCGCTGGTGCCCCCGGACTCGGTGATCGCCGACGGCGACATGGCCACGATCAGCCAGCCCATCGACTTCCTCGGCGTCAACTACTACGCCTCGGTCTACCTGCGGGCCGGCGACGCCGAGAATCTCAGGCAGCACGAGCGCAAGTCCCGCTCGGAGCTGCCGCCCGGCGTCGTTGAATACCGCCCGCCAGAGTTCGACGTGACCACGATGGGCTGGCTGGTGGACGCCGAGGGGCTCTACGAGCACCTGCTCAGGCTCACCAAGCAGGCCCCAGGCCTGGCCCTCTATGTCACCGAGAACGGCCGCGCCGCCGAGGACTACGTCACCCCCGAGGGTGTCGTCAACGACGTCGAGCGGGTCAAGTACCTGCACGAGCACCTGGACGCCGCCGCCCGCGCGATCAGGGACGGCGCCAACCTGGCCGGCTACTACGTCTGGTCGCTGCTGGACAACTTCGAGTGGGGCTGCGGCTACCAGAAGCGCTTCGGCATCATCTACGTCGACTTCGCCACCCAGCGCCGCATCCCCAAGGCCAGCGCCCGCTTCTACGCACAGGTGGTGAAGGCCAACGCCGTCCCCCCGCTGCCCGCGAGATAGATTCGCCCCCCACTGAATCTTTCAGCCCGTTCACTTCCTTACGGACCCGGCTGGCCAGGCGCTCACCGGCCCGTTGAGCGTCCTGGCCTGGCCGTCAGAGAGCGCGGTCTGACCGTTCAGCATCCAGTACCGCCACACCCAAGATCACGAACCCGGGCTGCCGTGCTAAAGACCCTTGGGGTTGTACAGCCAGTGCCAGTGCCCGATTTTCTGGGTGGTTGTCTGCGCAGGCCAGGACTCGCAACCGGAAGAGGCATGGACCATACCCAGCCCAGCATCACCCGGAGGGGGCGGGCCGGGTCGCCACCGCACTCCACAGTGCTCCGCGATCAGGCCGGTGCGGGCCGGCAGCCTGGTCGCCAGGCATAGGAGGCTGGCTGGCCACGGCTGGTAGGTGTTGGCCGCACCCGATGAGTCCCCCACCGGTTGCCGTGGCCAGCCAGGTGGGCCCGGCCCACCTTCCCCCTGCTAGATCAGAGCGGAACAGGCCGGGCTTGATACACCTGGCAGCAGGCTGGCACCTTTTTCGCTGCCTGTCGGTGGTGCTTCACCAGGACATTACGGGCGCGGCGGCGGCTGGCGGATCCGTGGAAACTACCTATCTAGTTGTGCGCGCTACTGCTGGATGGCGGGAGCGGGATAGCTCGCGAAGCAGTTCGGTGACCTCGCGGTGGCCGGGTCGAGGGCGTTGAGGGTCAGCCGGATCGTGGTGTTGTCGTAGCTGAGGTCGGCATGGTCGACCGAGTCGAACGGGCAGGAGGACTGCACGTACTCGTTGTGTACGCCGGGTTCGTTGATGAACGACGAGCCGACCGGGGTGACAACGAACTCGTTCAGCGTCTCGATCACCGTGTAGCTGACACCAGCTTGCGCGACCGGGCCGTTGTCCAGCGCGTCCACCACGGCGGATCCGCTTTCCTGGTCGGCACACGCCGGGCAGCCTGCCGTGAGGATCTGGTTCGCGCCGGGGAAGACCTGGGCGAGGCTGGCCAGGCCATCCAGCGTGGTGCCGTGGGTCGTGGGCGACAGCGCGACGATGGTGTGGATGTCCGGGGCGAGGCCGAGCAGCTTGGCCACGTACTCGGCGAGCAGGCCGCCCTGGGAGTGCCCGACCAGGTCGACCTGGACGCCGCCGTAGCTGGCGCGGACCTGGCCGATGAGGCTGGCGACCTGTTGTGCGGAGGCGGGCACCGGCCCGGTCGACTGGATGAACGCACCGGGGGTACCGCCGTAGTTCAGCGAGAACACGCAGTACCCGTCGTTGGCCAGGATGGGGCCCAGCGCGCCGTAGTCGTCCTCCATGTTGGCGAACGTGCCGGGGATGAGGATCACCGGCCGTGGGTGCGCGGCGCTGAGCCGGCAGCCGAAGTTGTTGACGCCGGGTGGCGGTGCGGCCGGGTTGGTCAGCGCGGCGGCGATCCCGGCGGCGATGTTGGGCTGGATGAAAGCGGCGGCCTGGGCGGGTGCCGCGATGGCGATTGGCGTGACGAGCAGGGCGAGGGCGGTGAGCACGCTGGAAAGGCGGCGGGGCAGCGGCATGGGATCTCCTTGGGCGGGGTGTGACCGGAGTCATATTTACGCTGCTGTCAACCGAATTTACGACCGTGTCAATTGCTGGTCAACCCCCGGTAGGATCGGAGATTATGCGGGCCGACGTTGAGGCCGCGGCTGTGGCCGCAGGGCGTGGTTCCGGCGAAGAAAGCAGAGCCCGCCGGCGGCTCTCCCGGGCTGACCGGCGGGCGCAGATTCTCCGGGTCGCCGAGCAGGTGTTCAGCCAGCGCGGCTACCAGGGCACCGCGCTGGAGGACATCGCGGCCAGCGTGGGTGTGACCCGCCCGCTGATCTACAACTACTTCGCCGACAAGGACGAGCTGTACCTGGAATGCCTGCACGCCGCCCGGGGCGAGCTCGAAGCCGCCATCGTCGCAGCGGCCGGCGCTCATGAGCATCCCAGGGACATGTTGCGGGCCGGGATGGTCGCCTACTTCACGTTCGTGGCCGAGCGCGGGAAGCGCTGGGACATGCTGTTCGGCGGCGGCATCGCGGTCGCCGGGACCGTGGCCGAGCGGGCCGAGCAGATGCGCTTCGAGACCGTCGAGAAGATCGCCGCGCTCATCCGCGCCGCCGCCCCGGACCACCCGGCGCAGGCGGCGGTCGCCTACGCGCACGCCATGTCCGGCGCCGGGGAGCAGCTGGCCAAGTGGTGGCGCCGCAACCCGCACATCCCGCTCGGTGACATCGTCCAGTACCACTTCGACATGGTCTGGACCGGGCTCCAACAGGTAGCTGAGGGCTGAGAGACTAAAGCATGACCTTCGATCTGAACTCTCTGCTGGCCGAGCGCGCGGGCCAGGGCTACGAGCTGCAGGACAAGTATCTCAAGCCGCACCTGTCCCGGATGCTGCACGTCATCGGGTTCGACAAGGTCTACGAGAAGGCCGAGGGCGGTTACCTCTGGGACTCCGACGGCAACAGGTACGCCGACTTCCTGACCGGCTTCGGGGTGTTCGGGATGGGCCGCAACCATCCGGTGATCCGCAAGGCGCTGCACGACCTGCTCGACGCCGAGGTGGCCGACCTGGTCCAGTTCGACTGCGCGCTGCTGCCCGGCCTGCTGGCCGAGCGGCTGCTGGCCAAGGCCCCCGGGCTGGACCGCGCCTACTTCTGCAACAGCGGCACCGAGGCGGTCGAGACCGCGCTGAAGTTCGCCAGGTACTCAACCGGTAAGACCAGGGTGCTCTACTGCGATCATGCCTTCCACGGCCTGACCCTCGGCTCGCTGTCGGTCAACGGGTCGCCCGAGTTCCGCCGCGGCTTCGATCCGCTGCTGCCGGACGGCCGGATCCCGCTCGGCGACCTGGACGCGCTGGCCCGCGAGCTGCGGGCCGGCGACGTGGCCGCCCTGCTGGTCGAGCCGATCCAGGGCAAGGGCGTGCACATCTGCCCGCCCGGCTTCCTGGCCGCTGCCGCTGATCTGCTGCACGAGCATGGCGCCGTGCTGATCTGCGACGAGATCCAGACCGGGCTGGGCCGCACCGGCCGGTTCTTCGCCTACCAGCACGAGGACGTGCAGCCGGACATCGTCACGGTCGCCAAGGCACTGTCCGGCGGGTTCATCCCGGTCGCCGCCACGCTGGCCAAGGACTGGATCTTCCAGAAGGTCTACTCGTCCATGGACCGGCCGTTCGTGCACGACTCGACGTTCGGCCACAACGCGCCGGCCATGACCGCGGGCCTCGCCTCGCTGGCGGTCATCGAGGACGAGCACCTGGTCGAGAACGCCGAGCGGATGGGCGAGACGCTGATGGCCGCCCTGGCCGAGATGGCCGGCCGCTACGAACTGCTCGGCGAGGTCAGGGGCCGCGGGCTGATGATCGGGCTGGAGTTCTGCAAGCCCAGGTCGCTCAAGCTGCGCACCGGCTGGAACATGCTCCAGGCGGCCAGGCACGGCCTGTTCGCCCAGATGATCGTCGTCTTCCTGTTCCAGCGGCACCGGATTCTCACCCAGGTCGCGGCCGACCACGACGAGGTGATCAAGCTGCTGCCCACGCTCACCATCGGCGAGACCGAGGTGAAGCTGTTCTGCGACGCCTTCGCCGACGTCATGGACGACGCGAGCCGTGGCAGCGGCCTGATGTGGGACTTCGGCCGCACCCTGATCAAGCAGGCGGTCAAGCGCTGAGCCTCGGCCCCTCGGCCAGCATCATTTCGGCGATCTCGATGTCGAGCCGGCTGGTGATGGGGAAGAGCTGTTCGCTGCCCCGGAACAGGTGGACAGGTATCTCCGGCAGGTACCTGAGCACGATGGCGCAGTCGTCGGAGGGTTTGAAGTCCGGATCCGCGACGGCAAGTTCGTAACCACGGCGGATCACCCGGCGCCGGAACCCCTGCGGTGACTGCCGCCTGCGCAGCCGGTCCCGCGAGGGCCGTTCATCTATATAAAGGTCTTTGATCGTCACCATGGTGTCGGAGGCAGGGACAGCAGCGCAGGCTGCCTCATGTACCTCGAGCGCCGTCAGGCATTCCCCGATCACCCGCGCAGACACAAGCGGGCGGTTCGCGTCGTGGATCAGCACGTTGCCGTCCGGCTCGCCCAGGGCCAGGAGCGCCCGCCGGGCGGCCTCGGTCCGGGTCGCGCCGGTCTCGACGACCCGTATCCCGGCCCGGCCGGCCACGTGCCCGGCCAGCTCGGGTGCGGCGGCCACCAGGATCTCGTCCACGCCGGGAGCATCGCCGAACGCGGCGATGGAGTGCTCCAGGATGGGACGGCCGCCCAGCGGCATGACCAGCTTCGGCTCCGCGCAGCCGGGCAGCGGGGCGGCGTCCCAGGCGAGGATCACGGCGACGGTGTGCAAGAGGTTCTCCTTCAGCCGCTCGGCTGGCTGGCGGCGGACAGGAACTTCGCGGCGATGACCAGGTCGTGCGGGTAGGTGATCTTGATGTTTTGTTCGTCGCCGGGGATGCAGCGCACCGGGGTGCCGGTGTAGCGGGTCACGCAGGAGGCGGTGTCGGTGCCGGTGAACCCGTCCGTGGCCGCCCGCTCGTAGGAGTCGAGCAGCGGGCCGGCCAGGAACCCCTGCGGCGTCTGCATGGCCATCATCGTGCCGAGGTCGGCCTCGGCGGTGCTGCCGTCCTCGCTGACCATCGTCAGGCCATCCCTTGGCACGCCGGGCACCGCACCGCCATACTCCCGGGCCGCCGCCAGCACCGCCGCCGCCAGTTCCGGCGTGACCAGCGGCCTGGCCGCGTCGTGCATCAGCACGACGTCGATCGCCCCGGTGGCGATCCGGGGGGCGAGGTGGCGCAGGGCCATCAGCTCGGAATCCTGCCGGGCGACGCCCCCGGGCACGACCTCCACCTGGTAGCCGGGCAGCT
>Ga0209166_10001766_pt1 | contig 17397 bp, 9 predicted proteins | sample Coa_R1_3_FD_187151 | JGI IMG/M metagenome (GOLD analysis project Ga0209166, IMG submission 187151) | Surface soil microbial communities from Centralia Pennsylvania, which are recovering from an underground coalmine fire - Coalmine... | ecosystem: Environmental > Terrestrial > Soil > Unclassified... | reverse complement strand
CGCGAAACGTGTCCTGCAACAATTCCGTTCCGCGTATCAATGGAAGCCTTTTGTCCGATCGTCACATCTTTAGCCTGCGTTTCGGCAATCTTGATTTCCGCTTTCAGTTTCTTCGGATCCGCCACGCGCGCCAGGTTCGTCCCCGGGGTCACCGTCTGGCCCACATCCACAGGAACGAGCTGTAATACGCCATTGATACCGGCGCGAACATGCAAGGCATCCAATTGGCTTTTTTTCAGTTGATAGAGAGCCTTCGTCTCATCGACCTTTGCTTGCTGCGCGGCTATCCGCGCATTCCCGGAATCCGCGGCAATCCTGGTCTTGTCGCTCTCGAGCTGAGCGCGAATCGCCAGTTGCTCCACTTTCACCTTGGAAAGATTCTCAATGAGCTGTGACGTGAGCCCCAGCTTCACCAGTTTTTCATCGTTGTCATGCTGGATCTTCGCCTGCTCGTAATCGCTCCGCACGGAAGCTTCCGTCGCTTTTTGGTTCATCAGATCGCTGTTCACTTGCACGCGAAGGTTGGCCAAATCTGCTTCAGCGCCCTTGAGCTGGAGTTCCGCGTCGAGCGTGGTTTGCGACAGCGTCGGGTCGCTCAGTTCCATGATGATGGAATCTGGCTTGACGATCGCTCCCGGCCGTAATACCCAGCGGTCCACGCGCGCTTGCGTCTGCGCCGCGATCCAACGAATGTCCTCGGGAACGAGTGTCCCCAGCCCGCGCACTTCGCGCAGCATCGGCCCGCGCTTCACCGTGTCGGACCACACCGTTCCCGCGTCCACCGAAGGCGCAGCTGGCTTCAACTTGGAAAGCGCATACGTTACGCCGCCAAGTAATAGCAGCGCCAACGTCCCGTAGGCAATCCTGCGGATTTTCTTAGCTCTTGCGTTGGATGGTCTTTGGATGTCCATAGCAGTTATCGCCTTTCCTAGGCGCAAATCCCTGGCCCAAAAGAGTTCGCTTAAAGCCTAGATTTCTCAGCAAGTTATGAGCTATTGGGCTTCTCGAGAGATCGCTTATTTGGCCGGATATGGGAATCTCTGTCCCATGACCGGACAGTCTTAATTCTTGATCCTTGGAGGCTTCTTCATCCTCCGTTGCTACTGACCCAACATACTAATGATACGTCTTGTGGGGGCTATTGTTCCAATGCATCTTGTCCTCGGCCAATTCCTCCCCATCGTGTTTGCCTCCCGCTCTGCACTCTCGGAAGCAGGAGGAGCGCACCGGACGCTGCCCATCGATCCATGCGTCCCCCGCTCCGTCGGCAGGCCCGTTGACCGGTTTCCCAGACCACCGGAAGGAATGAAATTTGGATTCGCTGACACACGTACCGTGATGCTAGAAAAGCATTAGAGCAATTTTTGATCAGTAGTGTAGGCTTGCGTTTGCGCGGAGCTGTGGAGACTTCTCTCGGGATAATCCCTCCGCGAAAAAGCCGCAAATCTGGACCGCAAGTTCGAACAAGGAGATGACTCGAATGAAATTGACAACAATCCTTGCAAAAGCAGCTTTCCCCTGCGTTCTTCTGGTTGCAGCTGCAACGATTTCCGCCGCCGACTCACCGTCTGTAACCGTGAAAGGTTACGTTCTGGATTCTGCCTGTGCCTTTACAAAAGATCTGAGCAAGCCCGTCAGCAAACAATGCGCGACCTCTTGCGCAAAAGCAGGCTCGCCGCTCGTCATCCTGGCCGACGACGGAACCATCTACTGGCCCATCGCGGCCGCTACTCCATCGAGAGGACAAAATCCCAGGCTTCTTCCGTTCGCCGCGGAAAAAGTCATCGTGACTGGCAAAGTCTACCAGCGAGGCGGCTCCAAGGCCATTGTCATCGATAAAATCGAAGCCCAAGAGCCTCAAAAATAACTTCCGCGCGTTCGAGAACACAGGACATGCAGGACGCTGCTCACATCAGGCCGCTTTGCCTGGCCAATTTCAAAGCTTCAATCGCCGCTCCTCGCGCCCCTGCGGTGTCGCCATTCGGCATCACGTAGATGGGAATGCCAGCTTGCTCTTCTCGCTGGTTGGGCATTCCAACACGGATTTCGTCCAAGAACCATTTCTGGAACTCTTTGCTCGCCTCCAGCGCGCCGCCGCCAACGATGAACGCATCTGGGTCGAACGTATTCACCATTTCGTCGAAAAAAAGTCCCAAGGCATGCGCTTGAACGCGGAAAATTTCCTTGCAGAGCGGATCACCCTTGTCCGCCAGGCCACGCACGAGTTTCGCTGCTTGGTGAGGGGCCAGTTTTGCCAGCTCGTGGCCGGGATACCGCGGCAGAAAATACGGCAGCAGATTCTTTTCGATTGCCGTGAGGGAACAAAGCGACTCTAAGTCTCCCGTGCGTCCGCAGTTGCATACCGGCTTGATGCCGCTTGCTCCCGCAATGCTTTGATACGGAATCAGCACGTGACCCAGTTCTCCGCCAAAACCATTTTTGCCCTTTACAACGTTGCCATCGAGAATGATCCCGCCGCCATTTCCCGTCCCGATGATGATCGAAATCGAAGTCTCCCTGCTGGTTGCGCCAAAGATCGCATAGTGTCCCCAAAGCGCGGCCGCATTGGCATCATTCAAGTACGAAACGGGTATGCCCAGCTTGTGCGCCAGCCCCTCGCGAATATCGAATCCCGCCCACTGCGCGTGAACAAAGTTCGTGGACCCTCGCGCACTGAACTGGCCCGCGGCGCTAGCCGGACCCGGAGTATCCAATCCAACGGCCACCACATCCGAGAGTTGGACACCCGCTCTCCCAGTGGCGATGTTGAGACCATCTGCTATCTGTTGGAGACAGATCCCCGGCCCCTGCTTGGCAAGCGCGGGATGCTCGCACAAACCCTCGATCAGGAATTTCTCTTGCCCGTCCACCAGCGTATAGTTGACGGCAGTTCCGCCCAAATCGATTCCAGCTACGACCGTCACGTGTTTTCTCCTATCCTTTTCGATGTTTGCTGGACACAGCGTAGCAGAATCGAGAAAAATCAGCGAAGGCCGCGGGTCTATGGGCTTGGCGAGGACTCCTCACTTCAGCTGGTCTAGGTGGAACAGATCTGCGAAGCTCATGCGGTGCTGGCCATAGGGTGTCTTCGACCAGAAGGCCAGCAGCGCGGAGTCGGACGAACTGTAAAAGGAACGCGCGGCGCTGCGCGGCTGACATACAATCGGGCCACCTAGAATCAACCTCTTTGGCGGGAGCCGGCTTATGAGACTCGGAATCCGGAAAACGTTCAAGATCCTTGCACCAGGGAACTCCTTGCGGCGCAGAGTGGCGTACAGCCTGGCCATCGCGCGGGCGATTCTGGTGCCGGTGATTTTCCTGGCGGTGTATTACCTGTTCGAGATGGGATGGATCGTTGACCGGATCGTCAACGTGGATGCCCCGGCGGCTACGCTCGCGCAACGGGCTTCGATTGAAATGCTGCAGGCGCGCCGCGCGGAAAGAAACTATCTCTTGCTGCACGATCAGAGTTATCTCACCGCGAACCGTGAATCCATCGAAAAAACGAAGGGGATTGTAAGCCAGATCCACGATCTGGAACCGGAGGACACCGGAGCAACTCAGGAGTTGCTGCGTTCTCTCGATTTATACGAACAAAGGTTCGCGACCGCGGTCTCGGTGATGGCGCGCCCGGGGCAAGGAGATGCGGATCGCATTCAAAGCGTGGTCCGCGCTTATGAGAAGGACCTGGACGACTTGCTGCGTGGATCAAGAGTTAAGCGGCGCGCGCAACTCATCGACGAACTGCGCACCCGCGTCGGCTCCTTCGACGCGCAGATCACCGACACCGTTCAAGCAGGCAATCCCGCTTTAGCGCAAGTCACCCTGGACCTGCAAAGTTCGAGCGAGGAGGTGCTCGGATTGCTAGCCGAGCTCGAGACGGAAAATTGGACCCGCGTGCAGGGCGATCATCGGGAAGCCAGGCAACTGATCCGGCATGCGGAGTGGGCCTTGAGCATTGTGTCCGCGATTACCCTTCTGTTCAGCGTGTGGGTCAGCTTTATTCTTCCCAGGCAAGTTGTGAAACCGCTCATCAGCTTGCGAGAGGCCGTGGATCACGCCGCCCACGGGCATGGCGCAATTGATCTGGAGATCGAAGGACGCGGAGAAGTGGCGGAGCTGGCGAAGAGCGTCCACAACTTGATTGTCCAGATGCGCCAACGCGCGTGACGTGACTTTGCAAAGAAAGTCTGAATATTATTTGGCGGAACTCGAGAGCTGCTTGACCAGTTCATAGAGGAAAGCCTGGCCTTCGTAGAAGGATTCGACCCCCAAGCGCTCATCGCGGCCGTGGAAGCGAATATCATCGCGATCCATAAAAAAGCCTTGGATGCCGTAAGTGGGAATACCCGCGGCGCGCAGATATCTGCCGTCGGTCGCGCCCATCACCATGATGGGTACCGTCGGGACTCCGGGCCACATCCGAGCGGTGATTTCGCTCACGGCCTTGAGAACGTCCGCGCGCATCGGTGAAGCGGGCGCTTTGCCAAAGTTGCCCATCTGTTTGACGCTCACCTGATCGTCCCCCACGACTTTTTGCAACGTGCTTAGGACGTAGTCCGGAGTGTCTTCGGGCAGCACTCGGCAATTCACCGTCGCGGCGGCGAGCTGCGGAAGAGCGTTGATGGCGTGCCCGCCTTCCAACATTGTCGCCACGCAAGTGGTGCGGAGCGTGGAATTCCAGGCGGGAGACGCCGCAGCGACTTTCTCCATCCCTTCCTGCGAACCGGACGCGGCCTTCGCCAGCTCGTCCTTGATGGGGCCGCTTTCGATCTTTGCCATCTGTTGAAAGTAGGCAGCGGTGACTTCATTTGTCTTCAGCGGAAAGCCGAAGTCGCCGAGACGTTGCAATGCTCCGGCGAGATGATAGATGGCATTGTCGTGGACTGGCATCGAGCTGTGGCCGCCCTTGTTTCGTACCTCGAAGCGGTAATTGATGACATATTTTTCGCTGACCTGAAGATCGTTCGAAAGCTTCTTGCCTTTGGATTCTTCTCCCCAGCCACCCTCGTTCAGAGCAAGATCGGCGTCAATCAATTCGCGGTGATTCTTGAGGAGCCAATTTACGCCATTGTACGGGCCGCCGCCTTCCTCGTCGGCGGTGAGCGCCACGATGATGTCGCGGTCAGGCTTGAAGCCTTCGCGCTTGTATTGAATTAAATTAGCAATCCAGACGGCTGCCTGGGCTTTGTCGTCTCCGGTACCGCGGCCGTAAAAGTACCCGTCCCGCTCGATCAATTTGAACGGATCCATGCTCCAGTCTTCGCGCTTGGCTTCGACGACATCCATGTGGGCGAGAAGCAAAATTGGTTTGTGAGCTCCCGTGCCGCGATAGCGAACGACGAGATTGGCTTTTTTCGGGATCGCGCCGCCGACAAAAATGTCAGCGTCGGCGAATCCGGCGGCTTTCAAGCGGGCGGCGGCTGCTTCCGCAACAGGAGTTGTGGCGCCGGTCGTGAAGCCGGACTGGATTTCGATGAATTGTTTGTAGATGTCATGCGCAAGCTGCTTTTCGGCGTCAGGGCGGGTTGTTTGGGCGCTGGCGGAGGCAGCGCACAGAACGGCCAGTGAAAACATCTTAAAGGTGAGCCAGATTTTTCGGTTTTGCATGGTGGGATTTTTGCACGACAAGCGTATTCGCGCAACTTTTCAACATTTGCCGCGATGCGAAAATTGTCCAAGCGCCCGAATGCTTCACTCGCGCCCGCTATTTACGCCCATTTGTAGCCGTGCTTTGCAAGCGGGAGAGAACGGATGCGTTTCCCGGTGGCCGTGAAAATCGCGTTGCAAACGGCGGGCAGTACCGGTGGAAGCACCGGCTCGCCGAGCCCCGTGGGCGGATTGTCGGTCGTGAGGAAATGGATTTCAATTTCGGGAGGAACCTGTTTCATGCGCAGCGGCGGATACGAATCGAAGTTGTTTTGCACGGCGCGCCCGCGCTCGATGGTGATTTCGTAGCCCATCACGTGACTGAGGCCTTCGATCACCGAGCCTTGTGCCTCATTGAGCGCACCGGTGGGATTAATGATCTGGCTTCCGATGTCGCCCGCAACCCAAACCTTGTTCACTTTCACTAGCGTGTTATTGGTGACGCGAACTTCCGCGACCTCGGCAAAATATCCCCGATGACTGAAGTGGAACGCCACGCCCATGCCCGTATCTTTCGGCAGAGTGCGCTTGCCCCAGCCCGATTTCTCCGCGACAAGCTCAAGGACGCCGCGCATGCGCGAAGCGTTAAAGAGAAATGCAGGCGGAGTTGGCTGACCGCCGGCCGCAGGAGTTGCGGCATCAAGCGCGGGCGTATTGAGCAGCGCAAGGCGGAACTGCACGGGATCTTTTCCCGCGGCATGTGCAAGCTCGTCAATGAAGGATTGCATCACGAACGCGATTCCGTTGCTGCCGGGAGCGCGCATCGCGCCCGTCGGGATGCCCATCGGAATCAGAGAAACGTCCGTGGCGAAGTTCGAGACGAAGCGGGCGGGGAATTCGTCCGGAGAAATTCCCGCGGCGGCAGCGAAGCGTTCGCCTTCACCAAAACTCACGAAATGATTGTGCCAGGCAACAAGCTTTCCGGAGGAATCGACGCCGCCTTTCAGAAAGTGAAAGCCCGCGGGGCGATAGAAATCGTGATGCATGTCGTCTTCGCGCGACCACAGCAGCTTGACGGGAGTCCCGTTCAGAACTTTGGCGATCCACGCGCCTTCAATCATGTAGTCGTTGGTCAGCCGCCGCCCGAAGCCCCCGCCCATGCGCGGAAGGTGGATGGTGATGTCGCTTTCGGCGATGCCAAGCGTTTTAGCAACTTGCGGCAAACCGCGCTGCGGCGTCTGGCTGGGAACCCACAACTCGAGTTTGCCGTTTTGAAAGCGCGCCGTGCAGTTTTGCGGCTCCATGGGCGCGTGCGCAAGGAACGGATAGAAGTAGTCGCCCTCCACAACCTTGGACGCCGATTGCAAGGTAGCTACGGGATCGCCGTCCGTGCGCAGCGAGCGCTCCGCCTTCTTTTTTGAGAGTTCCGCTGCGGTGCGCGCGAACCCTTCGCTGCTTTGGTCTGCGGTCGCCCCTTCGTCCCACTTCACCTGCAATTTTTGGCGGGCGCTCTTCGCCGTCCACCAGTTGTCCGCAGCGATCACGACTCCGGATAGCAGGCCCGTCAATTCGGTGCCGCCTTCGACCACGAACGCGTGGCGCACGCCGGGAATCGCCTTAATGACATCGAGATTGGCGCTGACAACTTTGCCCGCGAACACAGGACACTTTTCAAAAACGGCCCAAAGCATTCCCGGAAGCCTGAAATCGATACCGTAGAGCGGCTTGCCCTGCACAATGGATGCGTTGTCCACGCCCGCAACTGATTTGCCGATGATCTTGAAATCCTTTGGATCTTTTAATTTCACGGAGTCAAGTTCCGGCGGAGTGAGTTGCGCCGCCTTAGCGGCCAGTTCGCCGTAGCCGAGCGAGCGGTTCGTCTTCGCATGATGCACGCGGCCGGAGGCGGTGGTGCATTCGGATTCCGGCGCGGACCACGTTTGCGCAGCGGCAGCGACGAGCAACTGGCGGCCCGCGGCGCCGACTTGCCGCAAGGGCATCCAATTGTTCGGAGTCGCTGTACTGCCGCCGGCAACCTGCAAGCCGTATTTTGCAAAGCTGACGTCACCCTGCTCAATCCGCACATCCTTCCAATCGACGTCGAGTTCTTCCGCTATGAGCATGGGAAGCATGGTCTTAACACCCTGACCAACTTCCGGGTTCTTCGCGATGATGGTCGCGATGCCGTCCGGCGAGATCCGGATGAAGGCGTTGGGATTGAGATTTGGTGCCGACGGACGCTGCGGCGTCCTGGCTAGGGCTTCCTCGACCGGATCGATGTACGCAGCAAGGAGCATTCCGCCGCCCGCAATGGCCGTCACACGAAGAAAGGAGCGGCGTCCGATGGTTCTGATGGTCCTGGTGTTTTTCGTGCTCTTCGGCTCAACCCTTTCCAATGTCTTCATAGGGCCTCCTCAGCTTAGACCGGTGCTCCGCACGCTAGGTTACATTGCCTCGCATTACAAGCCTACGCCAAACACAGGAACACCGGAATTATAGCGCGTGAATGGCAAAGTGGAAGCACCAACACCGAAGTGTGGAGCGCGCTCGCGAGGGGTCCCACTTGCCAAATAAATTCTTTGCAAGTTCCTTCGGGATTTTCGTTCTAACAAAGTCGCCGCAAGCAACCCGGCGTCCAGAATGTCAACTCTAAAGGGGTAACAAACGAGAGTTTGAGCACAGCTTGTCGAGAACAGCGGCGCACGCTCTCGGACGGTCCTCCATTCCCCGGGTTGCGAAGCAAATCGGCCGAGGCAATTTCCAGAAGCTAGAGGTGTCGAAAATGACCAGCTCAAATACATTCTTTTCTCTGTTGCTCGAACTTCCTAAATCCTTTCGATTGTTCGCGTACATGACGGCCGCTCTTTTGCTTTGCGCAAACTGTTTATCCGCGCAGACCGCAGCGCGCGCGCCTGGATGGGTAGTGCTTCCTATCGCCGATTATCGATCGCTCCATGCGCGCGCCTACCCTCTCGAGCGCGAGCCGGAGCCGCCGCCCGTGGACGCCACGCTGACACGCGTCGATTACGATTTGCGCATCGATGGAGCTCTCGCCACAGGCCGCGCCAGCCTCACCGTGGATGTGCTTAAAGATGGCTGGGTGCGCGTGCCGATCCCAGTTGGACTGCTGGTGAGTGCAGCCAAGCTTGACGACAAGTTAATTTCCCTGGTGCCAAGTGGCTCGGGAAAGGCCTCGAACCAGCTCTCCGCCCTGCTTTCCCGGCCTGGGCGATCTGTCTTGCTGCTCGATATTGCGATGCCGGTCGTCTCCAATGCCGGAGAAGAGAGCATTTCCTTGCCCTCGACCGCTTCCGGAGTTACTCGCGCATCCGTCCGGCTTCTCAAGCAGGGCGTCGAAATCAAGCTTGCAGGCGGCCTTCTGGCGGATAAAACCGAATCCGGCACGGAAAGCAAGTGGCTGGCGTACGGACGTGGCAATGAACCGCTCTCCTTTACCTGGAAAAGAAAGACGGAAGATCACCGCAGCTCCCTGCCGTTGCGGCTGCGTGGTTCGCTGACAGAGTTGGCCGGACTCGGTGAAGACACGACAACAGTCGTTGCGGAAGTCAACGTCCAGGTGACGCAGGGCACCACAAAAGAAGTGCGCATCGCGCTTCCCGGAAAAGTAACCGTCAATCAAGTCGCCGGCGCGATGGTGTCCGACTGGGAAATGAAGGACGGCCGGCTCGCGGTGACGTTTTTGGAGCCTGTCGAACAAAACGCCAAATTTATTGTGAGCGGAGAAACGCGAAGCCCGCGAGATGGAAAAATCGAAATTCCGCTTCTGCGCCTGCTGAATACCGAACGAGACACGGGGGGCGTGGCCGTCGAAGTTCTCGGCGCGGGGGAAATCAAAGAGTTCAAATCCGAAGGATTGGAAAATGCCGATGCCACGGACTTGGGCGAAATTGTTTCTAGCCGCCAATCGACTTCGCTCTCTGCGTTCCGTTTCCGTTCGAGCGACGCGAACACTCCGCGCTCGCTCACGGTGAACGTCGCTCGCTACACGCCGCAAGCTGTCCTGATGGCTAACGTCGCCGAAGCGCGCTACAACGTCCTGATCACCAACGAAGGGAAGTTCCTCGTGCAGGCCCGCTACGCGGTGCGCAACAACCAGAGAAATTTTCTGAAGATTGCACTCCCCGCGGGCGCAGCGCTTTGGAGCGCTACATTAGCGGGGAAGGCCGTACGTCCCGGGCAGTCGCCCGATGGCAGCGTGCTCTTGCCCCTGGAAAAATCTCACGCTGGCGAGGAGGCGCCGGAGTTCTCGGTCGAACTCGTTTATGTCTGCCGTGGAACTGCGTGGACCGACAAGGGACAATTTAAGCTGGCCCTTCCCTCCTTGGACCTGCCCGTCTCGCGGACAGGACTTCTCGTTTACCATCCACCGCTCTTCAAGGTTACGCCGGAGTCTGGATCGTTCCGCGTAGAGGCCTATGAGGATCCGGCTTCCGCTGCGCTGAATACTCCACCGCCCGCGGCACCGCCGCCAAGTTCTGGAATCTCAGCAATCACGGAATCAAAAGCAATTACCGATCAGGCCGCCGCGGAAACGCTTTTCGACCACTTCCGAACGACCCTGCAGGGAGGCAGAGCCTCAGGGATTCTTCCCATCAAGGTCTCCTTTCCGGCTTTGGGGCCATCACTCTTTCTTGTTTCAGAGCTTACCGGCGAAAACCAATCACCGAGCGCGAATTTGGATTTTCAACGACAGAAAAAGGCAGGTGGGCGATGAAAAACCTATTACTCGCAATTGCGTTGCTCGCGGCCTCTTCCGCTTGGGGACAGGAAAGAATCAACTCTCACATTCCGCCTGACGGCGACGTCACGCTGCCGCTGGACGAATACAACCGTCTGCTCGAGCTGGCCAACAGGCCTCCGAGAAAAGTCGAGCCCGCGCCGCTCCCTTTTACAATCAAGCGAGCCGACATGAAACTCCACGTCACCGGCGAAACCGCCATGGGAACAGTTCAGCTGCAGGGCGAAACCTTCAACAAAGGTGAAACGAAAGTCGCCCTCATTTCCGGCCTGACTATCCTCGACGCTCACCATGAAGGCAAAGCATTGCCGCTCGAACTAGAGAACGGAACACAAACCGCAATTCTGGCCGGTCCCGCTGAATTTTCCGTTGTCCTGGACGCCGGATTGCCTTTGAGTATCGAAACAGGCCGGGCATCGTTTAGCTTGCCGGTGCCTTCAGCGGGCAGCGTGCTCCTTACACTGCAGGTTCCGGGCGATCACACAAACGTGAGGATCAGCCCTGGATTGATCACCAGCCGTGAGTCTGAAAACGGGAAAACCACGATTGAAGCCACGCTCGTTCCTGGACAGCCTGCCAACATCTGGTGGGCGACACGCGAGGTGGTTGCTCCGGTGCTTTCTCGCGAACTTCGTTTTCTTTCCAATATGAAGACGCTGGTTTCCGTCAGCGAGTCGGACATTCGGCTCGCCGTGCTTGCCGACATCACCGTGGTGCAGGGCGAACCCGTGGCATTCGAAATGGAAATTCCAGCCGGATATGAAGTCACAGGAGCGACGGGCGCTTCCGTGGATTCCATCAAGATGCAAGACGGCGCGCTGACGATAAAGTTGAACGCTCCTGCGCAACGCAACCATCAGTTCCTGATCAGCATGGAAAGGCCGGTCACTGTAACCAAGGCGGACGTGCCTTTTGTGAGCGTGAAAAATTCGCAACGCGAGACGGGCGAAGTGCTTGTCGAAGGCGTCGGCACGATGGAACTCACCGCGACCGAAGGCGGAAGCCTCAAGCGCATGGATTTCAAAGAGACAAATCCTTATTTGCGTTCTCTCGCACGCTCTTCCTTGCAGGCGGCATTCCGTTATCATCGTCAGCCCGCCGAAAATCCGAAACTGACATTGGAGTGGACTAGATTTCCGGACAGTAGCGTCCTCGCGGCGGTAGCCGAACGGGCCGTGGTTACGACCCTCGTTACCAACGAGGGAAGATCGCTGACGGAAGTGAAGCTGGCGGTCAAGAACCAGGTTCAGCCATTCTTGAAAGTGGAACTGCCAACTGGAGCTAGCATCGTTACCGCGGAAGTTGCCGGAGACAAGGTCAAGCCGGTAGAAGCCCCCGATGGCCATCGCGTGCCCTTGTTGCGGCCCGGTTTCCGGCCGGTTGACTCCTACGAAGTTTCTTTCGTGTTCATGGACTCAGGTGCGCCGTTTGCGAAGAAAGGCGGATCGGAAATAACGCTGCCGAAAATGGATGTTCCCATCGCGGTGCTTCAGTGGGAGGTATTTCTGCCGGAGCAGTACAAGGTAAAGGATTTCGGCGGAGATGCCTTGGCTGCGAACCTGTTGCCGGCATCCTTCCAAGGAGTCGAGAGTATGGGGTATGCCTCAGGGTCCTTCCAGGTCGCCGAGAATGGCAAACTTGTTGGTGGGATCGCGCCGGTTACCCTGCTGCCCGGGCAACTCGGGGGCTACATCGTGGACCCGAGCGGCGCTGTGCTTCCCAACGCGCAAGTAAGCGTCATTCAACTGGACACGGGCGCCGTGCGCAATGCTGCGACCGATTATTCCGGCCGCTGGATCGTTTCGGGCATGCCGTCCGGTAGAGTGAAAATCACCGCGACCTCGCCCGGCTTCAAGACCACGGTTCGCAACGTCAATCACGACGCGAACTATCCCACCTCTTACAATTTTGCATTGCAGATTGGCGCCATTAACGAATCGGTCGAGGTGCAGGCCGGCAAGGATGACACCAAGGAATCGCGCCGAATCGAACGTGATTTGAATAAGAGCGAGGCCGCGGCTTCCACTACGGCCTCTTCGAATGTGTTGAATCTTCAGCGACGCGTGTCCGGCGTCCTGCCCGTTCGTGTCGACGTCCCGCGAGCAGGCAATTCGTACAGCTTCGTTCGACCGCTTGTCCTGGACGAGGAAACCAAGCTCACCTTCACCTACAAAACCAAATAAACTTGATCGTTTCGGAAAACTTGTGATCATTCGAATCGGCCAAGGGTCGCTCTACCCCTGGCCCCTGCCGTTTACACCCCAGTTACAATTCGCTTGCGGAACGACCCATGTGGGATCTCCTTGCCTCACGGGAACTAAGTTAGGCAATCAGAGGAATTTACAGAAAGCGGGGAGCGCTAAGAGGTTTAAGGAAGCTCTAACGTGCGTGGGATTCGTTTAAGCTTTAACTGCAGACGCAAAACAGAAGACATTTCACTATAGTCCGGCGTAGATTTACTTAAGACAAGGTAAGAGGAAGGTTTACATGAAGGCGATCGAAAAGTTCTTATTGGGCTCACTTTTGTTTTTCTTGGCTGGGGGCGCGCATGCTAAGGATCGGGCTCCTCAGGAAGCGCCGCCGGCGCAGAATCCTGGGACCGCGCCGAGTGCGGACGCTCCACAATCGCCCAGTCGCGGCGGCGAGCGGCGCATGGGTTTGTTTGGAAAATTGACGGCGGTTCACGACCAGTCCATGGAGATAACAACCCAAAAGGGCGACGTGGTCACCGTCAAGATCAGCGGGACGACGCAATTCCGGAAAGACCGCGATGCGGCGAAGCTGAGCGATTTCAAGGTTGGGGATATGGTGTTTGTGCGAGGCGAAGAAAACTCCGATCACACCTGGACCGCGCAAATAATTGGAGAGCGCCCCGGCGGTGGATTTGGCGGCGGACCAGGTGGCGGCGGTCCCGGCGGAAGACGCATGGCGGGAGTGCTCGGGCAGGATTATGTATTCGGCGAAGTAAAGTCGGTTGACGCGCCGAAGCTGACCATTTTGCGGCCGGACAACGTGACGCAAACGATCGAGCTGAACGAAGACACCTCGCTACGAAAAGGACGCGACAGCGTGACGATGGCGGACATTCAGCCCGGCGATCATGTGTTCGTGCGAGGCGGGATGAAAGATAACGCGTTCGAGCCGAAAACCGTGATGGTCATTGGACCAGAACAATGGAAGCGCATGCAGGAGATGGGAATGGCCGGAGGGCCTTCCGCGAACCCGCCAAAGGATAACAACCCCCAGCAGAAACCGCCGGAGCCTCCGCATTGAGATCGTTTTTTCGGACTCTCATTTTCCTGGGTCTGGCGGCCGTCGTCGTTCCAACTTTGTGCGCGCAAGAGAATCCGCCCGCGCCGCAATCACCTGCCTACCAAATTACCGGGAGCGTTCACAGCGGGAAGGCACCGCTGCCGGGCGTTACTCTTACTGCGACGAATACTCTGACAGGAAAGAAATTCACCGCAGCGACAATTTCCGGCGGAAGTTTCGCCTTTATCGGCTTGCCGCGGGGAAGATACGTCGTTCGCACGGAGTTCATGGGATTCGCGGCACAGACGCAAGAGGTCGTGCTGAATCCCGAGACTCCCTCGGGAAAAGCGGACTTCGAATTGATTCTCGCCTCGCGGCAGCAGGAGCAGACCAATCAGTTAGCCGCCGCTGCGGCAAGTGCCGTGCGCGGATTTCAAAGTTTGACGATGGACTCCACGGAATCCGCGCTCACGGGCGGCGATTCTGGAGCTGCATCGTTGGGGCAATCGCCAAGCGCGAGCGACCTGGCAGCCCTTCCTCAGAACGGCGCCGGCGCGGACGCCCCCACGGAATCTGTGAGCATCAGCGGCGTGCAGGGAAGCACGCAGGATTTTGGATTGGGCAACGAAAGCCAACTCGAGGAACGAATCCAGGAATTCCGCGAACGCGCGCAACAGATGGGAATTGGAGGTCTTGGAGGAAGCGGCCCCGGCGGGTTTGGCGGAGGCGGGCCAGGCGGCGGCGGTCCGATGGTGATCCGGTTGGGCCGCGGCGGATTTAATGTGAACCAGCCGCACGGATTCCTTTATTTTTCCGACGATACTTCGGCAATGGATGCCAGGCCATACTCGTTGACGGGGCTCGAGCTGCCGAGGGCCGATTACAACCAAGCTCGCTTCGGAGCAAACGTCGGCGGTCCGCTGAATATTCCGAAGATCTACAATGGCGCGGGAAAGACATTTTTTTTCGTGGGCTGGAACGGCAGGCGCGGCAGTTCTCCGTATGACGCGTTTTCGACGGTGCCCTCAGCCGCCGAACGGGGCGGCGATTTCTCCGCGTTAACGGCGCCCATCTACGATCCGGCGACCGGGCAGCAATTCCAGTTCAACGGACAGCCGAATGTGATGGACCCTTCTCTCATCACGCCGCAGGCGCAGGCGCTCTTGAACTATATTCCACTGCCCAATTTGCCGGGAGCGACGCAGAACTTTCATTTCGTAACTTCGGCGGAGAGCAATTCGGATTCCGTCAGTCTGCGGCTCATCCATAACTTTGGCGCTGCGCCCGCGCAGGGGAATCGCGTGTTCGGCGGAGGACGCGGCGGCGGCGGTGGTGGTGGAAGGCGGGGACCGCGAAACAACCTTAATCTGGGTTTGAGCTGGAGCAGGTCGACGAGCGACATCATCGGACCTTTTCCATCGCTTGCCGGTGGTACAGGCACGCAAGGATTGAACGCCAACGCCGGCTGGATCTACGGCAAAGGACGCGCCACGAATATCCTGCGCTTCAATTACAACCACAACCACGTGTCGGTAACCAATTTGTATTCCACGGTTACGGATGTTGCCGCCGCTGCGCAGATTGCAGGCGTCTCCACGAATCCGTTTGACTGGGGCATTCCGGGGATTGGCTTCACTTCTTTTTCTGGATTGAGCGATCCGACGCCGCGGCGCGAACTGGACCAGACGTACACAGTTTCTGACACCGTTATTTGGAATCGCGGCAAGCACAACTGGCGCATTGGCGGCGACTACCGCCGTATTTTGCAGAGCTTTCACTCGGCAAGAAATGCGGCGGGCAGTTTTACGTTCACGGGATTCGCAACTGCGCTTTACGTGAACGGCCAGCCACAGCAAGGAACGGGCAGTGATTTTGCGGACTTTCTCCTCGGCCTGCCGCAGCAGAGCAGCATTCAATTCGGAACGAACGCTTATAATTTTCGCGCAAACTCCTATGATGTCTTCGCGCAAGATGACTGGCGCATCCGCGCGAACCTATCCCTCAATCTCGGCATCCGGTACGAGTACAACGGCCCGTATACGGAGGCGAACAACCAAATCGTTAATCTTGATGTTGCGCCGGGATTTACTGCCGCGGTGCCTGTTGAACCGGGGCAGACTGGTTCTACCTTTGGCGTTTTTCCAGCGTCGCTGATTCAGCCGGATCGAAACAATTTTGCGCCGCGATTGGGCCTGGCCTGGAAGCCGCTGAAGCAGACGGTGGTGCGCGCCGGCTACGGCATCAATTACAACCTCGCGCAGTACGGCGCGGTAATCCAGAACTTTGCGTTCCAGCCGCCGTTTGCGGAGACGGCCACGAACACGGCCACTCCGTCGAATCTCCTCAATCTGGCAAATGCGTTTCCGAGTCTGGCGCCGGGCACGGTCACGAATAATTTTGCCGTCGATCCGAACTACCGGCTCGGTTACGTCCAGGTCTGGAACCTGGATGTGCAGCGCGAATTGCGCGGCGGCATCGTGATGAACGTGGACTACAACGGCTCAAAAGGCACGCGACTGGACACCGAGCGAGCGTTCTTGATCGCCGGATTGCAACCTTTTACATACGAATCGTCTGCCGGAAATTCCGTTTTTCATTCCGGGTCGATTCGCTTTCGGAAGCGCATGGCCAAGGGCATCGGGCTTAGCGCGACTTACATTTATTCCAAATCGATCGATGATGCTTCTTCGATCGGCGGCGGAGGCGTAGTCGTGGCGCAGAATGCGTTTGACATCGCCGCGGACCGAGGGCTTTCGAGTTTCGATCAGCGGCATAAGTTCACCGGGAACTGGATCTACGATCTTCCCTTCGGCGAGAACCGGCGATTTGCGCAAAAGGGCGCGGCGTCGCACATGCTGGGTGGGTGGCAGTGGAGCGGGAATTTTACGTTGGCGAGCGGCCTGCCCTTCACGGTGCGAGTCCTTGGAGGGACGCTGGACATTCAGCGCGGAGTCAGTGGGTCTTTGCGCGCCAACCTGGTCCCTGGCGCATCGATGCGCGTCAGCAATCCCACCACCAAGGAGTGGTTCAACACGGCGGCGTTCTGCCAGCCCCAGACGACTGCAAGCAACCCAGCCGCGACGTGCGTGAATGCCGGCGATTCCACGTTCGGCGATGCGGGACGCAACATCCTGGAAGGGCCGGGGCAAGTGACTTTGGATATGTCGCTGAACAAGACCATTCAGATCAAGGAATTCCGCGCGCTCGATCTGCGGATCACGGCGAACAACATCTTCAACATGGTGAACTTCAGCTCGCTGGGCACGACGGTAAACTCGATTACGTTTGGCGAAGTGACGGGCGTGGGAAACATGCGGCGCGTGACGGTGCAGGCGAGGTTCCGGTTTTGAGGGCGGATGCCATGATTGCTTTACAGCGAAAAATCGCGGCCATTGCCGTCGCAAGTGTTCTTGTGCAAGGAGCCGCTCCTTCGTTCGCGCAGCAGTCGCAACCACAGAGGCCGGCGGGCGCGAAATCGGAAGCACAGGAGCGGCAGACTCCGATCCGGGTTACTTCCGAATTGGTGCTGGCGAACGTGGTAGTGCGGGACAAAAAGGGAAACCTTGTTCGCGATTTAAAGAAAGAAGATTTCACGCTGTTTGAGGACGGCAAGAAACAGGAGATTTCGACTTTCGATTTTGAGAACGTTGACCAACTGGAGACGGCAGGAGCAGCCGAAAAAACCGTGACGGGCGCGGCGGCGGAGCCTGCCGGACCGGCTGGCGTACTGAAGAAGAGCGACGCGCCGGTGATGAATGCGCGCGACCGGCGGGTGATCGTTTTCTTTTTCGATTTTT
>Ga0209166_10001765_pt1 | contig 17401 bp, 9 predicted proteins | sample Coa_R1_3_FD_187151 | JGI IMG/M metagenome (GOLD analysis project Ga0209166, IMG submission 187151) | Surface soil microbial communities from Centralia Pennsylvania, which are recovering from an underground coalmine fire - Coalmine... | ecosystem: Environmental > Terrestrial > Soil > Unclassified... | reverse complement strand
TTTGCTTGTCGCAAAATTCCACGGCGTTGCGAATGTCCCGCGCCCGATCGGCAAACACCAGCACCGGCAGTTCACCGCGAACCACAGGAGCCAAGGCTTCGAGCTTCAAGTCGCGGTCGTATTTCGACACCGACCCTTTCTCCATCGCGTGAGAGTAGTGGCGCGCGCGGTCCAGGTAGTCCGTGAGTTCGTTGATTTGCCGGTCGTATTCCTGTTTAGCTTCGGTGTAGGGCTTTTCTTTGCGCGAGAACGTGGAGAAGTCAAACGTCTGGGTCTGGATTTCCGGGAAATTGAGCACCATGGCGGCGCTCTTCTTAATCAGCATTTCGTCGATGGTCCAGCCCGCAAGATGAATCACGGAGGCCTGGCCGCCGAGCGTGCCTCGCCCGCCGCCCGAGTCAAAGCCGCCACTGGCGGGAACCGCCAAGACTTCGGTGATACCGGAAGCGCGCGTCACAGGGATGTGCTCGCTTGACGGAGAGACGGCGGTGGCGGCAACCACGTCCGGGTTGTAGTTTCCCGTTTCCGTGGTATCGACGGTCGCACTGACGGCGCCGATTTCGCTGAGGCCCATTTGCGTCACCGCATCAAACATGCCGGGATAAACTTGCAAGCCCTTGGCGTCTATCACCTGAGCGCCAGCAGGAACTCCCACGCTGGAACCAACTGCGGCGATTTTGCCGTCGCGAATGACCAGCGTGCCGTCTTCGATCGGCGAGCCCGCGAGCGTGAAGATTTTTGCATGCGTGATGGCATAGACGCTCGGAGACGGTTGTGATTGGGCATGAACAAGCGGCGAAGAAATGAGGCAAAGAAAGCAAACGAAGTTAGGGACACAAAGAAGTCGGCGAAGATTGCAAGCCTTGCTCACAGCGCACCTCCGTGCGAAGAAACAGCGGCCGTGGGCGTGGGAGTCGCCGCGGGTGGCTTGGGCTTTTCGTCAGGCTTCTTCTCCAGTGGTTTCTTCTCTTCGGGCTTCTTCTCCGCTTTCTTCAATTTTTCGGTGAGCGCCTTCTTCTCTTTCTCAACCTCGGCGCGGTTGGCAATGTCCTTCTCGCGGTCAAAGTAAACGCGGCCATCAATTAAAGCCTTCTGGACCACTGCATAGGCGCTGAGTGGATCGTGATTGTAAATCGCCAGGTCAGCGTCTTTGCCAACGTCGATCGTACCGACACGTTTGTCGATTCCCAGCTGAATGGCCGGATTCAAAGTGACCATTTTCAGGGCTTCGTCGTGCGACAGGCCGCCATACTTCATGCTCTTGGCGGCTTCCTGATTGAGGTGCGTGGCCTCCTCGGCGCTGTCCGAATTGATGGAGACGATCACGCCGCGGCGGGTCATCAGGGCCGCATTGTAAGGAATGGCGTCATAAGCCTCGACTTTGTAGGCCCACCAATCCGAAAACGTGGACGCGCCAACTCCGGCAGCGGCAAGTTCATCAGCGACTTTGTAGCCTTCGAGAACGTGCTGGAAAGTGCGAACCTTGAAGCCGAACTCCTTGGCTACGCGTAGGAGCATCAAGATTTCGTCCTCGCGATAGCAGTGCGAGTGCACATAGCGCTTGCCTTCAAGCACTTCGACAAGCGGCTCGAGTTTCAAGTCGCGGCGCGGCGGAATGAGATTTTTTTCGCCGGCGGCAACGCGCTTGTTGTAGTCGTCCCACCTTTTCTTGTAGTCGCGTGCCTCGCTGAAAGCGCCGCGAATGGTTTCTTCGACGCCCATGCGCGTAGCCGGATAGCGCCGGGTCTGGCCCGGAATGCTGAAATTCGAACGCTTGGGGTTTTCCCCAAGAGCGAACTTGATGCCGGGCATGGCGCCTTCAAACGGAAGTTTGGCTGCGGGCTGGCCCCAGCGCAGTTTGATGACGAGAGTCTGTCCACCAATGGAGTTTGCGGAGCCGTGAAGAATGTTGGCGGAAGTGACGCCGCCGGCGAGATCACGGTAAATGTCAATGTCGTCGGGATCGAGGACTTCTTCCATCGTCACCATGGAAGAAACGGACACGCTGCCCTCGTTGATGCTCTCCGCGGCGATGTGCGAATGGCAATCAATGATTCCCGGAATGACAAATTGCCCGGAAGCGTCGATAACCTGAGCTCCCGCCGGGGCCTTGATGGACTGGCCAACTTCGGCGATCTTGCCGTCCTTGATGAGGATGGAACCGTGCTCAATCGTGCCGTGAGAAACGGTCATCACCGTCGCGTTTTGAATCAGGATGACAGAGAGGGCGTCGGGTGGAGTTGCTGCGCTGGCTGAATATGCGAGGCCAAAGAGGCAGAGGAACCCAAAAATCCAAAGGAATGTCGAGCGCGCCATTCCTGCGTCAGGCATCCTAGCAATCCTCATTCCGCACCTCCCTGAGCGACCGCGCCAGATGCAACGGTTCCGGGTTTAACGCCGGTGAAATCGAGCGACATGCCCAACACGGCGATGGAACCTTTCAACGATGTTCCGTCAAGTGTGCCGGAGAACGTAACGTCCGTTGGTCCCTGATCCAGAACGATGTTAACGGTAAAGGTGAATTTGTCGCCGCTGAGGTAGCCGCTGATGATGTTGGCGCTACCGTGCGGACTCGAAAGCGACCCGGAAATGGTGCCGTCCTTGTCCATCGTGAGGTCTGCCGCGGATTCCTCAAGACCTTCCGGGGTGGTGTAGGACAGTTTCCACTTTCCGGTGATGTCGCCTTTCGGCGGATCCTTCGGCTTTTCCGGCTCGTGCGCTTCGAACCGGCGGCCATCCACAAAAACCATTTTGATTTTTGTCTTTTCTTCGAAGAGGTCGCCATCGGTAACGACAAGATTCGCAATCTTGCCGTTCTCGATGGAGCCGAGGCGGTCGGCCACGCCAAAAATCTCAGCTGGGGAGAGCGTGAAGGAGCGCAGCGCGGCGTCGGGCGCAAGTCCGGCATCAATGGATTTTTTCACAGCTTTCAAGATGTCTTTTGGAGCGCTGATGCCTCCCGAATAGAATGCGAATTTCACGCCTGCTTTGGCGAAGGCCGCGGGTGTGGATGGCGCTCGATCGCGAAACTGCAGCGTGCGAAGCGACGGCTTGGCTTCCGGGTCGGCATCTTTTTCCGCTTCCGGCCATTTCAAATCGACAAGCACGGGAAGCTTCTTGGCGGCAATTTCGGGAGCGACTTCGTAGCCCATTTGTCCGCCATAAATCGCGCCGCTCACCTGCCAGCGCTCGATGAGTTCGAGCGCGCGGCGGAGCTGCACTCGATTGTTCGCGGGAACGAGAACCAAAGCGTGGTCTTCCAGAGCTTCCGCGAGCGTGGCTTCCGTGCGGTCGTAGCGGGGACGCGCCACGCCGCGAGGATTCTTCTCGTAAATTCCCTGCGCCTTCATGCTCCAATCTGTGTCCAGCCAAACCTGGTGAACATAAGAAAGGACGCCGAGGAGAGAATCCGGAAAGCCGCCGCCAAATCCTCCGGACGTCTGGAAAGAAACAGGAATAGCCACAGGCGTTTTAACGACCATGTCGCCGGCGCGTTCTCCAGCGAGGTCCAATACCGCGGCCTGACCGGGGAAAAAACCGCCCTTGGGAGCGCAAATCACAGTAGTGAAGCCGCCATTGCGCCAGGTCTCAATGCGCTTGTCGCTGAGGTTTGCTTCCTCCGCCCCGCTGCGCCAAGGCGTGGAGGCGGGGCGATCTTCCGGGCCGTTGGCCCGCTCTTGTGGGCGGCGCGGGCCGCCGCCCTCTCCGCCGGCAGGAGGTGCCGCGGGAATGCCAACGTCCGTAAAGGCATCCACGAGTCCGGGATAAACGTTCAAGCCCTTGCCGTCAATTACCCAAGCCTCGGGCGGAACAGGGGCATCTTTGCCGATGGCGGTAATGATGCCGCGAGAAAGTACGACCGTCGCGCCTTCAATGGGCGGCCCGGAAACGGGGAAGACCTTTGCGCCGCGTATGGCGAAGTATTGTGGCTCACCACCCTGTGCGTGAGCTACCAGCGGATGGAAAAATGAAAGCAAAAGAGTGACAAACCACAACGCGGACGCACACCTGCAGAGCCGTTTGAAGCGCATGCAAATCCCCCAGGTATCAGACTTTGAAGGACACCACTACCGACCACATCAACAGACGCATGAGGCTATTGCGAAGTTTCCACAGAGTCAAGGCGCGTGCCTGTAAAAAAGAGAGCTAGGGCTTTTTCTTTTTGAAGAGACCGGAAATGGCGTCAACCGGATTGGTTGGAGTTGCGTTCGGGTTTGTCTGAGAGTTGGCGCCGGCGGACTTACTGCTGCCTCCCAGGCAGCCCAGCTTCGATTTGAACATGTCGGCTGCCAAACCTCCTACATCTGGAACAAACTTGGGATCGGCAGTCGTGCCTTTAATCTGGAACGGTACGGTCAGGCCGCTCTTGCACCCGCCGCCTGTTACTTTGCCGAGCAAGCCGCCCAGGCCTCCGCCGCCGGTGTCGGCTGAAGCGCCGCCCGAAGCCGATTGCGCGTTGCTAAGCGTTGCCACCATTTTGAAGTCGAGATTGTTCTTGGCATCCGCCGTGCCCGCGCCGGTGAGGTTGCCGAGCTGCGGAAGCACGGCAATGAAATTGTCAGCCTTCAGGCCTTCAGGGGCCATGCGAACGTCCGACGTGAGTTTGTCAATGAGAAGATCGCTCCCGGTTTTAATTCCTGTGAGCGTGGTAACGCCTGACATCTTTGAGCCCAGATCAAATCCGGCGAGTTTTCCATTGAAAAGACCAATGTTGCCGACGATAACCAGCTTGTTGGTTGGCCCGGTAATGCCGAGATCGGAATTCAGTGTGCCGGCAGCAAGGGAAGCGCCTTTGGGGAGGTTGATGCCGAGCGCCGGAAGAAATGCTTCAAGATCCTTCGCGGGCATATCTTTGGCATCGAGCTTGATTTTAACCGCTGTAGCCTCTCCTTCCGTTTGATACGTGCCGTTCAAGTGTGCGGCGGCGCTGCCGATCTTCAAAACGGAAGGGTTCAGGACGCCGGTGTTTTTGCGAAGATTGTATTTGGTGCTGAAATCCACTGTTACAGGAACACCTGCCGGTGAGCCGCCTGCAATCAGAAGAGCTTTGGAGAGTTTTGCACTGCCTTTAGTTTCCGCTTCACCGCCATGCGAGGCCAGCGTGCCGTCCAAATCAACGATGCCGCCAAGCCCCATTGAGGGATCGAGAAAACCCGTTGAAGCAAGATTCAGCGAGCTGACCGCGAGCTTGGCATCGAGAGGAGTCAGCGAAGTGTCTTCCTGATCCACGGGACCCGCTGTGCCGTCGAGCTTGAACTTGCCGCCGTCCGGAAGGTCCGCCGTTACTGTGACGGGAAATTTCGAGACCATGGAAACGTCCGAAGCCGTGACATTGAGATTGTCGTAGGTGCTGCGCTTCTGCGAATTCGTTGCGCCTACCGTGATTTTTCCATTCTTCAACTCGAGTTTCGCGATGGAAAGCTCAGGAGCGGCAGTCTTCTGCGCCGGAGGTTGCTTGGCTTGCGCCTTGGCCGCCGGTCCGCCTAGCGAAGAGAAGTTCCATACGCCGGAAGGATTGTGCAACAGCGTGACCTGGGGCGTGTCGATAGTCACGCCGGTGATGTTCAGCGTCTTCGAGAAAATCAACGGCATAAGCTCCACGCCGACCTTCAGGGATTTTGCGGTCAGAAAAGGCGCAGAGCTGAACTTGGGATCGTCGCCGATGGAAAGATTCTCGGCCGAAAGCGAGCCGCTTAGCAGCGAAAGGCTCAGGTCGCCAAGCTGCACCTTGCGTCCCAGGGCGGCGGAAGCCTTTTCTTCGATGGTGGGACGAAACTGATTGACGGGAATCAGGAATGGAGCGATGAGGATCAAAACAACCAAAACACCGACAACAATGAGCACAACGCGGAGCTTGCTGCCCATACGGACCTCCTGTGGAAGGGTTCCCAGTAGCTTGGACGGAGAAATCGCATCATAACACAAGCTGCTCTTGGCTTCAGTCAATGCGGCCACAGCGCAGAGCTCGGGGCCAAGGCGCTTGCGTCCGCAGGAAACGGGGCGGCTACATCCTGGGCAACGCAGGGCGAGATTGCGCTATCCTATTTATATGACGTTTTTTGTGAACGCTATTGTGCCGCTGCGGCCCGCGAATAAGTGGCGGAGAGGCTCCCAAAGCGGCGTGACGCTTCTCGAGCTGATTATTGCGACGTCCATCCTTCTGGTACTTGCCACCGCCGCACTCCCCGTCGTGCGCTTCGGCGTTCAACGAACCAAGGAAGCACAGCTTCACAAGGCGCTACGCGAAATCCGTGATGCCATCGACCATTATAAAGACTATGCGGACCGCAACCTCATCCGCGTGGAAGTGGGAAGCGAAGGATACCCGCCGGACCTGGAATCGCTCGTGAAACCCATCCAGATTGGCGCCGGCTCCGACCGCAAAGTTCGCTTCTTGCGCCGCATCCCCCTGGACCCGATGACTGGACGCGCGGAGTGGAATTTGCAATCCGTCCAGGACGACCCGGATTCCACCTCCTGGGGAGGCAAGAACGTTTTTGACGTGCACTCCAAGTCGCAGGGCACTGCCCTCGATGGAACCAAGTATTCGGATTGGTAAAACGAACTTTTGTTTCGCCTACCGCAAGCATTCTCACCCTCAAACCTTTGAATGTAACTTCGCTTGGTGCGGTTCTTTGTGAGTCTAGCGACCTCACGATAGCTGCCTGCTGTTTCTGCCTTTCGCTCGCAGCGCGACGAGACGTATTACAATGGATGGCGTGGGGCTGTAGCTCAGATGGATAGAGCAGCAGTTTCCTAAACTGCGTGTCGGGAGTTCGAATCTCCCCAGCCCCACCATTTCCAGCGCTTTAATACGACTTTTGCATGGGGCGGATACTGATGTCTGTCACTTCGGCTGTGCGCGGCAGGCGCAGCGCATGCGTCACCATTTCCGCCACATCTTCGGGTTGCAGCAAAAGCTCAGGTTTGTACGCGCGGCCTTCTTTGGCGAAAAGCTTTTCCATGCGCGGCGTGGCGGTACGCCCGGGGAAAATGCTGAGCACGCGGAGGCCATCCGCATTGACTTCATCGCGCAGGCTGTCGGCAATCGACCGAAAAGCGTGCTGCGTAGCGGAGAATTGGCCGGCGTTCGCCGGTGAGCGCAACCCTGCCGAGGAATTGACGAAAACAATCTGCCCCTTCGCTTTGCGCAGCAGCGGCAGCATCGTCTGGATCAGCGCGTAATGCCCGCGCACGTTGGAGCGATACATCAAGTCGAGGTCCGCAAGCGGGGCTTTTTCATGCGGGCCATGTGCAATGGCGCCGCCGCAAAGCACCAGAATATTCAACCCCGTCCCTTCGCGGTCCAGTTTCTCTCCCAATGCGCGGATGTCCTCATCCTTGGTGAGATCCAGAGAATAAGTGTGGGCCCGTGCCCCAACCTTCTGAGCTTCTTTTGCCGTTTCGCCAAGCGCTTCTTTGCTCCTGGCGGCAAGAAAGAGTTCTGCCCCTTGACCCGCGAGTGTAAGCGCGATGGCTCTGCCGATACCGCTGCTCGCCCCCGTCACCAAGGCCACCTGATTTTTCAAACTGTCCATTTCTGATCGGACCCTCCGCTGAGTCACGAACCTCACAACTTCCAAACAGGAACCTCTTACGGGGAGCTTATCTCATTCGCAATCGAATTCGCCCCAACGGAGTTTACACTGTGCATCAGACTTGTAGTGTCGTTTTCTCCACGCACGGAGGGAGAAGCGCATTAGACCGTGTTACGATGTCAGAATGCGTTACGGTTCCCGGGCCCTGCGACTCAGCGTGATTCTCATTCTCGCCAGTGAAGCCCTGGCTGCGCAACAAGAACCGAAACCGAAAGATATCCCCGAAGCTCCGTTCCCGAAGCAGGAGCAGGCTCCCCACAAACGCGACAGCGCTTTTCGCACGACGGTTGACGTTCTTGGCCGTCGTTCGATTTTCTTTCCGGACTTGGCCGCGAGCCCGGGTCCGCTGAACAGTAAACAAAAACTGGAGCTCTTTGCGGACAAAAGCGTCGCGCCCTCCCGTTTTCTTTCTTCCGCTGCCGGGGCAGGTATCCGCCAAGCATCCGATTCCTTGCCCGAATATGGGCAGGGCATGAGCGGGTACGGAAAGCGGCTTGGATCTTCCATGGCTACCGGCGCTTCCACTGAGTTTTTCAGCACGTTTTTGTTCGCATCGCTTATGCATCGCGACCCCCGCTACTTCGTGAGCCTGCACGGCGGTCCCTGGAGCCGCATCCGTTATGGCGTCAGCCGCTTGGTGATCACGCGCACCGATGCCGGAACAGAAGGTGCCAATTTGCCGGGACTGCTTGGTCCTCTTCTTGCCGAGAGCCTGGCGAATAGCTATCTCCCGGTGAAAGAGCAGACCGCGGCGCAAACTTTCAGCCGCTATGGCATTAGGCTCGGGTTCACCGCGGGTAGCAACATTGCGAAGGAATACTGGCCGACGATCTTCCGCAGTTTGCGCATTGCGAAGATCGCTCCGGGCTTAAAACCCTAATCCTTATCCGCTGGCGGCTCGGCCACCTGCAACAGAGCAGTTTCTTACCCTGAAGAGATTTCGCGATTCAGTTTGCCGGCTTTACGTCGTCCATCAATGAAAAGAATCCCTCAGCCAGTGTCGGATGAATGTACACCGCACCTTTCAGAAGCGTGTATGGCTGTTTCGCCAGCATCATCGCACCGAGAATCTGCACCAACTCGCCACCCTCCGACGCGAGAATGGATGCTCCGAGAATTTGGTCGTTGGCCGCATCCACGACGATTTTCATCAACCCTGCGGTTTCTCCCCGCTCGATGGCGCGGGCGACATAGATCATTGGACATCTTCCAATTTTCAGTTTGTGGCCCTTTGCTCGCGCCTCCTTCTCCGTCATGCCCACTCCGCCAAGCTGAGGATCGGTGAACACGCAATAAGGAACGAGCCGGTTTTTCGTGCTGAGACTCTTTCCTTCCACGACGTTTGCATACACGATTTGAAAATCGTTGTAGGAAATATGCGTGAACGCCGGCCCTCCTTTGCAATCACCGAGCGCCCAAATTCCAGGCACACTCGTTTCCAGGCGCGAGTTCACCTGGATGGAGCCGTCCTTGTTGGTGACAATGCCGGCCTTATCGAGACCCAAATCATCGGTGTTCGGAACGCGCCCGGTAGCCACAAGCAAATGCGAACCCGTAAGTTCCTTCAAGCCATCACCGGTCCTGCAAGAGAGAGCAATGGCGCCATCTTTTTGCTGCACAGCTTCAGTACGGGCGTTCAAAAGAAATTCCAATCCTTCGGCCTCCAGTGCCTTCTGCAATTCCGCCGCAATTTCCGCATCTTCGCGCGGCACAATCTGCGGCCCCTGATGAGCGATGGTTACACGGCTGCCATAGCGGCGGAACATTTGCCCAAATTCGAGGCCGATGTAGCCACCGCCGAGAACGAGCAGGTGTTCGGGAACTTGCGCGAGCTCCATAATCGATTCGTTGGTGAGAAAGGCTACCTCGCGCAGTCCGGGAATCGTCGGAATGCTCGCGTGGCCGCCGGTGTTAATGAAAATCTTTTCGCTTTCGATGTTTTCGTCGCCGACTTGTAGCCGATGAGGAGCCACAAATCGCGCACGCCCACGATATAAACGAAGATTCTTCCGTTCATCCACGCGTCTTTGTTGCCCACCTCGAAAGCTCAAGACGACTTCGTCTTTCTGCGCGACAATCTTCGCGAGATCAACTTTGACTCCGGACGTGTTTACTCCCCAGCGAGCCGCATTTCGCGCATAATGCGCCACCTGCGCGCGATGCACCATCGTCTTCGTTGGCGTGCAGCCGACGTTAATGCAGGTCCCTCCTAGATTTTTTTCCTCGATAAGCGCGACGGACCATCCCAAATCCGCCAGCCGAAATGCAAAAGGATTTCCGGCCTGGCCGGAGCCGACAATGATGGCGTCATATTTCATGGAAATGTCCTCCCTTGAGGCGCACCAAGACTCTACATCGGATACTATGTTGAGGAAGTACGATGCCGGGAAGTTTCAGAATCTAAGTTGACTAGTCCACGTCACAAGCCGGCCATCACAAGTAGGATGAATAAACGGGCGCCCACTGCGCGGAAATAATCGCATTCCGCAAGGATTCCGGGGAAGATTTGACGCACAGACCTTCCCTCTGCGCTTGCTCTCCTGCAGCAAACCCTATTTCAACGGCAGCCCGGCGAAGGCCTGTCAAAGCGGGCAACAGAGGTGCCGCCGGATCCGCTAAGGCGGGGGAATGCTGTGCGAGGGCGCGCGCCGCGGCAAGAAACATACTGTCGGTAACACGCCGCGCGCGGGTTGCCGAGACCGCAAGCCCCATCGCGGGAAAGATGAAAACGTTGTTGCACTGCGATATGCGCATCTTCCGGCCTTTGTAAGTGACATCGGGAAATGGCGAACCCGTTGCGATCAGCGCGCGGCCCTCGGTCCACTGAAGTAGATCCTCCGGAACCGCTTCCGACTTCGATGTCGGATTGGACAGCGGCAGGATAATCGGCCGTTCGCACTTCCGCGCCATTTCGCGAACGATCGATTCCGTGAACGCGCCCGGGAGAGTCGACAAGCCAATCAGAATTGTGGCGTCGATTCTGTGAATCACATCGCTGAGACCTATGCGTTGGTCTTCCAGCGTGCGCGGGAAACCCGCGAGCCGATCCTTCGGCTGGGCGTACCGGCGCTGCTCTTCCGACAAATCCGTGCGCCCCGAATGGAGCACTCCCCGGCTATTGACCAGCCAGAATCGCGAACGCGCTTCGGTTTCTGGTAAACCGTCCGCAACAAAAGCCTCGCGCAGCATATCGGCAACGCCTATCCCCGCGGAACCGGCACCCAGCATCACTATCTGTTGATCGCGCAGCCGCCTGCCTGAAACGCGGACCCCGGAGAAAATGGCGCCCGCGGCAACCGCTGCCGTTCCTTGGATATCGTCATTGAAGGTAATCAGCTCGTCGCGATAACGATCCAGAATGGGCCGCGCGTGTGCCTTCGAAAAGTCTTCCCACTGCAACAACGTATCCGGCAGCTCTTTTTTCACCGCTCGCACAAAGCGGTCAACAAAATCATAGTATGCGTCGCCCGTGATTCGTTCATGCCGCCAGCCCAGGTATTCAGGATCCGCAAGACGCCGCTCGTTATTCGTTCCCACATCCAGAATGATGGGCAGAGTCTGTGCCGGCGGGACGCCTCCAATCAGTGTGTATAGAGACAGCTTGCCAATGGGAATCCCAAGCCCTCCGACCCCCTGGTCGCCGATTCCAAGAATCCGCTCCCCATCCGTGACCACAATCACGCTGACGTCCTGATTTGGACGATTTCGCAGCAGGCTTTCGAAATGGTCTCGCAGAGGATAAGAAATGATTAGACCGCGCGGACGGCGGTAAATGTGGCTGAATTCCTGGCAAGCTTCCGCGACCACCGGCGTATAGACAATGGGGAGCATTTCTTCGATGTGGTCCAGAAGCAGTCGGTAAAACAAAACTTCGTTCGTGTCTTGAAGCTGGCGCAGGTAAATATGCCTCTCCAAGTCGTCCGGTTTGCGCAGATAAGCCTTGTAAGCTCGAAACGACTGCTCCTCGATGGTTTCAACCGCTGGAGGGAGAAGCCCGTCCAGGCCCAAAGCCTGGCGTTCGAGCACCGTAAACGCCGTGCCTTTGTTCAGCGACGGCGTTTCCAGTAGAGCGTGCCCGCGGAGGTTCGAAGCAAGACGGGTTGCCACGGGCAAATTGTAGGTGATGGGCATGGGAACCTCCAGAGAAAGCGCACACTCATTTCCTTCGAGGCTCGAAAAGCAGGAGAGCGCAGCACTCGCGGGCGAGTACTTGCTTACTCAGAAATGATAGCCACAGCTCAAGCGGCAAGCTGTGACCCCCATCACATTCCATTCTGGGGAAGTACCATGGACGGCCCATGTGTACGAATCGATTTAGATATCGTAGAAAATGACATACACAGCGCGAGGCGCTGTATTCTCCTGTGACTGGCACGATTAGCGCACTTGCCTACAGTGGTTCTCGCCCGACCAAACAGCCAAGTATCGAGTGCGAAACACTGGTACCCCGGTAGCGTTGACCTGCTTGAATTCCGCTGGTTACTGTGCCAATAGGGCGCCCGGGTGTCCGCGCGGACGAGTGTCCGCTCAAGAACGTCAGGCGAAAGAAAATACCTAGGTCCAGAAGCACAGGCCCTTAGCCCTCACCTGACGGGGAGAAGTCTGCCCAGGCAAATTGGGGATTTTTGCGAGGCGCTTTTGTAACCAGCGCCCGCTTGCAAAATGGAGACGGTAGCAAAAGCCGGAAGATACGAGATCGTCGGCGAACTCGGCCGCGGCGCCATGGGTATTGTGTACAAGGCCGTGGATCCGGTCATTGGGCGCACCGTCGCAGTAAAAACCATTCGCCTCAGTGAAGAAGGCACAGGCCTCAAGCGCCCGGAACTCCTCGCGAGGTTCCAGACCGAAGCGCGCGCCGCCGGCCTGCTTACCCATCCCAACATCGTGGTGGTCTACGACGCCGGCGAAGAAGACGGCTTGTACTACATCACTATGGAATTGGTGGAAGGCAAGAGCCTCCAGGCCCTGCTAGATGGCGGACACTCTTTCCCTCTGCCCCGCACGCTGCGCATCCTGGATCAAACTTGCAGCGCGCTGCAGTTCGCTCATGAACGCAACGTTGTTCACCGCGACATCAAGCCCGCCAACTTGATGCTCACCGCTGACGACACCGTCAAAATTACGGACTTCGGTACAGCCAAGATTCTTCAATTTGGCAGCACCCAGCAGACCTCGCACGTCATGGGCACGCCCAGCTACATGTCCCCGGAGCAAGTGAAAGGGCGCGCCGTGGATGGCCGCAGCGATATTTTCTCGCTTGGCGTCATGCTCTATGAAATGGTGACCGGCGAAAAGCCCTTTCCCGGACAGAACATCACCACGGTCATCTACAAAATTGTCAACGAAGATCCTGTCCCGCCGCGCCAGATCGATCCCTCGATTCACCCCGGAATCAGCGCCGTGGTAATGAAGGCGCTCGCCAAAGAGCCCGAGCAGCGCTATCAGACCTGCCGTGAAATGCTGGAGGATTTGCGGAATTATCGCGCGCAGGGCGGTGGAAATCCCAATTCCACCATGATGATGGGCGTGGGCTCTCCAGCGGCAACCATTGCAACCAGCAACGCGGCCGGACGCGGACTCGCAGGCCACAGTCCTGCAGAAGATGATCCCACGATTATTGCTACGGCTCGCTCTTTAAACGCGCGCGCGAACTCGCCCGGACAGACCCCGGTTGTGCGCCGCACCGGAACGATCGCGCCACACGTCGAGCCCGCTGAGCCGCAGAAGAAAAAGAGCGTCGTTGGCACGATTTTCGCTGCTCTTCTTCTTCTCGCAGTAATCGCATACGGCGCGAATAAGATGAAGCCCGTTTTTGTAGCTGCTCGTGCTTTGCATAATTCCCAAGTCAAAGAGAGTCAGGCGGGCAGCTCCGCAGCCGCAACGGGAACCACGCCGGACAATTCCGGGTCGAACTCTCCGGCGACTGACGTTTCTCAGGGCTCCAATGAAGCAACTGCTGGCGCGTCGGATACAAATACAAACAGTGAGCCAAAATCCGTAGATCCCGCACCCGAGAAAGCCCCGCCAAAGAAACTGGACAACTCGCTCACTTCCAAAGCGGCGGAGTACAAAGGCCGCATCGAAGAAGCCATCTCCGAGAAGGGATTTGCGGGACGTGCCAGGGTTCAAGGAGCGGGCAACACGCTGACGTTGGCAGGCAAACTCAAGCCCTCGGAGCACGGGGAACTCTTGAAATTCTTGCGCAACGCTCCGGCAAGCGTGCACGTCATTGATCACATCGAATACGACGATACCGCCGTGAGCGCCGCTGGCGGTTCAGACGACAGCAGCCACCCGGTTCCCTCAGCAGGCCGTGGCGCAATTCACGTGGTCACCGACGTGATTGGCGCAACGGCGACGCTTCACGGACCGGCGGGCCACGTTCTGAACAAGTGCGAGACGCCCTGCAGCTTCAACAATCTCAAGCCGCAACGCTACAGCTTGGAAGTTCAAAAGGATGGCTACCAACCCTTACAGACCGCATTGCAGATCAAGGGTGACGAAGCGCAGGATCAGAAACTCAAGCTCGAACCCTTGGCCAAGGGCATCTTCATCAGCACGCAGCCGCCGGGAGCCGACGTTTTCATTAACGGCGCCAAACAGGCAGGGCAGACTCCTGTTGTTCTTCCACTCGCACCCGGACAGTACAACCTGGTGCTGCGAATGCAAGGTTACGAGCCTTACTCGGGGGGCATCCAGGTAAAAGATATTCAGACGCAGCTCAATATTGAGTTGACCGAACGTTCCGCCACCCACGTCGCTTGGGCGCAGGTGAACAGCAATCCCAAGGGCGCGGAAATTATCGTGGACGGAAACTCCACTGGCCAGTTCACTCCATCTCGAATTCAGGTGCCCACTGGTCTGCACACGGTTACGCTCAAACTGAATGGATATCAGTTTGCCAAAAGAACCTTCCAGGCAAGTGAAGGCGGTACGGTCACCGTCGATGTGCCCGTGCATCAGTAGAGACTCCAGCCGGCCTACCGAATGCGTAACGATTTGTTACACTCCTTGCCTGCAAGTTCTAGAACTACACACCTTCTCTATTGAATACAAAAGACTTATGTGGCTCAAACCTGGGAGGGTGAGTTGCTTGACTCTTGGGTAGGCCCTGTCTGGCTTCACTGGGCGGGTCCTGGCTCGCCACCTCACCTGCGGATTGAAGCCAGCATTTCTGAGCGAAGCATTTTTGGAGGCACTTTGCCTTTACGGGCCACATTACCGAATGATGAGACCCAGCGTGGAAACCGGCCAAAACCGTCCTCAAACTCCAATCTCAAATCCACGGGTCATGGGCCAGTGACTTCGATCACCACGCCTTCGGTCTTGAATTCACATCATAAGGCCGTGGAGGTTCTTCGCACCCTGCGAGATTTTCACCACCTCCTCCGCTCGGAGCGGCTCTACGATAAAAATCACCCCAGCCGCCTCGACAGCCTGGACAGTGCATACGATTCGCTGCGCCAAATCACAGAGTCTCTCGAAGGACTCGAGATTCGCGCGGAGCGCGGTGGCATTGTGGCTCCCAAAATCGGCGAGGGACACTTGCCGGACACGCGTGGAGAAATGCAGGCGCTCGCCGCCGATTTGCACCGGGTAGGCATCTGGTCTCTGGTTTTTTCCAGGAAGTTCCATGTGGGCGAACTGGACACTTTGGCACGACTCATGAAACAGTCGTTGCTAGAATTGGACGAGTCGGCAGGGGATGCCGGCAACGCGTGGTGGCCCGCCCGCCTCTTGGAGAATCGTGTGGAAGGCATTTCGGTCAATACGCAAACCGACCGCAAGGTAGACACCGTACTGGCGAGCTTGATTGGCGCGCTTGTGGCGTACGGTGGTCATGCGCCCCGGGAAGCCGGCGATTCCCCGATTAAGGCGCCGGACTTCGATGACTTGATGGCCACGCTGCGCCTACTGGCCCGGCTAACGCCGCCGCTTGAAGGTGCTCGAGGGCTTTCCCCCGAGGAAGCAGCCCGTGCGATCCATGGATCGATGGAAGAGGCCAGCCGCGAGAGCGTGCGCATGCTGCTGCATTCCGTCTCGCAATATGCTCCGCGCGACGGCGAGCAGCCACTCCCTTACCTGCTACGGCTCTCGGAAAACGTTATTTTGGAATTTCTAAGCGCCGAGTTTGCCGGGGGTTCGTTGACTTCGCCCGCAGTCAGGCCGTCTTTCCATCGTTTGGCGGATGTCCTAGTAGAATCGGGAGCCTACACAGGCCCCCATGCTTCGCAGCACCTTTCTTCACTAGCCGTCGCGTGGGCAACAGACACGCATCGCGAGCAGTTGATGAATCGATTTTGGTTGGAGCTGCCGGCCAGGGAAAAATCGTCCGTTGTGCGCGGGCCGGACGTCTGGTGCGTCCCCGTGGCCGCTCTAAAACAAACTCTTGGCCAACTTGTGGATACCGGAGCGGACGCACCGCGGCGTGAAGCCCGCAGCATCGTATTGAATTATTTGCGGCGCCTGGAGCTTCCTGAAGCTTCGGCAAGGCGTCTGGTGGCGGCTGGCCTGAACGAACTTGTTCCGCTTTTCGAATCGCTGTGGCCCAATCAATTGCCCGAGGAGCTAAGCCGGGGCGCAATGAAGGCATTGCAAGCTGAGGCCGCTCCGGAAACTGCTGCACTGCTCGCCGCTCTCGTAGAGGCTTTGGGTCGCATCGCAGTGACCCGCGGGGACTACGCGGGTTTCGAATTTATTCTTACCGGTCTTGAGCGGGCGCCGCGGGATAAAGAACACGACCACATGACGGCCCTCTCGACTCGGCTCGTCGCGCAAGATCGCTGGTTCTTGTTGGTAGACGCGTCGCTTGCCAACCGTCCGCTCGATCCCGTACTCCCAAGATTGTTGCAGCGCGACCCGGAACGCCTCCTGGACCGCTTGACCTTATTGCTAACCGAGCCGCGCGGCGCAGAAATGCTGCCCGCAATGTCCCGGCTCCTGAGGACTATCGGCGTGCCCGTTCTCAATTTGCTCGAGACGCGTCTCTACGAAGCGCGACGCCAGCGCGTGACCGCCGCCATCAAGCTCTTGGCGGCGGCGGATTCCGAACGTTTGCTGCGCGGCCTTGCGCGCGCCATTGGAAGCTGGGAATGGAATCTTCAGGACCTGGCAGTGAGCGAGCTTTCGCGGCCTTCCAATGCCGCGTCGGCGCAAAGCGCGGCTTTCGTTTTCTCCGCCATTCTCGCGGAAGCGCATCCCCTGGTTGTGCCGATGATGATCGATCAAATCGGGTTGGCGCAGGAAGCTACCGGCGTTCCGCAGCTTCTGGAAATCGCCGCGGGTGAACACGAAGTTTTGCGCGATCAGTTTGTACGCATCAAGGCTATCGAAGCGCTCGGACGCATGCGCTCTTACGAAGCTCAGGAACTTCTTCGAACGCTGATCGAAAAACGCGACGGCCTCGCTTATGCGGAACCCGCGGGCTTGCGGGCCGCCGCCGAAGATGCTCTTGCCCTGATCGAAAATCGTCCTTCGTTCAAGCAAGCCGCTGCGGCGTTCGGCGCTCCGGCGCAATCGAGTTCGAGTTACGCAATTCCGCGCCGCTATGTGCGAGTGCCTCTGGAATCGCCTCTGCGCGCGCAGATTGAGGGAACGCCCGCGGGTCTCGCTCGCGTAAAAACCATCAGCCTGGGCGGCGCTTATCTCGAGTCTCCGCGAAAACTTACCGTGGGGGATTCGATCAAACTGGAAGTGCGCACCGGGCTTCGCAAAATCAATTTCACGGCAGTAGTTCGCAACATCGGGCAGGACGGCAACGGCGTGGAATTCGTGCACATGCGCGACGAAGACCGCGAACGCTT
>Ga0209166_10001764_pt1 | contig 17404 bp, 12 predicted proteins | sample Coa_R1_3_FD_187151 | JGI IMG/M metagenome (GOLD analysis project Ga0209166, IMG submission 187151) | Surface soil microbial communities from Centralia Pennsylvania, which are recovering from an underground coalmine fire - Coalmine... | ecosystem: Environmental > Terrestrial > Soil >... | reverse complement strand
TTCGTGGGCTCCGGGGTCAATCCCAAGCCGACCTCGGATGGCGGGTATATTACTGCCGGTTTTGGCCAGCCAAATTTTACGGGACCGATCAGGGGCCTGATATTGAAGCTCTCCGGAAGCGGGGCAGCGCAGTGGAGTGAGATGTTCACAGAAACTGCCCAGTCGTTCCCGGGGGCGGTTGTAAATAATAGCGGTGGATTGAACTTCAATTCGATCGTCCCGACGCCGGATGGCGGCTATGTTCTTTCCGGCGTGGCCGACGCCAAGTTTTCGACGGGATTCGCGCACGTGCTCGTGGTGATGAAAATCAGCTCCGTTGGGAACGTGCAGTGGGCGCGCGCTTATTTCAGCAGCACATGGGGCAGTGATGTGCCCGGCGATTCGTTGCAGTATCCGGTGTTCCCCACGGCGGATGGCGGCTACGTCGTCTCGGGGACAGTCCAAACACTGGCCAGTCCGTTTGAAACCATGTTCTTCCTGATGCATGTTGACTCGCAGGGGAACGTTCTCTGGCAAAAGGGTTATGGTGGAGTGAACGGGAACTACCTCCGTTCGAACGCGATCAGCGCGGCTGCTACGTCGGATGGAGGTTACATTCTTGCGGGCTACAGCAATATCTTTTTGCAGGAATTCGATGGGTGGCTGGTGAAGACCGACGCCCAGGGAAATATCGAGTGGCAGAATTTGTACTCCGGAACGGAGCAGACTGGATTCAACTCCGTGGTGTTGAATGATGTCATGCAAACAGCGGACGGCGGTTACGCGGCGGCGGGCTCTTCTTATGTGGGAAGCCTGAGCTACGGCGGCCCGGGGTTCTTTGTCCTGAAGACCGACGCGCAGGGAAATGTGGGCACGTGTACCTCGTGCTCACAGGTGACGGATAGCAGTGTGCAGCCACTGGACCTGCAGGCGTTCGATGCGACATTTAGTAAGGGAAAGCCCGCGCTGACTTTCGCGCCGACAAGCATGCAGGGGAAAAGAACATCGGTTAGTCCGATATCACTTTACCCTTGAGATAACTGTCGCTAGTTTCTTTGTCTCACGTGAGGGGCGTACTTCACCAATGCGTTTTTTTACTGGGTGAGGCTGAATAGGACGCCGCAGCCGGTGGGAGGGCCGCAACTGAGGTCGCCACCCAGAAAGGTGGTTCCGTAGAGAGTGCTATCGCTGGCCTGTACTACGCCGGCGAGAGGTGTACTGCCATCGGCGCAATTGGTCTGGGAACAAAAGCTGTAAATGGTCTTCAACCTGCCGCTGGGGGTGATCTCGAAAACGTTGCCGCGGAAATTCATTCCGCCCGATTCCGTGGTTCCGTACAATCCGCCGTTTGCACCTGCCGTCAGTCCGGCTGCGGGATTGGCGCCGTCGGAGCAGTAGGCTGCGACACAAAAGTTGTAGATAGTCTTCAGCGTTCCCTCCGCTGTCATCTCGAAGATGGTGCCATCGTTACGCAGGCCCCCCGAGAAGGTCGTCCCATAGATGGCCCCACTTGAGGTTTGCACCAGCGCCGAATAAGGGCTGGAGCCGTCGGTAATGACGAAGCTGTGTAAGGTCTGGAACTTTCCGGCCGGAGTGATGGTGAAGACCGTCCCGGCACCACTGACACCGCCGGAAGGGGTTGTTCCGTAGAGCCGGCCGTTGGAAGCCTGCATCAATCCAGCGATTGAGCCTGATCCGTCAGTGCAGTTGGTTTGCGCGCAAAAGCTGTGCAGCACTTTGTATGTCCCGGTAGGACTGATCTGGTAAATCACCCCCTGGTTGTAAGTGCCGCCTTGCAGGGTTGTTCCGTAGAAGTTCCCATTGCTGGCCTGCATCAGCCCAGCGAATGGATACGACCCGTCCGTGCAGTTGAGTTGGGCGCAGAAGCTGTGGAGAGTGGTCAATTGTCCTGCGGGCGTGATCTTGTAAATGGTGCCGCCGCCAAAGTTCGCACCACCCTCGCCGGTTGTGCCATAGAAATTGCCGTCTCTTGCCAATGTCAGCCCCGAGGAGGGCAGGAGGCCATCGGCACAGTTGACTAGAGAGCAGAAGGTATAGAGGGTTGTAAGACTGCCCCCAGGCGTGAGCTCGAAGACAGTGCCACAGTCGAAGCCCTGTCCGTTGGAACAACTGGTGGCGATATCCCCTCCAGTTGTGGTAGTGCCGTAAAAATTTCCATTTGCGCCCTGTACAAGAGAGCCGTAGTAAGGGCCGTCGCCGTTGGCGCCATTGAACGTTGCAAGAGTCGTGTAGGTTTGCGCGTTGGCGACCAGAGCTGCCATGAAAGAGAACGCAATGAGTGCGGCGGGAATTCTGGAGGGAGTGAGAGTTCGCATTGAGGCCTCTCTTGTGATTCTTGCCGGGGAACTGTAACTTGCCGAACTGCGCGTGTCAATTGTGCAGAAACTTGCAGGTAGTTCGGCTTGGAAGGGCGGGATAGCAGACCGTTTTTCGTCGTCATCAGAAAAGTCAAACGCCGCACTTCTCGCAAAGAACGCGAGAAATGGGCACTTAGCCTTCATCCCCCCGTGGTCGATTGAAATCTTTAACTTTGGGAAGAATCGAAAATTAATTTGTGAGCTGCAATCTGTCGGGGTAAAATCCTGAGCCGCAAAACAGTTACAGTCCCAGATCGATTTCCGAAGGTCTCCCTCAATATTGCGGATAGGAATTTTTGGTCAAGGTTACGTTGTGGAGGAAAGACTATGAGAACAAGAAGATTGGCGCATCTCTCGGCAGTGATCGTTATGGCCGCGTTGGCCCTCCCATGCTTGCTAGCGGCGCAGGAGGATGACAAGAGTCTGACTCCCACCACGCGGACGGTGACGGGCACAGAAATTGTGCACTACAAAAACGGTCCGTCCCCGGTTGACCTTTCCGCCGTTACGGTTGCGGCTTACGTCCCCAACGGCTCCGGCGGGTACAACGTGATTTCCGGCACTGGAACCAGCGCAGGTACGTTCAGTATTTCCAACGTGCCCAGTGGATTCTATTTGCTCCAGCTGGGCAGCTCATACCTGGTTACCAGCAACACGGTCGTAGATGAAGATTCCAGCTGGGACCTGCGCTCGAATGGCGTTGTGGCAGATTCCAGTACCACACTAACGTTTGATCTTGCCAACCTGGATTCGTGGCAGAGCACGGACGTGTTTGAAATGGTTTGTCCCAACAACTCCGCGTTCGAGGAGTACGACGGAACGATAGGAGAAACCACTTTCGCCGGCACGTTCCCCTACGACTCTGTGATCACGGCGGATTTGAGCGATGCTTCACAAGGCGATCGGTACGTTATTACGCAGCTGAGTACGCAGACCATTGGTGGCCTTCCTTTCACCAGCGCCGCGAGGGCGTTCTTTCCACCTGGCTTTATACAAGCGCAGGGATCCGATACCCAGATCAGCGGGACGCTGGCAACGCTTCCTCAAACCTATGAGTTTGAAGCGAACGTCAATGGAGCCGAGCTGACGGCCCAGGCTTTGGCGGCCAACCCCAATGCCACTTTGGTCGGAACGAATTTTGTGCTGGACGCATATCCGGGCAGCGTGGCGAAGGGGGAAAGAACGGCTACGCCTGACCTGGTCGGCTACAACCTGAGCTTTTTTACCGCCGGTCCGAACATCACGAGCAATCGTGATTTTGGAAAGGTGTCCTACGGGAACCCATTTCCTGCTACCTGGCCGCTGTTTGATATCTACTTTTGGACCGCAATGACAAATTTCCTGGCACCAGGCGCGACGAATAGCATTCCGTTGTTCACCTCTGTGGAAGGCTACAATACGGCGCTACCGACATCCACGAGTCCGATCAGGCCGCTGGTTGGAGTTGTGACCAGCCCGACTATCAACGGCCGGAACTTCTTTGCCAACCAGACCCGGGTCGGTCTCACACCAACATTAAAGTGGTCTCCCCCGAGTGTGGGCAAAGCCACCTTCTACGACGTCAAAATCATCCAGCTATCCGATGTTGGCGGGAATACCGTTGAGACCAGCGTTACCACGGTGCGCACCCAGAACAGGGGCCTGACGATTCCTCAAGGCTTGCTGAGTGCCGGGCAGGGATACGCCTTTGTGATCCGGTCGTGGTACATACCGGGGCTGAACTTCGCCAAGACGCCTTTTGGGAGCGGTCCGGTGAGCGCATTCACCGACGTGATTTCCGGGCTGATGCAACCCTGAAAGCTTGCAGGGCGGTATTGCCAGAGTGAGAACTTCGGAGCTTTTCTCTCTGGGATGCGGCTGCCTAGCGCTCCCGCAATTTGTCGGCGACCCGGTTGGCTAGCTGGTCCATCAGGTGAGAGATCAGCATCGCGTCCGGCAAGGGATCGTGCGCAGTAAGGACGTCGGACGACCACGGGTCCAGTTCCCCGGCCCGCATGATCCGGTACGCGACGGTGGCGCGGTTATCGTTTGCTGCGTTGGCGCGAGGATCATCGCGGGCGCTTCCAATCTCGACGGAGCGGGGTCGCGGCTGCGGTCAGGCGAAGTTCCTTCGCGAAGCGCGAAAGGAAAAATGAATGCCCGGGTCTGGGGGTGAGCACCGAGACCCGGGCTGGCTGTTCCTGTGCGAGTGCGAACGGAGAGGGGAGATCCGGCGGGTTGGCCAGTGGCCAGAGAGCCGGAGAGCGGATCACTCACCCTCGCGTAAGTCGCGCCTACCTGGTTGGGCGGCGCGGTTCGCGTAAAGGAACAGCGATCTTTACGACAGCGTCCGCTTACTTTTTCTGCGCGTCGCGAATATAACTGATGACCATCTTCACTTGATCCGGGGTCACGCCTTTGTTGGCGAACGCGTGCATGGCTTTCTTGTCTTTGCCGCCATTGGCGATCGCGTCCGTCAAGTCGGCGTCGGAAGCCTTCTTGGCATCGTCGGAAACCAGGCTGGGAATCTTGGCGGCTGGCTTGCCCGCGAGATCCGCGCCATGGCACGCGGCGCATTTGGTTTTGTAAATGGCGGCGCCATCATCGGCGGCCCACGACAGGTTCGGCACGATCAGGAATAAGGCCACGGCGATCATCACGATCAGGATTACGAGCTTCGTGGTTTTCATGATTGCATTTCCTTTCACTGCTTGTCTGGCCGCTGGGCCTGCGCTGAAGCAGGGGAATCTCGCAGGCAGCTTGCCAGACTGGAATAAAAATTTATTAACCCTCTAGCAGTTTCTATGGAAAGGGGCGAGGCGGTCAGTGATTCCAATCACATTTGCTCGTGATCGAGTTCAGCTCACAAGTCGCTGAAACTCCGGCAGATCGCGTCAAAACACTCGCGCTGCGCGTAATATGCCGCACGTGTTGAGAATTTGAACAGACAAGTTTGTCTTGATCTTCCTACAAACCTCTGAAAACAAAAGGTGCGCACACTTCTTTGGCCATACTGCTTTGGCACCGGGCTTGCCCTTCTAATGTTTGCAACTTGCGCCCGAGGTGTTCGTCTTGGAACCCATGCTCATGGTGGTCGGATTGAACCACCGCACCGCGCCGCTGGCCATGCGGGAGCGTTTCTGGATCAGCGAGAACCGGCGCTACGAAGCGTTGCGGCAGTTGAAACGGGCCGAAGGGATTGAAGAAGTACTTGTTCTTTCCACTTGCTGCCGGACCGAGTTCCTCTTATGGGCTAGTGAGCCGACTCTGGCCGCTAACTCGCTGGTTCACTATCTGAGCGTGCAGCACGGGCTGAAGTTGAGTGAGTGGGAACACTTCTACCGCCTGCTGGATGATGCCGCCGTTACGTATTTCTTCCGGGTTACCTGCGGCCTGGTGTCGCCGCGATTGTGCGAGTCAGAAGTAGCTGCGCACGTTAAGGAAGCCTGGGAGCAGGCGCAGGCGCTAGGCGCAACCGGAGCGCGTCTGAACGTGGTGGTGGAAAAAGCGCTCAGCATCTCCGAGCAGGTGCGGCATGCGAGCCTCAGCACTCAATCCGCAATCACGGTGCCGGCCGCTGCGCTCCATCTCGCACAGGGGATTTTTGGATCGCTCCAGGGACGCAAGGTTCTGCTCCTCGGAACCGGACACATAAACGAGCTTTCCGCCGCTACGATGATCGAAAGCGGGGCGGCGGCCGTAGTGGTCGATCAATCCGCATCCCGCGCCCAGGAATTGGCGCAGAAGCTCGGAGCCAGGACCGCTACGCTTGCGGAGCGTTGGCGCTGCCTTAAGGAAGCTGACATCGTGCTCAGCGCTACGGGATCTCCGCATATCGTGCTGACTCGCGAGGAAGCGGAAAGAATTGCGGAGGAGCGCAATCGCGTCGCGCTGCTGATCATCGATCTGGGCGTGCCTCGCGACGTTGATCCGGATGTGCGCCGCGTGGATGGAGTGATTCTCTACGATCTCGATGGCCTGGAGCGGATGGTCGAGAGCGAGGCTGGGGATCGAACGGCCGCGATCGCGGAAGCAGAAACCATTGTGGCGAGAGAGTCGCAAGCTTTTCGCGGCCAGCTTCACGCCGACGGCGCGGTTCCAACCGTGCTGGCCCTCCGCCACCGCTTAGACGAAATTTGCCGGCAAGAACTGGAGTCTTTCCTCGAGGAGCGCGGCCCCTTTACCAGGGAACAGGATCAGTCGCTACACGCAATCACGAACCAAGTTATCCAGAAGATTGCCAGTTTCCTGGCGCGCGAACTGAAAGAACTGCCAGCGAAGGAAGAACAGGACCAGATGACCGCAGCGGTCACCCGCCTGTTCCACCTGGAATCGCCGCCAACGGCGCTTGCCGGCACCAGATTGGGGAGAGAGGGAAATGAGCGAAGCAAAGAACATCAAATCGCAATCAACTACTAGTGTCTCTGGTACTGGCATCGCATGGACGAGCGCGCAGGCCTATCTGTTGGCAGCATTCTGCCTGCTGCTGGGAGTGGCCCTGGGATATTTATTCCGGGGATCCGCATCACCCGCTACATCGGCAGCCGCTGCCAGCGCCATGCAGCCGGGAAGCGCCGCGCAGGGCCAGCAGCCGTCCGCAGAAGCGCAGGCGATGGTGGAACAGTCGGCGGCGCCGCTGCTCGAGGCCGTCAAACAAAATCCCAACGACTTCGAATCGCTGGTGAAACTGGGGAACGTGTTCTATGACGGCCAGCAGTTCGCAAACGCTATTCAGTATTACGAGCGAGCGCTGGCCATCCAACCGGAGAATGTTGACGTGCGCACCGATATGGGCACGGCATATTGGTATAGCGGCAATGCCGACAAGGCTCTGTCGGAGCTGCAGACGTCATTGAAATACAAACCAGGACATCCCCAGACGCTGTTCAATCTTGGCTGGGTGCGTTGGCAGGGCAAAGCCGATCCCAAGGGCGCGATCGAAGCCTGGCAGCAGTTGCTGAAGGCCAATCCCGACTATCCGGAAAAGCAGAAGGTCGAGCAGTACATCGCCAAGGCAAAGGAGCACGCGTCCAGAGGCTAAACGAGTCGAGCTAGTTCGATAGAAGCATCGCGACCGACTCGGCTAAATCAGTTTGTGGAGTTTTCCGAAGGAACCGAGTCGGCCGCTTCTTCGTCGCCGGCGCCGACCAGTTCAAATTTCTTCAGCTTGTAGCGCAGGGCGTCGCGGCTGATATCGAGCAGGCGCGCGGCGTGGGTCTGATTGCCGTTGGCCTGGCGCATGGCGAGTTCCACCATGGCGCGCTCGACTTCTTCGAGCGACGTGCCTTCTTCCGGAATGTAGAGGCGCGGGAGCACGCGGCCGTTCGCGAGTTGTTTGCCTCCGCCGTCGCCGCCCGATGCGCTGCTGGCCTCGAAGGCGGTCAAGCCGCTGCGCGCCGCTTCTCCCACCGCGAATGGCATGTACACAGGGCGTAACACCGCTTCGTCTTCCAGAATCATGGCGCGTTCAATGGAATTTTTGAGTTCACGCACATTGCCCGGCCAGTTGTGAGCTAAGAGCAACCGGCGCGTCTCCGGAGTAATGCCGCGCACGGCCTTCTTGAACTTACGGTTATACCAATCGATAAAGAAATCCACGAGCGGAAGGATGTCCTCCGTGCGCTCGCGCAGCGGCGGAATGAAGATGGCGATAATCGCAAGGCGGTAGTAAAGGTCCTGGCGGAAGTGGCCTTCGCGCACTGCCTTTTCCAGATCGCGGTTGGAAGCGGCGATCACGCGCACGTCCACCTGCATATCGCGCACGCCGCCAATGCGCCGGATGACCTGGTCTTCCAGAACGCGCAGCAACTTGGCTTGCAGCAGCGGCGAGAGTTCGCCGATTTCATCGAGAAACAGCGTGCCCCCGTTGGCTGTCTCGAACAGGCCCTTCTTCATCGCCTTTGCATCGGTGAAGGCCCCTTTTTCATGGCCGAAGAGTTCGGCTTCCATCAGGGTTTCGGGGATGGCCGAGCAGTTGATGGCCACAAACGCACCGTTCTGGCGGGAACTTTCGTAGTGAATGATCTTGGCAACCAGGTCCTTGCCGGTTCCGCTTTCGCCCTGGATCAGAATAGTCGTGGCCTCGCTGGCCGCGACTTTCTCCACGAAGTTCATCAACTCCGTGCTTTTGGGCGAGACCGCGACCATCTCGTGATAGCCGGTGTGACGGCGGACTTCGCCGCGCAGCGACTGGACCTCGGTGCGCAGCCGGTTCGCTTCCAGGGCATTCTGAATGGTGATGCGTAACTCTTCGAAATCAAGAGGTTTGCCGATGAAGTCATAGGCGCCGAGTTTGAGCGCGCTCTTGACATCGTCCAGTTGCGGATCGGCGGTGATCATGATGACCGGCGGCGCGTCGGGAGCCTTCTTGATCTGCTCCAGAACTTGGATGCCGCTGATGTCGGGCATGCGCACGTCAAGCAGGATGAGGTCGGGAGACTCGTGCTGGGCCAAGCGCAGGCCGGGATCTCCCGCGGCGGCTTCGACCACCTGATATCCCCACTCCTCGCACTTCTGGCGCAGCGACCAGCGCACCAGGCGCTCGTCGTCGACCACCAGAATCTTCTCCGCTGGCATGCAGTTTTAGCTTACTACGGATGGGAGGAAGAGGGCACGCAAGCCGACTCGATGCGTAGCACAGGATTTGTGCCGTAAAATGCCTTGGGGGGGTGCGCATGAAGCGTGCGTTCAGGATTACTCTGGCCGTTGTAATTGTTCTGATTGTTGTGGTCGCTGTTGCTGCGTGGAAAGTGCTGGGACCGCGAGCCTTTCTTGGACCGCGGTCAAGACCGCTGACCTCTCGCACATTCGAAGTTACGCCGGCACGCCTGGAACGTGGAAAATATCTGGCGAATTCCATCGGCTGCCTGTATTGTCACTCGCCGCATGATTGGAGCAAGCGGGAAGATCCGATTCTTGCGGGAATGGCAGGCGCCGGGCAGCAACTGCCGTACACCGATCTGCCCGGGAAGGTCTTCGCGCCCAACCTCACGTCCGATAAAGACACCGGCGCCGGCAACTGGACCGACGACATGCTGGCGCGCGGCATTCGCGAAGGCGTTGGTCACGACGGACGCGCCCTGTTTGGGATCATGCCATTTGCTCATTACCGCAACATGCCGGATGAGGACTTGGCTTCGATTATCGTCTATCTGCGATCCCTTCCGCCGGTGAGGAATGCTGTTCCCAAGACGGAGATTATTTTCCCGGTGAAGTACATCATGAGGAACGATCCGCAGCCGATTACCGCTCCGGTGACGTCTCCTGACCTCTCCGATCCGGTAAAGCGCGGCCGGTTTCTGGTAAATCTTACTGGCTGCACAGACTGCCATACGCCAGTAGACAATCACCACGTGCCACTTCCAGGCCTGGATTTTTCAGGCGGGCAGGTTCTCCACGCACCTTGGGGAACTGTTGCCAGCGCGAACCTCACGCCGGCTGGGTCCGGAATTCCTTATTACGACCAGACTCTATTCATCCAAGCCATGCGCACTGGTGTAGTGCGAGCGCGCGAGCTGAACAAAACCATGCCTTGGGCCGTGCTGGGTAACATGACGGACGAAGATCTGGCGGGCATTTTCGCTTACCTGAAGACCCTGAAGCCGATCGGCCACCGCGTGGACAACACGGAGCCGCCGACGCTATGCCCGCTGGATGGCACGCTGCATGGGGCCGGGAATCAGAACCGGAAAGAATGAGGGATCGAAATCGAATCGTCTGCACCTTGATTGACTTGATGCAGCTCAGCCCATAAGATTGCGGGACTATCCGTGCTCGGACAAACCATCTCGCACTACCGCATCGTCGAGAAACTGGGCGGCGGTGGCATGGGAGTGGTCTACAAGGCTGAGGACACACGGCTGCACCGCTTCGTCGCTCTGAAGTTCCTGCCGGACGAGGTGGCACGCGATGAGAACGCCCTGAGCCGCTTTCAGCGCGAGGCGCAAGCGGCTTCGGCACTCAATCATCCGAACATCTGCACGATTTACGACATTGGCGAGGAGAACGGCCAGGCATTCATTGCCATGGAGTATCTCGAGGGCGTGACGCTGAAACACCGGATCGGGGGCCGCCCTCTGGATCTGGAAATCCTGTTACCCCTCGCGACTGAAGTGGCCGATGCGCTCGATGCCGCTCACGCCAAGGGCATCGTGCATCGCGACATAAAGCCGGCCAACGTTTTTGTAACCGAGCGCGGGCACGCCAAGATCCTCGACTTCGGGTTGGCAAAGGTCGCGGCGACCGGCAGAACTTTGAGCCAGACGGCATCCGATAACACCCTGACGCGCACGGTTGACGAACAGCAGTTGACCAGTCCCGGGGCTGCGCTCGGCACGGTGTGCTACATGTCGCCGGAGCAGGTGCGGGCGAAAGAGTTGGATGCCCGTTCCGATTTGTTCTCGTTTGGAGCGGTGCTGTATGAAATGGCGACCGGAATGTTGCCGTTTCAAGGAGAGAGTTCGGGCGTTATCTTTAAGGCGATCCTGGATTCGACTCCGCCGCCAGCGATGCGGTTTAATCCGTCGCTGCCGCCAAAGCTGGAAGACATCATTAATAAAGCCCTGGAGAAAGATCGCAACCTGCGCTACCAGAGTGCGGCGGAGATGCGCGCCGACCTGCAACGCTTGAAGCGCGACACCGACTCGGGCCACTCCGGGGTGACCTCAGCCTCACGCTCCGAAATCTACGCTGGAGATCACCCGTCAAGCACCGCCGTCGCCGCCCTTCCGAAACGCCCGACATGGAGAATATGGGGAATTGGGGCTGCCGTTTTAGTGGTGGCGGCCTTTGTCCTCTACTACTTCCAGTCCCGTCCTCTCCCCATGCCCAGGGTTTCCGGCTATGTTCCGGTGACGCACGACGGAAACTCCAAGTTCCTGGTCGGAACCGACGGCTCGCGAATCTATCTTACGGAATTTGCTTCCGAGGGCTACATTATGGCGCAGGTGGCCGCAACCGGCGGCGACGTGGCACGTGTTGCGCTCCCCACTCCCACCATGTCCCCGCTGTCTGTCTCTCCCGACGGCTCAACTCTATTAGTCGCAGACGAGGTCGGGCAGACGGCATTTCATGGTCCGCTCTGGTCCGTGCCTGTACTGGGCGGCTCTGCGCGGAAGTTGGGCGACATCGACACGCCCGCTGCTGCCTTTTCACCGGATGGTCAGACGATCGTCTACTGTTCCGGCAATGATCTCTTCGTCTCGAAAAGCGATGGCAGTGAAGCTCGCAAACTCGTCTCGCTGCCTGACGGCGTATTTGATCCAGTCTGGTCGCCCGATGCGAAGTCGATTCGCTTCCGCGTCGGCGGAGGGTTCAACTCTTTGGGCTCTCTCTGGGAGGTTAGGGCTGACGGCACGAATCCGCATGCGTTGTTGCCCGGTTGGCGCAGCACTGCATCGGAATGCTGTGGCCTGTGGACTCCGGACGCGAACTACTTCATATTTCAGTCCGGCTTCAACATATGGTCGCGGGCGGAAAAAAGGAACTGGTTTGGAACGACCATTTCACAGCCAGTCCAACTGACGTCGGGCCCCTTGGGCTATTTCTCGCCGCTGTTGAGCAAGGATGGAAAGAAGCTCTTCGTCGTCGGCGCGCTGCAGCACGGCGAACTTTCGCGCTACGACGTGAAGTCCGGACAATTTTCTCCGTTCCTCTCTGGAATTTCCGCCGACAGCGTCAGATTTTCCAGAGACGGTCAGTGGGTCGCTTACTCCACCTTTCCCGGGGCGACTCTCTGGAGGAGTAAGCCAGACGGCAGCCAGAGGATTCAACTCAGCTTCCCGCCTCTGCAGGCGGCGCTGCCAAGTTGGTCTCCAGACGGCAAGCAGATCGTGTTCTTCGGATTTTCGCCCGGGCAGAACGCGAAGATATATCTGGTCTCCGCCGACGGCGGCACTCCCCGCGAACTGATCGCCGACGACCCCGAACTGAAATACGACGTCGATTGGTCTGCCGACGGAACCCGAATCGTTTTCGCCAACGGACCCGCGAATCCCAACAGCAGCATCCGTATCCTCGACGTGAAAACGAACCAGCTTTCGAGTCTGCCTGATTCAACAGGACTCTACTCTCCACGCTGGTCGCCCAACGGGCGCTATATCGCCGCCATGAATTCTGATTCGCGCGTCCTGATGCTGTACGACTTTCAGACTCAGAAATGGCAGGAGCTCGCGCGTGTCTCCATGGGTTTCCCTAACTGGTCAAAGAATTCAGATTACGTGTACTTCCTGCACGAAGAAGATCAGCCCTCTGTGATGCGGGTCCATCTCACGGACCACAAGGTCGAGCGCGTTGCCGATCTGAAAAACTTCCGCCAAGCTGGTTACTTCAACGTCTGGCTCGGTATGGCGCCCGACGACTCGCCGCTGCTTCTGCGCGACACCGGCACGCAGGACGTCTACGCTCTGAACTTTGAAGAACCGTAGAGTGCCGCAGACCATATTGACAGCATAAAATTTCCCACAGAGATCGGAGTGGAGATGCGCTGTTTTGGCTGTGGCGGGGATTTCCGGGAGATGGACGGCCCTACCCATCCATACATGCTGTCTTCAGCAGGATGCTGGGCGGCGTACGGAAAACTGTTGGCCTTGGAATATCAGGACCGGGCCTACGCAGTTCTGAACCGGCTCAGTGTGGACACCTATGCGGTCCAACATCCGGGGATTGATACTCCGCAGGCCCGCAACTCTGTGGGGATCCACCTGTCGCGGCTGTCTTTGATCCTGGAGCTGGGATGGCCCGTCAGCAAGGCAAACGACGTGATGCAGATCATAACCGCGAAGAAATTTAGATTTCCCTGGCTCACTCCACCGGCCAGCTTTGGGCCGCTGACCGTAAAGAATGTGCTGGAGGCCGAAGGAGCGGCCGAGCATACGGCTGCGGTCCAGTTGTGGGCGAAGTCAGTCTGGCAATCGTGGGCTGAGCACCACCTTGCCGTGCGAGGCTGGATCCGCGAATTGGTTGGATCGTTTGCGATGCCTCGACAGGGGCGGGCAACGTGAATTGCCATTGGAACTTTACTGGAATTAGCATGGAATACTGAAAACACGCAGAGTGACTGTAGCAATCGGTTATTACTTTTTAATTGCCGGTCACTTGAGTGCAATGGAGATGTTACGACAATCGGCTAGCGTGCCACAGGCATCTCGACATGGTCGATGACGAGAAATTCCTTAGGCATCAGTTGTGGCACAAGTTTCAGCCCAAGCTGCTCTTGAATGGCGGTTAGGACTGCGGTTTGTGATGAGTCGGGAGCTGTCGGCCACTGGAGTGTGACATCGTAATGGGAAGAGAGTTTGGTGCTGTCCAGAACCGGGCGGCCCAGTTGGTCGGATAGTATTCTTGCGAGAGTTGCTGTCGGAACTTCTCGGCCCATGATCCGGCCGTTCTCAACCTGTATCACGCGAAGAGCGGAATCGTCATGGCTAGAATCTGACTCTCGAAGCTTCGGACCGTCGCCTGCGATCACGAGTTCATAAGCTGGAATCAGTCTGGTTTCACGGTGGACGGCCAGCCTGAAGTAGTCGGACAAAAGCCCCTGAAGCATGCGCTTGTCACCTTCTCCTGCCGCAGGGTTGTCTGCCTTGGCCTCAATATCGTATCGCTCAGAGTTCAGCCAGCTTGGTACTCCTATGATTTGGTCTTCGTTGACATGGTAGGCGTCTTGGATGAGCTCCTGCGTAGACAGGTTCGTCCCTGTGAACTCGTTAGACTCACCCTTTACACCGAAGGTCCTGTCCGCATGAATACTGGATTTCGTTGGCTTGATAGAAACCGTCTTGTACAAGGGGACTGTAGCGTTTGCGGTTTCGTCCTGCGACTGAGCGCGAGTTTGCGTTGCAAGCGAGCAGAATACAAATGGGGCTGCCACGACCACTAATCGAACAAGACCTTTGCGAAGAGACATGAGCAGACCTCCTACTCGCCCCGGTTCCTCAGTGACGGAACTCTCGTGACTGAGAATCCGACACAGGCACAGAAGGTTGCTTTATTCTGCTCCTAAAATCCGGCATTTCCAAGTTTTGCGAAATGCGGGCAATGCAGATTCTAGCCGGAACGTGTGCATCAACGTTTTGACCGCTGGTCAATGAGCTCTATGGGATGTTACGGCAACGATTCCCTCTGTTCGTAGCGCTGCGCCCGCATCGACAGCCACAAAGCAAAGGTTAACGGCAACCATAGGCTCAAATATCCGACCAGAGGCGAAACCCGTAGTCCTTTGAGGAAGATTCCACTAATAAGGGAAGGAACAACGACAATCAGAAGCAGACATAGCCCCCGCAGCAGCCTTCGGAGATTCAGGGTGCCGGTTATCGCGAGATAAAGGCATAGACCCGCCCAAAGAATTCCGGTGATGGCAACGACGTAGATGAATGTTGCATAAATCAATGACAGCGGGAAGGGTTCCCCTAATCCGAAGGCCAGAAGGGATTGAAATGCCACGCTCATTTTTATCCGTATCCAGTACATAGAAAGCACGCCACTCCAAACTAAGGCGAACGCTGGCTGAGGCCACTGATAATGCGGTCGTAGTCTTCGCATCGCGGCAATCTCAACGTAACTATAGCTCCGAGGATCGCGCTATCAAGAGATAACTCTCGAAGACAGGGCGATTTGACTCAGAACCCCAGCCCATGAGGTCGATGAGCGTAACCGCCGATTTATCACCAACTGACACCAGCGACCCTCCTAACGTGAGTAGAATCAAAGTGTCCAGAGAATAGCGACGACTGTGCTTCTGCGAATCTGAGGATACGGCTCAAGGAGCGACCCTTGCCCTTGCCAGTTTCGACTCTTCTTGCGTCAGGGTTAGTTCTCTGTGCAGCCGGGCTTTTCGCGCTGACTGTCTCTGGTGCTTCCCCTTTACAGGCTGGGGCGGCATTGGTGCCTCAGACCCCGGCGTTCACAAAGCACCTCTCGGCCACAACTGACGCGGTTCAGGGACTTATCAATCTCGACGTCGTGGTGACCGATAATTCAGGAAAGCAAATCTCCGGCCTCAGATTCAACGACTTTTCGTTGCTGGACAACGGGCAGCCGCGAAAGATCCTTTCCTTTCATGCATTCGATGGAGTCTCTAGGAAGCCCGATCCTCCGGTTGCAGTCATTCTGTTCATTGACACCATCAAGATGCCATTTGATCTAGCAGCCTTTGAGCGCAAGGAAGTTGAGACGTTCCTGCGGCGGAACGGCGGGCATTTGGCGCAGCCCGTTTCGGTTTTCGGACTTTCCGATATCGGCTTCTGGACGCTAGCGCAGCCATCCGGCGATGGAAACGCGTTAGCCGCGGAAATCGCTAGCGACAGACTAGTGTTTGTCCGCCGTCGCCAGCTCTTGGGCAACGGAACGGGAGAGTTTGTCGACTCTGGACGCGAAGATCCTGCTGGTTTGAAAGCCCTGAAGGCGCTCGGTGACATTGCCACGGCTGAAAGGCGGAAGCCGGGTAGAAAGCTGCTGGTCTGGGTCGGACCCGGTTGGGGTATTGGGAGCGGAGCGGAGTTTACAAGACTAGGACCTGATAACGCACAAGCGCGGCAAGTCACCTTCAATACGATTTACTGGTTTTCCACGCTGCTGCGCGAAGCTCGCATTTCTCTCTACAGCTTTTCGGTGGGGCAAACCGATCCTGATCCTCGCTCGCTCCTCTATTTGAATTTCCTGGAAGGTGTGGAAGCGGTCCAGCAAGCAAGCCTCAAGAATCTGGATCGAAGGGTACTTGCCGTGCAGAGTGGGGGGCGTGTGCTGGGCCCGGGTAACGACTTAGTCAGTAAGATCGATAACTGTATGCAAGAGGCCCGCACTTTCTATACGCTATCGTTCGACCCTTCTCCTGCGGATCATCCTGCCGAGTATCACAGCCTGCAGGTTAAAGTCAGCGTCACCGGGTTAACTGCTCGAACCAACACCGGGTACTACGATCAACCGTATTATTCCGACCAGCCAAATCTTGCGATCAGACGCGTCACGATCGAACAGTTGGAGCAGGTGTTGGCGGCGGGCCGCAGCGAGTCGGACGCAGAGTTGGCACGGCAACTTTCTGGTCTAGTACTAACCGAGCGGCTGAGCTCCATAAAACTTTCGTCATGGACAGCGAGGTTGCGCGGCAAAAAGGCACGTGAGGCGCTGGTTGCTGTCGCCGATCTTTCGTCGTTTCTGGATCCTCCGCCGACCGAGGTCCCTGCCGACGTTTCGCCCGACGAAAGTGCACAGAGAAGCATGATCTCGCTAGCCGTTGCCTACCTGAATAAAACGATTCACCAGTTGCCGGACTTCTATGCGACGCGGACGACGGTTCGCTATGAGGAAACTCCCCAATACCTTGAGGCAAGTGCCCCGGTCGAATATCGGCCACTGCGCGTCGCGGCCAACTCCAAAGCAACAGTGCTCTACCGCAACGGCAAGGAGGTGGTCGATTCGGGCGAAGCGAAAAGGAAAAAGGACAAAAGGGAAGACGGGCATTTAGTCACCTATGGTGTGTTCGGACCCCTTCTCGGCGCCGTAACCGATGCCATCGCCAGTGGTTTGGCCTGGAGCCACTGGGAAGTTGGTGCGGGCGGACGTCATGCGGTATTTCGCTACGAAATTCCAGCGGAGAGATCGGGTTATCAAGTGGGCGCCTGTTGTCTTCCAGACGGAGACGGAAACATTTCCTTCGAAGAGACCGTCGGGTATCACGGGGAGATCGCGATCGATCCCGCGAGCGGAGCAATCCTTCGCCTGGAACTGGTGGCAGACCTGAAATCAACCACGCCACTTGTCCGGTCCGACATCATGATCGAATATGGCCCGGTGGAGATCGGAGGGAAGACCTATATCTGCCCTGTAAGGAGTGTCTCCATTTCGAGGGGAAGATCGGTCACACCTCTAACGGAATGGGATGAAACCTTCAGAACGTATGGACCCTATGCGACGATGCTGAACGATGTTGCTTTTGAGCGATACCACATGTTTCGTGCCAAGTCGCGCATGCTGCCCGATTTCAGCCCGGCACAGGACGAGAAATCAGTGCCCCCGAAATCTCGGTGACAATCGCGTTGGTGTTCTGAGACCGACTGCCCCGGCGTCATCTT
>Ga0209166_10001759_pt1 | contig 17419 bp, 12 predicted proteins | sample Coa_R1_3_FD_187151 | JGI IMG/M metagenome (GOLD analysis project Ga0209166, IMG submission 187151) | Surface soil microbial communities from Centralia Pennsylvania, which are recovering from an underground coalmine fire - Coalmine... | ecosystem: Environmental > Terrestrial > Soil >... | reverse complement strand
AATGCTTTCCGCCGTTCACCGCAGGCGCACCGCACGACTTTCCCGCCTTGTTCATCGCCGTACATCTCATTTCTTACTCCTAAGTTCTTCCCTTCTCGCCCCCGACTCCTTACCTAGCAAAAACCTGAATGACGAGTGCCTGTCGGCCCTGCAAGGCGAACTCCGGCGCTCGTTTATTGCACCCAATTGCACCCAAGTTTTCTGGAAGGAATGCCGGTAAGTGATTGAAAATATGGTGGCCAGGGACGGAGTTGAACCGCCGACGCCAGCCTTTTCAGGGCGAGCTTAAGTAGAACGATCAACGACTTACAAATTCACGTGAGACCGCTAAGTACTTGTAAGGTCGTCGATGGCACATCGAATGCGGACTGGAATTGCGGACTGGAAACCGCGCGCCTGGCCGCGACAGTCCATGATTTTACGACCTGCTCGGGTTCAGTATGGTCGATTTGCTGCAGGACGACTCTTTCGGTCCAAGTGAAAATTGGCTGTAATGATTTGCCAAAAAGGCTAACATCGGGGACCTGAATCACAGTGATCTGGAGAGCCGCTGGTATACTGGAATAGTCCCATTCTTTCCACTCACCCTTTCCGTTCGGAAAGACTGGCAAAACGGCAATTTATTATGACTGATCGACAAATGAATCTTTCTGCACACCTAAGGCGGCTGGGATTTACGCAAGGCAATCAGATGAAGCTCTACGGAGAGGTTTTTGAGTTTCTGAGCGAACCGATCGTGCTGACGGATGATGTAGTGTTTGTAGATGCGACTGAAAGGAAAACTGGTCAGACGAGACGAGTCCGTATTCCTTTGCCCATCGTAAACATCGCGAATCGGCAGCAGAATGCGGCGTGATGCAGTTGACCTCTTTCGGTGCAGTTTTTGTTGAAAACATCTGGCACCGCACTTGCCCTTGCTGTTCCCGTCCCTTAAGTAAGCCAACGGTTGTCAAATCAATCAGTGAAACGAGAAGGCCCGTCCGAGGAACTAACTTTCTCAGTTTTTTGCTGGCAAATTATTTGCTCTCGCCAAGATCACAGCGCGATCCTTCCATCGGCACTCTCGATACGCGGCGGAAAGTTCATTTTGGTACTTCGAAACGATAGCCAACCCCGCGAAAGGTTCTTAGGTATTGTGGGTGGCGTGGGTCGTGCTCGATCTTTTCGCGCAAACGCCGGACATAGACGTCGATCGATCGAGGAGTAACGAATGGCGTTTCTTTCCAAACCGAGTCTAGAAGTTGATCCCGCGTCAGGACGCGGCCACGGTGGGCAATGAGACATTCGAGGAGGCGGAACTCGCGTACGGTTGTTAGAACGGTGCGTCCTGCGACTTGCACTGTCATCGACGAAATGTCGATCTGGAGTTCACCGAACTGATGGACCTCACCAGTTGTCGCAGACTGACTCGGCCCGCGAAGAACACTGCGGATCCGGGCTATTAATTCTCGAGGGCTGAAGGGCTTGGTGATGTAATCATCGCCACCAATCTCCAAACCTTTCACGCGGTCCGCCTCTGATGTCTTGGCAGTGAGAAATATGATTGGTGTCCAGGATATAGATGGCGTTTGGCGGATGTGACGACATAGTTCGAAACCGTCGGTACCAGGCAGCATAACATCCAGCAGCAACAACGCCGGTGTTTCACGAATTGTTTCGGTGAGTACGGATGCACCACTGCTAAAACTCTGCACATCGTATCCAGCAGCCTTCAGGTTGTGAACGATCAGCCGCGCTATATCCTCTTCGTCTTCCACTACGAAGATCAGAGGTCTGGCGCAGCTGGAGTTGCTGTTGTTCGCAATTCGTTCTGAGTGTTCGTGCGGCAGATCCATTTTGTCCATGCAGAGGAATTGGCCCCGTCCACGAAACCGCTTAATGAAAAGTTATGCATTTGAGAATGTATGAGTGCAATGTTGCGCGGATGTTTCCGTAACGTTAAGAAACTATGAATTCGAAGTAACCTTGAACTGTCATTCAAGGAGCAGTACATTCGAGCATGCCTTGCGAGAGATGCTGGCAGTCCTGCCACCAAATGCCATGGCATACGATTTGCCGGGCACTTTGCCTCTCTGAGCACGGACCTTTGAACGAGGCCCGCGCACCTCTGCTTCCACGGATGCAAGCCGCCTTCCCCACACCTGCGCCGCGCAATGTCACCGACTCACAGCTCACGATTGGTAAGGCGGGGGGGCGATCTAGGTGACTAAGTTCCGGCTATGAGGCAGTTCGACGCGGCAGACGCCGTGTACGCCAATACTTCCGGAGAGCCACTTGTGACCATCCGCCGGGACTGACGGCTCGGATCATAGAAAGTATCCTGCAGGTTTGCACAGTTCCAAGGAGAGTTGAAGTATGCGGTGGGAAACGATAGCTATCTTCGCTTCGTCTACGCGCGCGGACTTTCACGTCCCGATCCCCAAGATATCGCTCAGGCTTTGGATTGGAGCGTGTCTGCGAATGGAGCAAACAGATACGCGGTCAGCCTGGGCAATCCAAACCTGAAGGCTGAGACCGGAGATGATATCGACGTTCTCTTTGAACACTACTTGAGGCCATTCGGGGTCATTTCAGCGGGATATTTCTACAAGACTCTTTGGGATCCGATCATAACCAAGAGCTTCCTGCTGGATAATTATCAACCACCGGGCGGGCCCGCGGGCAATGATCTCGCGACGCAGCCGGTCAACGCCGGGAGCGCATGGATCAGCGGCTTTGAGGCGGCGTACCTCCAACACTTTGGCTCTCTGCCGTGTCCGTTGGCCGGGCTGGGTCTGTCGGCGAACTATGGCTACACCGCATCCCGCACTGCCGGCATCCCCGGCCGCACTGATCATCCGACGTTGCCGCGGACTTCCCCAAACGCGTTCAATATCAGCCCAACATATGATCGGGGTCGAATTTCGCTGCGAGTGGGCTTGTCGTATAACCAGGCAAGCATCTATGGCTATCAATATGCGGATGGTACTCCCGGCGGATTGACCGGCCCGCTGAGCGATATCTACTTCTACACTCACTTCCAGGTGGACGCGCAGGGCAGCATTCGCCTGCCAAAGGGCCTGACGTTTGTGATGTACGGGCTGAATCTCAACAACGACGTTTTTGGATTTTATCAAGGCAGCCCGCAGTACATGATTCAGCGTGAGTACTATCAGCCGACGATCGCCGCCGGGTATTCGTTGGTCGCCGGTGCGGGAGAAATAAGTAGCCTACACGGCCGCTGCGCCTTTCAACAGTCAAATGTCGTTGTGTGAGAATATGGCAAACCTTGCGAGCGCATGATGATTCCTTCTTGGAATATGTGGGCAAAGACCTGTGTCGCCGTATTCGGAGCCGCTACTATTCTGGCTTTCGGCTGCTGCACGAAGAAGTCAACGGCAGAAACCGCAACCGTTGACCTGAATTTAGAAATGAAGACACCGCTGCGTTTCGTTGTTTACGGCGATACTCGCTTTCATGATCCCAACGACACGGAAGCCGCGAATCCGACGGCGCGCGTCGATCTTGTCCATGCAATTGCAGAAACCAATCCTGCCTTTATCTGCATCACTGGGGATATCGTCTATAACGGCAACGATGCGGACGACTGGAAAATCTGGGATACCGAAACCAGCATCTGGCGCGAAAAGAAACTTGGGGTTTATCCGGCCCTCGGAAATCATGATTTACATGGAAACCCCGTTCTAGCACTGCGCAATTATTTTCAACGCTTCCCTGACTTGAAAGGAAGCCGCTATTATTCTCTCCGCGCAGGCAACGCGCTTTTTCTAATTTTGGACAGTTTGCAACCCGAGGCTACCGGTCCGCAAGGCGAGTGGCTGCATGCCAGGCTCGATCACGTTCCCGCTGGAGTGGATTTCGTTTTCCTCATCTTTCACCACCCGCCTTACACCAGCTCTTCCGAAATCAATAAACAAGTCCGCGGAGGCGGTCACTCTGCTCGACCTCAGGAACAGGATCTGGCGAAGATGCTAGAAGAACGTCAGGCACACTCGGGTTATCGCATGGTCGTCTTTAACGGCCACGTGCACAATTACGAACACCACGCGCACGGCGGCGTCGACTACTTCGTCTCGGGTGGCGGAGCGGCACATCCTTATATGGTCGACCGCGCTCCCGATGATCTGTTTAAGAATAACGTCGTGAATTTTCACTTTCTCCTGGTTAACGTGGATCATCAGCAAGTCGACATCGTGATGAATCGGTTGGATCTTTCCACGGGAAAAGCAGTGTGGGCGCAGGCGGACTCGGTCCACCTCGCGGCTGCTTCAAAGACGGAGGCGCATGCAGCAGGCCGCTAGATCTCAGCAATCATGATCACCCGACTATTAGGAGCACTTTAGATTGGTATCGAGTACTCCCGAAGCAGGCTCGCTATCTTCTGTCGAAGGCGAAAACTACTTGTGGTGGGGGTCACCTTACTTCGGGCTGTTGTCGGGCCTTCGCAAGCGCCTCTGCTGGGTCCCTTCCGGTGACTTCTTTGTACCAGGCCGGGTGATGGGTCCATGCCCAGGCTTCACTGACTGTTCCGCGTGTCATGGCCTGCATCGTGCCGGGCTCGCCGATCGTGCTCAGATAGATGTGGATGAAAATCCCCGCGAGCATGATCAGCGCCGAGATGTCGTGAATCACATAACTGACAGCGACCGGCCAGCGCCCGAAGATTTCGGGGAACCACATGATCACTCCCGTGATCAGGTAAGCGATGCAGCCGCCAACAATCTCCCAGAATTGCGCCTTTTGGCCTGCATTGAAGAAGCCAACATCGGCGGGCTCAATTGAATCGCGATGGCTGACATACTCTCGAATGCGCTTCATCCAGCGAGTGTCGTCTGGACCCCACGCCATCAGGGCAGCCCAGTTGATCGCCTGCAGCCCAAAAAAGAAGACGAATCCCAGGCCGAACCACGGATGCAGCATACGGGTCATCGCACCACCGCCAAACAGCGGCGTGAACCAACGAAAAATCCACGGCAGGTATATGCCAAATCCAGATAACAGGGCGAGGAAGAAAAATATCCCGTACATCCAATGCAGGAAGCGCGTGTAGGCGCGATGCCGCAACAGTTCGCCAACAAAAACCACGGTCAGGCCATGGCGGTTGATGAAGTGATCTTTGCCACCGACTTGCTGCGCTGAGGTAGCCACCTAGTGCTCCTTCCTCGGACCGCCCCGATCAACTTCCTTCACCGGAGGCTGTGGCTGTGTACGTCGAGGCCCCTCGGTCACATAATGCAGAATCACTCCCGCAAAGGCGGCCATCGAGGCAACCAGCCCGAGCGGTTTAAACCAATTTTTCCAGATCGTGAAGCTGAGCGGGATCCGTGGATTCTTCGGCAAGCCACCATACTTTTCCGGATTGCTCGCGTCATGCAGGACGTAGATGACCGACGTCCCTCCGATAGTTTGCGGATCGTACACGCCCGCATCCTTAAAGCCTGAGTGTTCCTGCAGTTGCTTGGCGCGATTGTTCGCGAGCGTGAGCATGTCGTCCTTCGTGCCAAAATGCAGGCATCCCGTCGGACATGCTTTGATGCACGCCGGCTCGAGCCCTTGGCCAACACGGTCAGAGCACAGAGTGCACTTGTAGACCTTCTTTGTATTCGGACTAAACTTCGGCACATTGAATGGACATCCCGAAACGCAGAACTGGCAGCCGATGCAGTTCTCTTCCTGAAAATCGACGATCCCATTCTGATACTGCACGATAGCGCCGTCTGCCGGACACGCCGCCAGACAACCGGGATCGGCGCAGTGCATGCACTGGTGCTTGCGCATCAACCACTGGAACGTCCCGTCCTCATTACTTACTTCGTTGAACTTGATCAGGTTCCAGTAGTTCCAATTCGTATCTGGCATTGTCTGATACGTGTTGTCAAACATGGTGGGCTGGAACGGCATGTCGTTCCATTCCACGCAGGCGACCTCACATGCCTTGCAGCCGATACACGTGGTTGTGTCGATGAGCTTGCAAACCTGCTCCTGACGCTGCGTTCCCAGACCGGGAACCGAGCCGGGGTGGCCTGAGATTTTCTGGACTTGCAGCGTCTTGCGATCGCTCATCTCCGGCCTCCTTAGACTCTCTCGAGCTTCACCAGGAAGCCCTTGAACTCGGGGGTGTAAGCATTTGGATCGATCACTGCAGGCGACAGGAAGTTGGCAGGGGTTTTCGCCGTCTTCCCTTCATCCTCCGCAATGCCACGATAGCCCCAATGAATGGGGATGCCGATCTGGTATGTCTTTTTGCCGTCGACCATCATCGCCTTGATGCGCTTGGTGACCATGGCCTTCGCAATATATTCCGCGCGGGCGCTAGTTACTTTGACATTCTCACCCCCTCGCAATCCCATTTGATCCGCGAGTTCCGCAGGTATTTCGACGAACGGTTCAGGCACGAGTTGTACGTTCATGGGATTGTTTTTTGTCCAGTAGTGATAATGCTCGGTGAGCCGATAAGTCGTGCAGATGATGTTGAATCCCTGATCGAAGGTGCCGAATTTATCCATATCGGACTTAAATTTTTTCGCAATCGGATTATTCGATTGCGCGGGATGAAGCGGATTCGCAATCGGACTCTCCGTCGGCTCGTAGTGTTCTGGAAAAGGGCCGTCAGCGACAGCCCCGATCGGCACAAACAATCGTCCGACACCCTCGGGATTCATGATGAACGGACCCATGTGATCCTTTGGGTTCGAGTCGGCCTTAAAATCGGGAATGTCGTTGCCCACCCACTTCTGCTTCGCGTCGCTCCACCAGATTTGCCTGCGATCGGGATCCCAGGGTTTGCCGTTCAGATCGCAGGATGCGCGGTTGTACATCACGCGGCGATTCATCGGCCAGGACCACGCCCAGTTGGGATAGATTCCGAGGCCCGAAGGATCGTCCGTTCCACGCCGCTGCGTCAGAGCTCCCGCTTCCGTCCACGATCCGCAATACAACCAATTCCCCGACGTGGTTGATCCGTCGTCCCGCAAGAATGCGAAACCAGGAAGCTGCTGATCTGCTTTGATGGTGGTATTCGTCTTCTGATCCGTCACATCCTGCAGGGCTTTGCCGTTAATCTCTTTCGCCACTTCGGTTAGTGAGGGATTGTTCGGATTGGTGTAGCTCCAGGAGACCTTCAGAATTGGATCCGGGAATTTGCCTCCTTCTTTCTGATACTTCTCCCGAATTTTCAGGAAAATGCGTGCCAGGATTTCCTGATCGAGCTTGCAATCTCCCGGAGGAGGGACCGCTGCCCACTTCCATTGCAGCCAACGCGCGGAATTGACGAACGTTCCGTCTTTCTCGGCAAACCCGGCGCCGGGCAAGCGGTACACCGTCGTGTTGATCTTCTTCATTTCCTCCGCAGTAGTTCCCGGCGCTCGCCAGAATTCGCTGGTTTCGTCAGGGTAGATTTCGCACACAGCCAGGAAATCTGCCTTTTTTAAAGCTTCAATATTCTTCTTTGCATTTGGGCCGATCATCACGCCGTTCATGCCGAAGGCAAGCATGCCTTTTACCTTGCCGCTGTACATGTCATCCCAGATCTCCGCCCAGGAATACTTGCGGTCGATCTTGGGAAGGAAGTTGAAACCGAAGTCGTTCTCTTTGGTCGCGGCATCTCCATAAAGAGCTTTAAGAAACGAGACGGTGAACGCGGGAGTATTGGACCAATAGTTGTACGAATCCCATTCCTTCGGCTTCGCCGATTTCGGAGTTGTGCGCGTGAGATATGCCTTCAGGTCCGTGTCGGCCGGAGTGGGCATCTTGAGATATCCGGGAAGGATGTCGAAGACCCCTGCCAGATCGGTTGCGCCCTGTATATTGGAGTGCCCGCGCAGAGCATTCACGCCGCCGCCCGCGCGTCCCACATTGCCGAGCAGTAACTGGATCATCGCGGCAGTGCGAATCGTTTGCGTGCCGGAGGAGTGCTGGGTCCAGCCGACGGCGTAAATGATCGTCCCGACTTTCTTCATGTCGCCGTTCTGGCGGACCGAAGTAAACGTGTCCCAAGCGTTTATTGCCTGGTCTCTCGGAATTCCCGTGATGCGCTCGACCATCTCCGGCGTATAGCGCGAATATTGCTGCTTCAGAAGTTGGAAAACGCAGCGTGGATGCTGCAGTGAGAGATCGTACGCGACATTCGGCGGCAGCATCGGTGGAGGTACTGGACCACCTCCCATTCCCTTTGCACCAGCTGGACCTTGGGCCTGATATCCCTGGCCCTCAGCCTTCGTCGCGGACCCCGCATTTTGATGATGAGTCCCGCCTGATCCCCCCTCACCGACCGCTCCACCTTCGTCGTAATTCCACGTCGCTTTGTCGTACGTCTTCTTCTCCGCGTCAAATCCTGAATACAGTCCATCTTCCGGAAGCTTGAATCCCTCCTTTACGATAAAGGCCGCATTCGTGTAATTAACGAGGTATTCCTGGTTGAACCGATTGTTTTGAAGGGCGTAATTGATGAGGCCGCCAAGGAAGGCTATATCCGATCCGGCGCGAATCTGCATGAACTGATCCGCTTGCGACGCCGTGCGCGTGAAGCGCGGATCGACCACAATGAGCTTAGCGTTACGATTGCGCTTCGCCTCGACAACCCACTTGAATCCACAAGGATGGTTTTCGGCTGGATTCCCTCCCATGATCAACATCATGTCAGTGTTCTTGATGTCGATCCAGCCGTTGGTCATTGCCCCGCGTCCGAATGTTGGCCCCAAACTGGAGACCGTGGGTCCGTGTCAAACACGTGCCTGGTTTTCCAGGCACGTCACCCCCATCGCACGCATGGACTTCACGACCAGATAATTGAATTCGTTTGTATCGGTGCACCCGCCGGCGAAAGCGAGGGATTCGAAACGGTTGACGGTCTTGCCGCTCGCGTCCTTCTCGACGAACGTTGCGTCCCGCAAGTTCTTCGTTCGTGTCGCGATCTCGTCAATTGCCTGCTCCCAGGAAATGTCTTCCCAGTGATCCGACCCAGGACGGCGGACCTGGGGCTTCAGAATCCGGCGGTCATTCACGATGTCCTGCAGTAGAGAGGATCCCTTTGGGCACAACGTTCCGCGATTGATGGGATGATCGGGATCACCTTCGACGTGAATTACCTGCGCCGTCACATTCTTCGCCCGATCTCCAATGGTGTGGATAATTATTCCACAGCTCACTGAGCAATACGGACACGTGCTGCGCGTTTCGGTCGTGCGCGAAATTTTTAAGGAGGCTGTTTGGGCGTACAGCGGTTGCAGATCGAATCCAAGTACCGAAACTCCGACTGCTCCGGCCACTCCGGTTCTGAGAAAGGAACGTCGCGAGAGGTCCATAGAGGTCTCCGCTAGTTAAGTCCATCTATGGGGAGCAAGGTGTAGCACCTGTCAGGAATAACTCGTCCCACAGATGACCGCCAAGCTACACCCCTGGGCAGCGAGTGTCAATTTCAACATCGCGTCGAATTGTTAAAAGACTGTTAAAAACCGAGGAGATTGGAGATGATTTTCGTGTATCCGTGTTCGCCGGCCCACAGATCCAGCACTGCCCACGCTGCCTCGTCGACTAAGGGTTCGGCATGACCGTCAATGCCCAGGTCTACAGCCTTGAGGTAATGTTTGCATGTATCACATACCTCGACATGAACATAATCACATTCGTCGGCGGAGTAGCGAGGCAGCTTCTCTTTGTCTCCTTCTCCACAATAAGGACAAACGATCCTTCGAAATAACCATTCCCGTAGACAAAATGAGCACATCAGCGAGCGGCTTGCGCCTTCTCCCTCTGGGCGCAACACCGACAATTGCGGCAGTCCTCCGCAGGCAGGACAAAAGCTTTTGCTGTAATTCAGATCTGGCGCGATTTGGGATTGCAGGTTCTCCGCGATTGGTTGAAGACATGCACGGAGAAAATAATCATCGATCTTGTTCTGAATTTTGTTGCTCTGATCAACTATAGACGCGAAGTATTTGCGCCAAGCTGCTTCGCCTTCGCTAAACAACGCGTTGGCTCTCGCACGCAATACTTCGGGACCAAGTTTCTGCACAACAGCCAAGATGGAAGGGAGCTTGGAGCAAGCTAACGAGATGTCTAGCTGCTTATGCAGAGATAGCTCTGAATCGGCCTGTGACATGGGACAAGAAGCGACCTCAAACTGAAATTCCAAGGTCGCTTCGTACAGGCGCAATGCGGCGGCGAAAGCCGGGTGCTTCTCTTGCAATGCCCGCGCTCTCTCGATGCGGCTTTTCCAGCGTCGTTTAGCATCTCTCATGACAGAATGCATGGCGAGCTATAGCATAAATACAGATTACTTGCACGCCGAGAAAGGCCTCGCGGTCCGCGACCCGCATCGGTCTTGGACCGGGCCCGGTGTTTGCCATCGGGAGACAATCGATCTCTTCACCGGCACGATCTGCGGATATTCAGAGGAACGGCTTTGCCCTGTGTCGTAACATCTTCGGAGCCATGAGTCAGTTCAACAGTATTCGGATCGGCGTCTGTTACTGGCAGGCACTGCAAGCCGGAGTACGAACGGCAAAGGATCCAAACATGAGCTGGCCGGAACTGAGCGAGTCGGTCTCGATGAAATAGCCGTGGCTCGAATCGATCAGATAGAAATCCACGGCTAGGGTGCTGGGAGTGCTACCCGGCGAAGGGAAGAAGGTGTTGGTTAGAAAACCTGCGAGTCGTCCTGCGCTTGAAGGACTCGCAAATGTGCCAGTGATCTGAGTATCGGTAAGTGTCGAAAAACTATAGTTCGTGTCCACATTGCCGGACAACGTGTCTGAACTTGCGTTTGCATTCATCTGTCCCGTTGCGTCATTTTCCAGTGCGGTGACGCCTTGGGTGAAGCTGAATCCATACCTCCCGCTGAAGGAAAATGGAGCGGCTGCTTGAGGGTTGGCTAACCCCGTCCCTAAAGAACCAAATTTCGTCTCCGCATCCAACACAAGTGGAGGGTTTCCGTTTCCCGTGAGGTAGAAAATCAGGTCGGGGCCGTTTCCATTGCTCCGGTAAGTGATTTGCGAATCGACTCTTCCGGTACCGGCGGCATCCAGTGTGTAGGTTCCGCTGAAAGAATCGCTTACAAAAATGCCGGTTCCTTCCAGCAGTTCGTCGTTGTATCCGCTGGTGAGGTTACCGCTTGCATCGGCAGAAAACTGGCCAACCGATGCTAACGAGGTGGGCAGTCCACTCAGGTCTTCCCCCAAAATCCCGAATACATAATTACCTGCAAACGCCTGATTGCCGGTAAAGGTGCTGGTTGCGGCGCCTTGACCGATCGCAGTTCCAGAGGTGGACCCAGAGCCCGCGCCTGAGCCGTCAATGTCACTCTCAATTATTTTTATGAGCTGTGCGTTAACGATATACCCGGTGAACTGGATCGGATTGGACGAAGTCGTCAGATTGAACTTCAAGGAACCAAGTGCGTCCGGGCTGGTGACTGTTCCAGAAACCGCAGCATTGGGCACGAGCGTGCCCGCGTCATCTTGATCGACAAGGCTTCCGGCGCCTGAAATTGATCCAGGCGAATCGATCTTTAAAATGCCTCCGATCGCTAAGGCTTGAGACCCTACGTCAGTTCCGCTGACGGCGAAAGCATATCCTCCGCTGGGCGCTGCCGTCGCCGTCTGCAGGTCGAGTTCTCCAGAAGACGTCTCAAAGCTGGGCTGCAGGTTAGGGTCGTCGAGAGTCGCGATCAGACATCTTGAATTGGAGAGCAAAACGAGGCTGAGATTCTCGATGCCCAACTGCCCGATCTTTTGATCGGCTGTTTTCAGGGTCAAAGAACCCCGGCCGTCGGAGCCGATAAAGTAGGATCCCCCTGTAATCGTATCTGTTATTGAGAGGGTCGAATCGCTATGAGTCTGTTCGCCCCCCTTAACTGCGCCGTTGCCGTCGAGCACGACAACGCCGGCAAGTTGAAATGCTCCATTTGCGTCGATCCCCTTGGTCGCGAACACATAATTGCCCTTGAGGTTGGTCGCAAAGCCGGTGACGGCGAGTGCGGCTACGACGTTCTTGGTGTGGTCTGCGGTCGCGAAAGCTTCGATTGTGAAGGTTTGGCTATTTCCAGATATCACTGGAGGAGGCGTGTAGGTTGTCGCTCCTCCACTCGCAGTGTGCAAGGGCGAAAGCGTGCCGCAGTTGGAACCGCTCTGGCATAGCAAAGACCAGTCCACTCCGGCGTCGGTCGAGTCATTGGAGACGACCGCCTTTAACGCAGTCGTCACCGCCAAGGAAATCGTTTTCGCCGGGGCCGGCTGAAAAGAGATAGACACTGGTGTTGATTTGGGAGCCGGGGGATTCTGCAGGGTCAAGTTGTTGGTTGAGCTGCATCCGGCGAGAACCGCAATCATGGCCGACACGAAGACCTCGATTGCAGAGGTTCGAATCGATTCGGCCCGCTTGCTGAAATTGATGTTCACTGTCCTGTGCCCCGCAAATGAATGGTCTGCGTTTGCCCCGAAGCGGTAGCGCTGAAGTAAGTGATCGTCAATGTTCCGGGATCGAACCCCACAATCTTGGGTTGGAACAGGACTGTCATTATGCAAGTAGCGCCGGGAACCAGGCTGGCCCCGCAGTTGTCCGTCTCCATGTAATCGCCCTTGACGAGATTGCCGGTAAAGTTGACCGTAGCGGGCTTCGGGTCCTTGGGATCGTTGTATAGCGTAATCGTCAACGGATCACCCTGTGCGCCTCTGGTTTGGACACCAAAGTCCAATCCAGCGCCCGGTGTCATACGCAACGTACTCGGAAGATTGGCGGTCAACTCGACCGGAAAACGCCCGCTATCGATTTCGCAGTTGGTGCTTGTAATGCTGTTGCACTGTGTCGTGTTGAGCTGAAGAAAGTAATCCAGTGATGGAGCGAGGGGCGTACTTGGCTGCGGCGAGAATGCAATCTGAAGAGTGCAAGAGGCCTGCGGCATGAGCAGCATTCCGGAGCAGTTGTCGTTGGAGATCCGGAAATTCGGCAGTTTGCTGGTGAGGTCGCTGTCGCAAAGATAGTCGATGGTGGAACCATTTGGACTGATGGAAGCATCCACCTGCAGACCCGGAACCACGCCCGCCGCCGGCGGACGGGGCATGGTCAGAACACCGACTGTCGGGTTCACGCAAGGGGTATTCACGGCCGGCAGGATCTGAACCGGATTGTTGCCCTCATTCGTGAAAGACAGTTGCTGGGACGCGCTTGTTTCTCCAACCGCTTCGGCTCCAAAGTCGAGTTCTGGCGTTGACGGTGTAACCGCGCTGAACCCGAGGCCGCTAATCGGCACAGCAAAGGCAGTCAGGTTATCGGCGCTCGTCGGGCTGTTTACGATTAAGGATGCCGTTAGCGGATATGGACACGAGGCTGGATTCACGCCCCCGAGGCCCGTCGAAGGCAGCCAGGGACAGCTTTGCTGCGGTGAGAACGAAATCGTGATCGTGCAGAATTGTTGCGGCGCTAATGAAAAGGTAGCGCCCGGAGTGCCCGAGCAGTTGTCCTGCTCGGTGTAATTCGGCAGTCCGTCAAAGTCGCTCACGCCAAAAGCACTAGGCGCTCCCGACTGCGGGTTGAAAGTAAGTGACAGTCCGTTGAGTGGCGTGCCAGACAGACCAGTGTTTGTGAGTGTAATGGTCTGGGTGGTTGGCGCCGAACCGACTTGCACCGCGACAGGTGGCAGCACGCCCGCCTGCTGCACGATCGGCTGGATTGGGAAACTGAGCGAGGCTGGCGATAACGTGAAAGGCTGAGTGCAAGCCGTAGCGTTGCCCACTGCAAGGCAGATATTCCCAACATCGCCAGGGACATTTCCGCCGGGGCACGCACTTGTACTTACGCCGTAGCCGTTTGTACCTTGAATGACCGTTCCCGCAGTAGAACTGAGAACAGTGACAGGGGAAGGATTTGTATTGCCACTCGACGCCCCGATCTGTCCGACGGTAGCTCCGCTGGGAGCGATAATCTGCAAAATAAGGGAATTGCCGCTGACCTGCCCGTTCACCGACGCACTCGACAAGCACGGATAGCCTTCGAAGTTCAGTGTGCCTCTTATCGTTGCACTGTTGGCTCCAATGTTCTCGCCCTGCGTGAGCGAGCCTGTGACCGGGAAGTCTTGATCCTGAACTTTCGGACTGATGACGCTGTGGAAATTTCCCTGAATCGCTCCGGTCAGGTTTGGTACATAAACGGCGCTCCAATGCAGTCCGGTCTCGGCATTGCCGCAGCCTTTTCCGTCCGTTGCCGTGTAGGTACCCATCATCGTGAGTCCATCGCTGCTCAGGCCACCGCTCAGATTGAAGGTTTGTGGTCCGGCGACGGCGGTGAGCGACACGTTCTGACCAGTAACCGTACCGGTGATGGAAGCCGATCCGCTGTTGCACACAGTCGGGGCGCCGCCCGCTTGAGTCGCCGGTGATTGGATCGTGTACACGGCGGCCCCGGTCACCGCCGTATTCTGCTGTTGCAACAGGAAGCCGCCCTGGAGTCCACCCACGAAAGAATTGTCGGTTGGCGTTCCCATGGTGAACTGCCAATTTCCGGAGACACCATTCGGGGGAGTCGTGCTACTCGAATTGTTCTGGCTCGAGTTGGAACTGCTGCCTCCACATGCTGTGAGCAACAAAAGTCCGGCTACTAAAAGAAGTCGTCCTTGCGCGCGATGAGATTTCATGACTGTCGTCAATCCGGTGATATTCGTCTGCATGCGATCTCCGACGCCTAGAAGCTCCACTTCAAACCGAACTGCATCGTGCGCGGACGGTGGGCGTCGAGCGGGTGCAAGAAGGAAGCGCCGGTCACGCAGTCCGCTCCACTGCCCTCAAATCCGGCCGAATACACGGGACCGGCATAGCAACTGACAACATTGTTTCCGCTGCTCCCCGGATTGTTCTCGTCGTAAATGCGAAACTGCGTCTGGTTCAGGATGTTGAAGAACTCAGCGCGGAATTGAAGCTCGCTCGACTCTGCGAGCTTGAAATGCTTCAGCAGAGAGAGGTCGAAATTCAGGCGGTTGGGATTGTTTAGAAAGTTTCGGCCGGCGTTGCCGAAGGTTAATCCCCTAGGGGCGACGAATTGCGAAGGATTCAACAGGATGGGCCCAATGCTGGCGGAGTTATTCACCGAATTTCCAGACGTAAAATTCCCCACCGTACCCACCGGAGGAGGCAAACCACGCGCTACATCCGGATAAGAAGCAGCAATGCCCAAGCCACTCGAAACTCCGGCATTATCAGTCAGCGCGATACCTGTATTCCCGGCGCTGTTGATGACAGTAAACGGCGTACCTGATTGGAACAGCGTTACTCCGGAAATCTCCCAGCCACCGAAGAGTTGGTCGAGCCACCTGGAACAACACTTAGTATCCTTCCCGTTCGGCCCGCCGTCACTAAGTGGCTCGATGGCAGCGTTCCAGAACTCACGGGCGAAATCAGGAATCTGGTAAACGTAGCTGAAGGTGAGTAGGTGGCGTTCATCGAAGTTCGAACTTGCCCAATTCGAGCGCAGGTTGTACGAGTCGACGAGGACGGGATCACTGCGGTCGGAAGCATTATCGAGCGAGTGACTATAACTATAGGAGAGACCTGCGGTCAGTGGTCCGCGCGTGCGCCGCAGTGTAAATTGCAATCCGTCGTAGCGCGAATTGGCCACATTCTGCAGAGAGAGAACCTTCCCCAAGCCGGGATAAGGCCGCGGAAGCGAATTGACGTTCGGAATAAACGGCGACGTGCACGCGGCTTGCATATGAACGTAGGCCGGATTCTGTGGGGTGATGATTGTTCCACTCTGCAACTGGAACGGAGTTGTCCCGTCGCCAGGGTGTCCGGCGCCGACAGCGGGAGAAACCGTACAATCCGTCAGCGTTAACGGTTCATTCGGGCCAAAAGGATTTTCGTCGAGGGGCAAGGGAACGAGTTGGTTCAACTGGCGCTCGATGCTGAGATGAGTGCCTTTGCTGGCGACGTAGGCGACATTCGCAACAATGTCATGCGACAGTTCGCGTTGGATCCCAAAACTCCACTGCTGTGCATACGGCCAGACTGACTTGGTGGGAATTCCGGAGACGTCAAGCGGATACAGCGATCCCGCCGGCGGGGCGGGATGTAAGGGGCTCAACGTGCAGGCGCTGTTCGCAGGATCAAATGCCTTCCCGTAGCCCACGTTGCCGATGCAGGGATAGCTTAGCGGTAGCGGTTGCGTGACACTGAGGACCAGCGGGGAACTTGCTTCCAGCGATCCCGTATTGGCTTCATTGCCGGTGCCGTGCTCGAAGAAGATGCCATAGCCCCCGCGAAGGGAAGTTCTGCCGTCGCCAAACGGATCCCAAGCAAAGCCGACTCGGGGTGCCGGATTGAACAGATGTCCCGTCATGCAACCTGACGGTACTCCGTTCACCCCACAGCGCACCAAACCCAGGTCGCTGACAACCCCCGGACTTAACCCAAAGTTGGCTGGATTGAACGGCACCGCAGTCGATCCATTTGTTTTGTCGAGCAAAACGCCGGAAAACGGATCAACCGCAAATCGGGATTTGTTAAATTTGTTGGCCTCCCAGTTCCACGCGTTGTGATATTTCTCGCTGTAAGTGCCGAACAGGCTTACGCGTACTCCCAAATTAAGTGTTAACCGTGGAGTGACTTTCCAGTCGTCCTGGAAGTAAGGCTCACCGATGAGATAGGACTGGTAGTAACGCCGCTGCGCCGAATCCTGACTGAAGCTTTGTATAAATCCCGTTGTTACGCCATTCGTAACTTGCTGCATCAGGAAATCGGCGAACGCATTACCGGTGCTGTGAGTGAGATTGCTGAAAGTCAGTAATCCTTGCAGATCACCGGAGGCCGCGCCGATCGCATTGTTCGTTTGATTCCGCTGGGCAAGAACCACTTGCCCTCCGAACTGCAGCGTGTGCTTGCCTATCGATTTGCCCACATCATCCCGCACCGCATAGGTAGGGTTGGTGTGACTCCATGGCATGTAGGAGGGATCTTCGGTAAATCCCCTGCCGCCATAGGCAGCGTTAGTGCCCAGAATGGCGATTCCTGGCATCTTTCCTCCGAAGCCGTTGTTGAACAGATATCCCATCGCGCATTGTGGAATTCCACTCGCCGGGTCAATGCTCAACAACGGATTGCACTGGCCCGGTGCGGCGGAACTCGGCACCAGGGGCTGGTTCAGCGAGGGAGTCCGTTGGAACTGCGCATTGCCGGGACCATTTTGATCAACGAGAGTAATGTCTGAATTGACATAGCTCGCGACAAAGTCATTGATCAGTGCAGGCGAGATTGTAGTCGTTACGCGCGCGACCATGCTGGTTCCGGGGCCAACGAAACGGTTCTGGATCGTGGGAAATGTTGCCGCCGCCGGATTCGTGCTATGCAGGTAGTTCCACTGAGGCGTCAGTACGGTCGTGTCCCATGAATCGTGGATGTAGCGGAAAGATGCCCGGATTTTGGAGTTGATCAAATGA
>Ga0209166_10001758_pt1 | contig 17425 bp, 17 predicted proteins | sample Coa_R1_3_FD_187151 | JGI IMG/M metagenome (GOLD analysis project Ga0209166, IMG submission 187151) | Surface soil microbial communities from Centralia Pennsylvania, which are recovering from an underground coalmine fire - Coalmine... | ecosystem: Environmental > Terrestrial > Soil >... | reverse complement strand
TGGTGCGCTCGGTGGTCATGACCGCCAGCGCGGTGATCGTCGCCATGCTCCTCGGCGTGGCGTTCGCGATCCTGCTGGACCGCAAGTTCTTCGGCCGCGGTGTGGTCCGCACGCTGATCATCACGCCGTTCCTGGTCATGCCGGCCGCGGCGGCGCTGGTGTGGGCGGTCCCCATGCTCGACCCCAACTTCGGGCTGCTGAACTACCTGCTCGCGCCGTTCGGCGTGCATCACGTGGCCTGGCTGTCGGTGCACGCGCTCGGCTCGGTGATCGTGGTCATGATCTGGCAGTGGACGCCGTTCATGACCCTGATCGTGCTGGCCGGCCTGCAGAGCCAGCCTCCGGACACCCTGGAGGCGGCGAAGGTCGACGGGGCCGGGGCGCTCGCCACGTTCCGCGAGCTCACCCTGCCGCACCTGCGGCCCTACATCGAGCTGGGCATCCTGCTCGGCTCGATCTACCTGGTCAACACGTTCGACGCGGTCCGGCTGATGACCAACGGCGGTCCGGGCACCGCCACCACCAACCTGCCCTTCTTCCTCTACCAGGAAGTGAACAACGCCTTTGACGTCGGCGGGGCGGCCGCGGCCGGGGTGGTCACCGTGTTCCTCACGATCATCGTGGCCACGTTCGCGCTGCGCATGTTCGCCAGGGTCTTCCAGTTCGAGGAGGCATCGGGATGACCGCCATAACGGTGCGGAGAGGGCCGCGCAGGCTCCGCGAACTGCCCGGGAAGATCGGCTGGGCGGTCCTCGCCTGGGCCGTCGCCATCGCGTTCTTCATCCCGGTGCTGTGGATGGTGATCACCGCGTTCAAGCCGGAGTCCGCCGCCGAGACCTGGCCGCCCAAGTTCGTCTTCACCCCCACGCTGGCCGAGTTCCGGCTGGCCGTCACCGGGATGGGGCCGTTCCTGCTGCACTCGGTGCTCGCCACGGTTGGCTCCACGATCCTGGTGCTGCTGCTCGGCGTCCCCGCCGCGTACGCGCTGTCCGTGCACCCGGTCGGGCGCTGGCGGGACGGCCTGTTCTTCTTCATCTCCACGAAGATGCTGCCGATCGTCGCCGCGATCGGGCCGCTGTACGTCATCGCGCTGCACACGCACCTGCTGGACAGCATCTGGCTGCTGGTCATCCTTTACACCGCGATGAACCTGCCGCTCGCGGTCTGGATGATCCGGTCTTTCATGCTGGAGGTGCCCAAGGAACTGCTCGAGGCTGCGCGCCTGGACGGCGCGGGCCGGCTCCGGGAGATCGGCGGCGTGATCCTGCCCATCATCTCCCCCGGGCTGGTGTCGACGGCGCTCATCTGCGTCATCTTCGCCTGGAACGAGCTGTTCCTGGCGATCAACCTGACGGTCACCAACGCCGCGACCCTGCCCATGTTCCTGATCAGCTCCGTCCCGCAGGAAGGGCTGTTCATCGCCCACCTGTGCGCGGCGGCCACGATCGCCTCGGTTCCCGTGATCATCGTCGGCTGGATCGCCCAGCGCTCGCTGGTCCGCGGCCTGTCGATGGGAGCCATCAAGTGACTACGGAAATCTCACGCGACGGAGGTCCCCGGTGGCCAGCGTAAGTTACGTATCGGCGAGCCGCGTGTACGGGAAGGACACCCCGCCCGCGCTGGACAGCCTCGACCTGGACATCTCCGACGGCGAGTTCATGGTGCTCGTCGGGCCTTCCGGCTCGGGCAAGACGACCGCCCTGCGCATGCTCGCCGGGCTGGAGCCCCTCGACGGTGGCCGGGTCGAGATCGGCGGGCGGGACGTCTCGGACGTCCCGCCGAAGGACCGGGACATCGCGATGGTGTTCCAGAACTACGCCCTGTACCCGCAGAAGACCGTCGCGGACAACATGGCCTTCGCGCTGAAGATGCAGAAGGTGCCCAAGGCCGACCGGGACCGCCGGGTCATGGAGGCCGCCCGGCTGCTGGACCTCGACGAGGGGCTGCTGAGCCGCAAGCCCAGGCAGCTGTCCGGCGGCCAGCGGCAGCGGGTGGCCATGGGCCGCGCCATCGTGCGCGAGCCCAAGGTCTTCCTGATGGACGAGCCGCTGTCCAACCTGGACGCCAAGCTGCGCGTGCAGACCCGCAGCCAGATCGCCGAACTCCAGCGCCGCCTCCAGATCACCACGGTCTACGTGACCCACGACCAGGTGGAGGCGATGACCATGGGCCACCGGGTGGCGGTGCTCAGCCAGGGGCAGCTGCAGCAGTGCGCCACCCCGCGCGAGCTGTACGACAACCCGGTGAACCAGTTCGTCGCGGGGTTCATCGGCTCGCCCGCGATGAACCTGCGCACCGCGCCGCTGGCGGATGGGGGCGCCCGGCTGGCGAACCGGGTGCTGCCGCTGCCGGCCGCGGTGCGGACCGCGGCCCGGGATGCGAACCTCAGCGAGCTGGTCATCGGCATGCGGCCGGAGCACCTGCACCTGACCGGCGGCCAGCCGGGGCAGGGCCCGGACGGTTCCGGGGAGCTCACCGGCGAGGTGATCCTGGTCGAGGAACTAGGCGCCGACGCGCTGCTGCACGTCCGGCTGCCCGAGGGCGGCGCGCCGATCGTGACGCGCACCGAGGGGCGCAAGCCCCCGGCGCCCGGGCGGGAGGTGACGCTGCGCATCCAGCCGGAGGAGATCTTCGCCTTCCACCCGGGGACCGGCGCCCGCCTGGCCGGGTAGCCTTCGGCGCCCAGCCGGGCGGCCGGCCGGGCCCGCGCGCCCAGCCGCCGCACCGGCCCGCGTCCGGTGACCGGGCCGGCCCGGCGGCGGCCCCAGGTCCCGCCACCCGCACACGGACGGAGGACTCATGCGTGCCATCGTGCTCGACCGTCCCGGTACCTTCCGGGTCGCTGAGGTGCCCGACCCGGCGCCCCGGCCCACCGAGCTAGTCGTCAAGGTGGACTGCTGCGGAATCTGCGGCACCGACCTGCACATCCTGGCGGGCGAGTTCCCGCCCACCCCATACCCCATCACGCCCGGGCACGAGTTCGCCGGGGTGGTCGTGGCCCGTGGCTCGCAGGTCGCGCTCGACCTGCCCGAGGGGGCCAGGGTTGCGGTGGACCCGTCGCTGTTCTGCGGCTGGTGCCGCCGCTGCCGGGCCGGCCGGGGCAACCTCTGCGAGAACTGGGGGGCGATCGGCGACACGGTGGACGGCGCGTTCGCCGAGTACGTCACGGTCCCGGCGGCCAGCGCCTACCGGCTGCCCGGCCACCTGGACGGGCAGCTCGGGGCCATGGCCGAGCCGCTGTCCTGCGCCGTGCACGGCCTGCGCCGGCTGGGCCCGGTCATGGGCAGCCCCGTGCTGCTGGCCGGCGCCGGCACCATGGGCCTGCTCCTGCTGCAGTTGCTCGTGCACGCCGGGGCAGGCCCCATAGCCGTGGTGGACCGGATCGCCTCGCGGCTGGAGATCGCCCGCAAGCTGGGCGCCGCGCAGGCGGTGCAGGACGCGGCCGAACTGGACGGGGCCCGGTTCGAGGTCGCGGTCGACGCGACCGGGGCGCCGGCCGCCATCGAGACCGCGATCGGCCTGCTCGACCGGGGCGGGCGGATGCTGGTGTTCGGGGTGTCCCCGGCGGCGGCGGTCATCAGGGTCTCGCCGTTCCGGGTCTACAATGACGAAATCACCATTGTCGGCTCGATGGCTGTGTTGCGCAGCTTCGGCCCGGCCGTCGACCTGCTCACCAGCGGGGCGGTGGACCCACGGGCACTGCTCTCGGAGCCGCTGCCCTTGGAACAGTTCGGCGAGGCGGTGAACCGGGTGCGGTCAGGCGAGGGGATCAAATGGCACATCCGGCCGTCATGACCAGAGCGGGCGTGGCCATGGCGGACCGGGCACCCACCGGCGCATGATCGCCGTCACCGGCGAGGCGCTGATCGACCTTGTCGCCGATTCCGACGGCCGCATCGCCGCGCGGCCGGGCGGCGGCCCGTTCAACGCGGCCAGGACCATCGGCCGGCTGGGCCTGGCGCCCGCCTTCCTCGGCCGCCTGTCGCTGGACCGCTTCGGCCGGCAGTTGCGGGCCAGCCTCGAGCAGGATGGCGTTACGCTGGCCGTGCCGCACCTGGTGGACGCGCCGACCACCCTCGCCGTGGTGGACGTCGACTCAGGCGGGCTGCCGCGCTACCGGTTCTACCTGGCCGGCACCTCGGCCCCGGCGCTGGACTACCCGGCCCTGGCGCAGGCGCTCCCGGGCGATCTGACAGCGCTGTTCGCGGGCGGCCTCGCCCTGGTCATGGAGCCCATCGCGAGCAGCATCGAGCGGCTGATCTCCACCGACCTGCCGGCCGCCACGCTGCTGATGATCGACCCCAACTGCCGGCCGGAAGTGATCACCGACCGGGCGGCGTACCTCGCCCGGCTGTCCCGCATCCTGCACCGGGCCGACGTGGTCAAGGTCAGCGTGGAAGACCTCGACTACCTCGCCCCTGGCGCCCCGCCGGCCGCCGCGGCCGCCGGGCTGCTCGGCCAGGGGCCTGCGCTAGTGCTGCTGACCGACGGCCCGCACCCGGCCCGGGCATTCCTCCGCGACGCGCAGATCAGTGCCGAGGTGCCCCCGGTGCAGGTGGTGGACACGGTGGGCGCGGGAGACGCGTTTGGCGGCGCGTTCCTCGCCTGGTGGTCGGACAGCGGGCTGACCAGGTCCGGCCTGGGCCAGGCCGGACCGGTCCTGGACGCGCTCCGGGCGGCCGCCGAGGTCGCCGCGCTGACCTGCACGCGGGTCGGGGCCGAGCCGCCGTGGCTTGCCGAGGTGCGGGACCGGCCGGGCTGGCGGTCCGGCTTCGGCGCCGCGCACCAGCAGCCGCTCGCCTAGGCACGGGCACAGCGGGGATCGACGGCTGGGCCGACGACAGGCGCGGCCGGTCAGCCAGGTGGGAAGGCCAGCGCGGCCAGGGCCGGGGCCAGCGCGGTCATCGGCCCGCCTCCCCTCTGTCAGCGGGCGGCGGTACCTGCGCGGGGCCGCCCGCATGGTGCCCGCCGGGGACGATTCGATGGTCTCACGCGCCCTCCCGCCCATCGCGCCCTCGTGCGCGGGTGTTTGACTTAGCGCTATGCCAGTTGAGGAAGACTACGAGCCCAGCCCGCGTGCCTGGGTCCGCGAGCAGGTCGAGCAGTACGAGGGTTCCGGCGGGACGCGGGGCACGACGCTCGGCGACACCGGCCTGCCCGTGGTGGTCATTACCAATCGCGGGGTCCGCAGCGGCAAGCTGCGCAAGACGCCGGTGATGCGGGTCGAGCATGACGGGCGGTACGCGGCAGTGGCCTCTCAGGGTGGCGCCCCCGCCCACCCGCAGTGGTACTACAACTTCCGGGCGAACCCGTCCGTCCAGCTCCAGGATGGCCCGGACCGCAAGGACATGGTCGCCCGGGAGGTCACCGGCGAAGAGCGGGCGCAGTGGTGGAAGCGTGCGGTGGCCGCCTACCCGCCCTACGCCGAGTACCAGGAGAAGACCTCCCGGCAGATCCCGGTCTTCGTGCTGGAACCCGCCGACGGTCAGTAGCTAAGCGGGGGTGACCGGGTTCCCCGGGTCACCCCCGCATCCGTCAGGGTGGCGGCGCTCAGGGCTGCCGGATCGGCGACCCGATCCGCACGTGGTTGCCCGCCGGGTCGCGGAACGCGCAGTCCCGCACCCCGTACGGCTGGTCGATCGGCTCTTGGAGCACCTCGGCCCCGGTGGTGCGGACCCGCTCGAACATGGCGTCGCAGTCGTCGGTGGTGAACAAGGCCGCCTGCAGCGCACCCTTGGCGAGCAGCCCCCGCAGCGCCTCGGTGTCCTCGGGCCCGTGGCCCATGTCCGGGGTGGCCAGGACGATCTCGACGCCGGACTGGCCCGCCGCGCCGACCGTCAGCCAGCGGAACGGGCCGAGCGGCGCATCGGCCTTGACCACGAGGCCGAGGGCGTCGCGGTAGAAGGTCAGCGCCTTCTCCTGGTCGTCAACGGTGATGAAGGTGTGGGAGAGCGTGAGTTCCATGCCTCCCGACGTTACGCAGGTCCGCCGGCCTGCGCTTCTTTGATCCTGCTCGGTCTGGTCCAGGCCTTGGCGACGCATGCCGGGATCATCGCGGTCGCGTCGTGGCAGCGGGCCCGGTAGGCGCTCGGGGACTCCCCCACGATCTCGGTGAACCGGGCGCTGAACGAGCCGAGCGAGGTGCAGCCGACCTCGATGCACACTTCGGTTACCGAAAGATCGCCACGGCGCAGCAGCGCCATGGCCCGCTCGATCCGGCGGGTCATCAGGTAGGTGTACGGGGTCTCGCCGTAGGCGGCGCGGAACTGCCGGGAGAAATGCGACGGGGACATCAGCGCCTGGCGCGCCATCGCCGGCACGTCCAGTGGCTTGGCGTAGTCCCGGTCCATCAGGTCCCGGGCCCGGCGCAGGTGAGCGAGATCCTCCGGCGTCACCCCGCCAGTATCCCACTCCCGCCGCGTCTTCGCCGGTACCGGCAGCGCGCGCCGCCCCGAACTCGGCAGCGCAGATGAGCTGGGCCACCAGCCAGCCCAATGAGCGCCGTAAGGCGGCGAACTTTGCAACATCAGGCACAGAGGACTCCATTTACCCCTTCTGAACAGGACGATCCTGTTAACCTCGATGCCGCCATTAAGACATAGGAATCTCCGCCGTGACATCGCCGTCACGATCCCGTCCCACTCCTCCCTTCCGGGACCGTAGCCAATGACGTTTGAGAGGTGGCCGATGGGGTCCGGCGGCTACGAGACAAACGGCCGCGGCCCGGGCGATGCGCCGGTCACCATCAAGATCCTCGTCGTCGGCGGTTTCGGGGCCGGCAAGACCACCCTTGTCGGGGCGCTGACCGAGATCCACGCGCTGCGCACCGAGGAACCGGTGAGCGGCCCCGGCGCCGCCGTGGACAGGCTGGCCGGGGAGGAGCGGAGGAGCACGACCACCGTCGCGATGGACTTCGGCCGCCTCACCATCCGCGACAACCTGATTGTTTACCTGTTCGGCGCGCCGGGACAGGAACGGTTCCGGTTCATGTGGGAGGAACTGGCAAGCGGCGCGCTCGGTGCGGTCGTCCTGGCCGACACTCGCCGCCTCGCGGACTGCTTTGCCTTGGTGGACTTCTTCGAGCGGCGCCGGCTGCCGTTCGCGGTCGCGGTCAACTGCTTCGACGGCGCGCGGCGTTACCATCCCGAGGACGTCAGGGCGGCGCTTGGCGTGGGCCCCGATGTGCCCGTGTTGCTGTGCGACGCCCGGCGGCGGCCATCGGCCCTCGATGTCCTCATCGCCTTGATCGAGCACGCGCACCGCGGATTGCGGCGGCCCCGGGCGGCCGGGACCAACGTCTAGGCACCCGGCCTGGGGGCGTCATGCGAGCAACTGGCGGGCGATCCGCGGGACGGCGGCGCCGATCGGCTCCCTGATGACCTCGGCGGCCAGCCCGTCATACGGGGTGGGGCCGGCGTTGACGATGACCAGGGCCGCACCCGTGGCGGCGGCCAGCCCGCACAGCGACGCGGCCGGCTCGACGGTCAGCGTCGACCCGATCGCCAGGAACAGGCCGCATCCCCGCGCCGCCCGCTCCGCCCGTGCGAAGAGGCCGGGATCGAGCCGCTGGCCGAACATGACCGTGGCGGATTTCAGGACCCCGCCGCACCGGGCGCAGCCCGGGTCCTCCTCCCCCGCCTCGACCCGGGACAGCGCGCCCGCCATCGGCGAGCGGTCGCCGCACGACACGCACACCACGCTGAACATGGTGCCGTGCAACTCGATCACCCGCTCCGCGGGCGTCCCCGCCCGCTGATGCAGCTCATCGATGTTCTGCGTAATGACACACGTATCGATCGCGGAAGTGGCCAGCCCCGCCAGTGCCCGGTGCGCCGCGTTCGGCTCGGCCGCCCATGCCGGATGCTGCCGCCGCGCCTGCCAGGAGCGCCTGCGTACCGCCGGATCGGCGAGATAGTCCTGATAGGTAGACATCTGCTGGGCACCCGGGTTCCGCGTCCACAGCCCGTTCGGCCCCCGGAAGTCCGGTATCCCGGAGTCGGTCGATATCCCGGCCCCCGTCAGCACCGCAAGCGCCTGCACCCCCCGCGCCCACCCCGGCACCGGTTCATCCGCGCGCATCCCGTCCAACCCCGAACCCACCTCTCACCTCTCTCCCCGGAAAACGTGGTCCCTCATGCGCGGATTCCGGTGCTGCGGCAGATGGCGTCATGCCACAGCACCGGATCCGCGCCGCCAGGCTGACCCGGACCCGCGCCGCCCAGCCCGACCCGTCACCCTGATATCGGTTCGGCCACGAATACCGTTGGGTCTTGTCTGGCGCCCGAAGCTGTCTTTGAATTGTGGTTCATCATTGCCCTTTGTCTGCTACATGAGCAGGACATGCTTGATGAATAGCAGTTCAGATCCTGGGCCAGCCACGGCACCTGGTGACCAGGCGGGCGGGCTGGAGGTCAGCGGCGTCACGGTGCGGTTCGGGGGGCTCACCGCACTGGATGCGGTGTCGCTCACCGCGGCGCCACGGAAGGTCACCGGGGTCATCGGGCCGAACGGGGCGGGCAAGACCACCCTCCTCAACGTGCTGTGCGGTTTCGTGCAGCCCGGCGCCGGGCGGCTGCGCTTCGGCGGCGCCGAGCTGACCGGACTGCGGCCGCACCGGCTCGCCTCCCTCGGCATCGCGCGCACGCTCCAGGGGCTCGGCCTGTTCGCGGGCCTGACCGTACTGGAGAACGTCATGACCGGGGCCACCTGCCACGCCCGGGCCGGGTTCTGGTCCGCGGCCGCCGGGGCCGGCCGGTCCGACCAGGACGAGCGCGGGCTGCGGGACCGCGCACTGGTGGCCCTGGACCGGGCGGGCCTGCCAGACGCGGCCGAGCGGCTGCCCGGCCAGCTCTCCTACGCGCACCGCAAGCGGGTCGCGCTGGCCAGGGCCCTTGTCGCGCGGCCCCGGCTGCTGCTGCTCGACGAGCCGGCCAGCGGCCTGACCGAGGGCGAGCTGCCCGAGCTCGGCGAGCTGATCTCCCAGCTCGCCGCCGATACCTGCGTCGTGGTGGTCGAGCACCGGATGGACCTGATGATGTCGGTGTGTGACTCCATCGCCGTCCTTGACTTCGGCAGGCTCATCGCGTTCGGGCCGCCGGCGCAGGTGCAGGCCGACCCGGCGGTCACCGCCGCCTACCTGGGCGTGACGGGACCAGGCGCGGCCGACCCCGGCGCGGCGGGACCAGTCGCGGAGGCACCCGGCGCAGCCGGGCCGGACGCAGAGGGCCCCGCCGCCACCAGACCCGGCGCGGAGGGGCCCCATGCCTAGCCCGGCGGCCCTGATGGTGGAGCACCTCGAAAGCGGCTACGGCGGCGTGATGGCGCTGCGCGACGTGTCGATCAGCGCCGAGCCCGGCACGATCACCGCGGTGCTCGGGGCGAACGGCGCGGGCAAGACCACGCTGCTGGGCACCATCAGCGGCCTGGTCCGGCCCCGGAAGGGCCGGGTGGCGCTGGACGGCACCGACCTCACCCGGCGGCCCCCCGAGGAGATCGTCCGGGCCGGGATCGCACACGTGCCGGAGGGCCAGGCGGTGATCACCGAGCTGACGGTCGAGGAGAACCTGCGGGTCGGCGGCCTGTGGCGGCACCGGGCGGCGGGCCGGGCCGCCGCCCTCGCCGCCGCCTACGAGCGCTTCCCGATCCTGGCCGCCGCCCGGCACCGCAGCGCGGGCACCCTGTCCGGCGGGGAACGGCAGATCCTGGTGATCGCGCGGGCCCTGATGGCCAGCCCCAAGGTGCTGCTGCTGGACGAGCCCTCGCTGGGGCTCGCACCGCGGATCGTCGCCCAGGTGATGGACCTGATCCAGCGGCTGCGGGACGAGACCGGGCTGACCGTGGTGCTGGTCGAGCAGAACGCCCGCAGCGCGCTGGCCATCGCCGACACCGGCGTGGTGCTCAACGTCGGCCGCGTGGTGGTCACCGAGGACGCCGCCGTGCTCGCCGCCGACGAGGCGCTCCGCAAGCACTACCTGGGCTTCTAGGAGGGGCCGGCGATGACTGAATTCCTGCAGTTCACGCTCGGCGGGGTCAGTTTCGGCATGGTGTACGCGGCGATCGCGCTCTCCCTGGTGCTGATCTGGCGTGGCACCCGCATTCTCAACTACGCCCAGGGTGCGATGGCCATGCTCACCACCTACATCGCGCTGACCGTAATCAGCCACACCGGCTCGTACTGGGAGGGGTTCGCTGTCGCGCTCGCCGCCGGGCTGGTGCTCGGCGGGGTGATCGAGCGGATCGTGATCCGCCCGGTGGAGAACCGGCCGCCGCTCAACGCGGTGGTGGTGACGATCGGGCTGCTGGTGCTGGTCGAGGGCATCGCCGGAATCCTTTACGGCGGGCAGTACCGCTCGTTCCCCGCGGCCTTCTCCCTGAACGGACTGCACGCCGGGTCGGTCCCTCTTGGAATTTCCCGTAACGATGTGTTCGTGGCCGCCGCCGTCCTCGCGGTGGCCCTGGCACTCGCTGCGATGTTCCGGTACACCTCGGCCGGGCTGCGACTGCGAGCCGCGGCGTTCAACGCCTACGCGGCGCGCCTGCTCGGAGTGCGGGTCGGCCGGGTACTCACGCTCGGCTGGGCACTGGCCGGCCTGATCGGCGCCCTGGCCGGGCTGCTGGTCTCACCCGGCACGTTTCTCTATCCCTCCAGCATGGACTCGATCTTCGTGCTCGGTTTCACCGCCGCGGTGATCGGCGGCCTGGACAGCCCGGTGGGCGCGATCGTGGGCGGGCTCATCCTCGGGGTCGTGCTCAACTACGCCGGCGGCTACCTCGGTTCGGACCTGGTCCCGCTGTTCGGGCTCGCCGCGCTGATGGCGGTGCTCTTGATCCGGCCGTCCGGCCTGTTCTCGGTGACCCACGAGCGGCAGGTATGACATGACTCTCCTGCGTCACCTGGTCGCCGCCGTGGCGGCGGGAGCAGTTATCTGGGCAGCTTCCGTTCAGCTGAACGCCTTTCGTGACTTTCAGATGGCGCAGATCGCGGTTTACGTGGTCGCGATCGCCGGGCTGTCCGTCCTGATCGGCCTGAGCGGGCAGATCTCTATCGGCCATGGGGCGTTCATGGCGGTCGGCGCGTACACCACCGCGCTGCTGATGACGCACCTGAACTGGCCGTTGTGGGCGGTGTTCCCGGCGAGCGCGGTGGTCGCGGCGGCGGGCGGCGCGGTGGTGGGCCTGGCGGCGGCCCGGCTGCACGGGCCCTACCTGGCCGGGGCCACGCTGATGCTGGCGGTGGCGCTGCCGTCGCTGGCGAACAGGTTCGCCGGGGTGTTCGGCGGCGACCAGGGGCTGAGCGTCAACGTCACCGCGCCCGCGAGCCTGGGCGCGACGTTCCCGCAGACCCGCTGGCTGGCCTGGGTCTGCGCACTGGCCGCGCTGGCCACCCTGGTCCTGCTGGCGAACCTGGCCCGCAGCAGGATCGGCCGGAGCTGGCGCGCGATCCGGGACGACCCGGTGGCGGCCGCGCTGGCCGGGCTGAACGTGGCCTGGCTGCGGGTGCTGGCGTTCATCGTGAGCGCGGCCTGCGCCGGGCTGGCCGGGGCCATGCTCGCGGTCACCACGTCGCTGGTCTCACCGGGCTCGTTCACGCTCAGCCTGTCGATCGCGCTGCTGGCCGGCGCGGTGCTCGGCGGCCTCGGCACGCTGACCGGCGCACTGTGGGGCGGCCTGGTGATCGTCCTGGTGCCGACCTACGTCACCGACGTCGCCGCCAGCCACGGCCTGTCCGGCGGGGTCGCGGCCAACATCCCGATCGCGGCTTACGGGGCCGTGCTCATCGTCGTCATGCTGGTCTTCCCCGACGGCATCCAGGGCGGGCTCCGGCGGCTCGCCACGCAATTCCTGCCCACTCCCCCCACCCGCCTCACCCCGCCGGGCCGGCGGCCCACGGCCGACGACCACAAGGGGCCCGACTCGCCGTACCGGCGTCCGCCAGTCAGCGAACACCAGGAAGAAGGCACCTCATGAACAGATCTCATCGGCAGCGCCTGCCGGTCGTCGCGGCCGCAGTGACCGCCGCGCTGGTCGCCGCCGGCTGCGGCTCGGGCTCGGGTGGCTCGGGCGGCGGGGCTGCCGCAGCCGTCCCTGGCATCACTAAGACGCAGATCCTGATCGGCAGCCACCAGCCGCTCACCGGGCCGGCCGCGCCCGGCTACAGCGAGATCGCCCCGGCGGCCAACGCGTATTTCCAGTACGTGAACGCCCATGGCGGCATCTACGGGCGGAAGATCAAGTACACCTACCTGGACGACGGGTACGACCCGTCCAAGACGGTGTCCGTGGTCCACCAGCTCGTGCTCCAGGACAACGTCTTCGCGATCTTCAACGGCCTGGGCACCCCCACCCACCTGGCCGTGGTCAAGTACCTCAACAGCAACAAGGTGCCGGACGTGTTCGTCGCCTCCGGCTGCGACTGCTGGGACAACCCCTCGGCCTACCCGTACACGTTCGGCTGGCAGCTCGACTACGTGCGCGAGGGCAAGATCCTCGGCGCGTACATCAAGCAGCACTTCGCCGGGAAGAAGATCGGCTACTTCTTCCAGAACGACGAGTTCGGCCAGGACGGCGTGAAGGGCCTCGATTTCGAGATCCCGCACGCGCAGGTGGTGAGCAGGCAGAGTTATGTGCCCACCAACGTCAACATCGGCCCCCAGGCCGCCGCGCTGAAAGCGTCCGGGGCGCAGGTCGTCGTGGCGTTCTCCATCCCGGCGTTCACCGCGCTGCTCAAGCTGGCCTCGCTCAAGCTCGGCTGGAACCCGACGTTCGTGGTCAGCGACGTCGGCTCCGACCCGACCACGCTGGCCGGGCTGCTGGAGGCGTTCGCCAAGAAGGGCGGGGCGACCGTGTCCGGCAACGCGCTCACCCAGGGCATCATCACCGACGGCTACCTGCCGGCCTGGGGGAACGCCAGCAACAGCTGGATCTCGCTGTTCAAGAAGGTGCATGCCACCTACGACGCCAAGGCGCCGCTGGACGGCAACGTGCTGTACGGCGAGGCGGTCGCGTACGCCTTCGTCCAGGCGATGTTCAAGGCCGGGAAGAACCCGACCCGGGCCAGCCTGGTCAAGGCGATCACGAGCGGGCTGCCGCAGGGCCCGGCGGTGGCCCCGTATGACTACTCGGCGACCGACCACGGCGGCCAGATGGGCGCCTACATCGGCGTGATTAAGAACGGCGTGATCGTCCGGCAGGGCCCGGTCTGGACCACCGGCACCACGCCGACCGGCGCCGTCACCGCGTACAGCGGCACTCAGCCCCCGGCACCCGCCAGCGGGATGCCCTAACCTTCAAACTGTGCCCGCCCGTGCCGCCACGGCACGGGCGGGCAAATGCCCGACGGGGGGTAGGTGGTGTGACACTGGCAGCAAACCGGCGGGGCACCCCTGGCGCTGAGGTCCCGCCTTCGCAGCGGCTGCTCGAGGCGGCCGAGGAGCTGTTCGGGGAGCGCAGTTACTGGCGGACGACCGTGGCGGACATCTGCGCCCGGGCCGGCATCGCCACGGGCAGTTTCTACGCCCACTTCGACTCCAAGGCCGAGATCTTCGCCGCCGTCGTCCGGCAGATCAATGAGGACCTGCGGAAGGCGATCAGGGCCGCGATCGAGACGGCCGGGACCGGGCAGCGGGAACGGGAGCGGGCGAGTTTCCGCGCCTTCTTCACCCTGCTGTCGCAGCGGCCATGGATCGACCGGATCGTGCGCGAGGCCGAGTTCGTCGCGCCCGCGGTGTTCCGCGAGTACTACGAGCACCTCACCCGCGGCTATGCCCGCCGCGTCCGCCAGGCCCAGCTGGACCGTGAGGTGGACGCGCGGTACGACCCAGAGGTGATCGCGTACCTGTACACGGGTATCGGCAACTTCATCGGCATGCGCTGGGCGGACTGGACCGCCGGCGGCCAGGTGCCCGACGACGTGGTCGAGGACGTGCTGGAGGTGCTGCGACGCGGGCTCCCGCCGCTGGCCGCGCCGGCGCAGCCCGTATCGTCTTAGTAATGGACGACGCGGCTTACCGGACGATCCCCGAGGTTCTCACCGACGCGGCGCGCCGGGATCCGGACGGCATCTGGCTCCGGACCGATGAGGGCACGATGACCTTCGGCGGCGCCGCCGCCCAGGCCGCCGCCACGGCCGCGGCCCTGCGGGACGCGGGGGTGGGGCACGGCGACCACGTCCTGGTGACCGCCAGGACCACCGCGCCCTACCTGCTGTGCTGGCTGGCGCTGGCCTGGTCCGGCGCGGTCACCGTGTCCGCCAACCCGAGGAGCGCGCCCGCGGAACTGGCCGGCCTGGCGCAGCAGACGGCACCGCGGGCGATCATCACCGACGCCGGGCTTGTGCCGCTGATCCGCCAGGCCGGCCTCACCGGCGTGCCGCCGCTCGGCGTGCTCGACTCCGACGAGCTCACCAAGGGCTGGGACAGCGTGGCGGCGCCCGCCGCCGGGCCGCCACCGGTGCCGCCGGTCAGCCATGCCGACGTCGCCGTGCTCATCCCGACATCGGGCACGACCGGCCGGTCCAAGCTGGTCATGCAGACCCACCGGGCGTATGCGATGGCGGGCGAGGGGTTCCCGTACTGGATGGAGCTGACGGCGGCCGACCGGATGATGACATCACTGCCCCTGTTCCACATCAACGCGCCCGCGTACTCGGTGATGGGCTCGCTCGCCTGCGGGGCCGGGCTGATCCTGCTCCCCCGTTTCTCCGCGAGCACCTTCCTCGACTCGGCGCGGCGTCATGGCGCGACCGAGTTCAACGCGATCGGGGCCATGCTGGAGATCCTCATGCGCCAGGAGCCCCGGCCCGGCGACGCGGACACGCCGCTGCGCCTGTGCTACACCGGGCCGGCCCCGGCCAGGGAACGCCAGGAGGAGATGGAGCGGCGCTTCGGCCTGCGCATCGTCGTGGGTTATGCCATGTCGGAGAGCCCGTACGGGCTGATCTGGCCGCACGGCACCCGGCTGTACGGCACGCTGGGCAAGCCGCGCCAGCACCCGAGGCTGGGCGTGGTCAACGAGGCGAAGGTGATCGGCCCGGACGGTGCGGCCCTGCCCGCCGGTGAGACCGGCGAACTGCTGCTGCGCAACCCGGTGATCACCCCCGGGTACTTCGCCATGCCGGCCGAGACGGCCGAGACGATCACCGGCGACGGCTGGCTGCACACCGGCGACCTGGTGACCTGCAACCACGACGGCACCTACACGTTCGTGGCAAGGAAGAAGGAGGTGCTGCGCCGCCGGGGCGAGAACCTCTCCCCCGCCGAGGTCGAGGAAGCCCTGGTGAGCCACCCGTCGGTGCTGGAGGCCGCGGTGGTGGGCGTTCCCTCGGACCTGTCCGAGGAGGAGGTCAAGGCGTTCGTGGTGCCCGTACCCGGCACCGACCTCGATTTCGCCGCGCTGCGCAGGCACGCCGCGACCCTGCTGGCCTCGTACAAGGTGCCCCGCTACTGGCAGGCAATCGAGGACCTGCCCCGCACCCCGACCGCCCGGGTGGCCAAGCACCTGCTCCCCCGGGATCATCCCCCGGACGAGTGGGACGCGGAGGCGGACGGCGCCTGACCGCGCCGCACCCACGTCCGGACCGGGCTCCCGGCCTGCACGGCCGTCGTAGCGCAGCGAAACCCTTCCCCGGCCCGGGGGCATAGCCGGCCTGGTGCGGGCGGCTACTGGACTGTCCGAGGGCTGTGCGCCGGCCTGGCCGGTGTGACCTGCCCGGCCGTACGGGCCTGGCGTGGGCCTGTAACGGCGCGGGGCGGCCTGGCGTTGGTTGCTGTGAGGGGCCTCTTCCCCGCGGAACCCCGGCCCAGCCCCCGAGGCCGGGGTTTCGCCATGCCATGCCGGCGGATGGTGTGATTAACCCATGGCGGTGACGGGTGAGCGGGTGCTCGGCGGCCGGTACGCGCTGGCCGGGGTGCTCGGCGTGGGCGGCATGTCCACGGTGTGGCGGGCGCGGGATCAGGTGCTGGGCCGGGAGGTCGCGGTCAAGGTGCTCAGCGCGCAGTTCGCCGCCGACCCCGGTTTGGTGGCCCGGTTTGAGCGCGAGGCGCGGCACGCGGCCGGGCTGAACCACCCGCATCTGGTGACAGTCTTCGACTCCGGGGTCGATGAGATGGGCCCGTTTATCGTGATGGAACTGGTCAACGGGCGGACGCTGCGGCAGGTGCTGGATGAGGCCGGGGTGCTGCCCCCGGGGAAGGCGGTGGGCATCGCCGCGGCGGTGTGTGAGGCGCTGGCCGTGGCGCACGGGGCCGGACTGGTGCACCGCGACATCAAGCCCGCCAACATCGTGCTGGTCCCAGGCGGCGGGGTGAAGGTGCTGGACTTCGGCATCGCCCGGGCCGAGGGCGCCACCGGGGGAACCCGGACGCTGGGGGTGCTGGGTACCGCCGCCTACCTGTCGCCGGAGCAGGCATCCGGCCGGCCGGCGGGCCCACAAGCCGACCTGTACGCGCTGGGATGCGTGCTGTTTGAGATGCTGGCCGGCGCGCCGCCGTTCACCGCCGACACTCCGGTGGGACTGGCCTACCGGCAGGTCCACGATGACCCGGGGCCGCCGTCGGCGCACCTTCCCGGGCTGCCCGCGGGTCTGGACCAGGTCACCGGCTGGCTGCTGGCCAAGGACCCGGCCGCCCGGCCCCCCGGTGCGGCTGCCGCCCGGGCGGCCCTGCTGTCGGCCCTGGGCCCGGGCGCCACGGCCCTGCTGCCGGCCCTGGGCCCGGGCGCCACGGCCCTGCTGCCGGTCCCTGGTGACGGCCCGCCGCCAGGCATGGCCGTCCGCGCGGGGCGGTGGCGGCCGCGTGCGCTGGAGGTGGGGCTCGCCGTGGCACTGGTGGCCGCGCTGGCCGCGCTGGCCGCGGTCCTGTTGAACGGGACCGCAGGGCCCGCTGGGTCCGCGGCGCCGCCCGCCAGCCCGGCGGCCACCCGCCCCGCTGCCAGCCACCAGGCCGCCGCCAAATCACCGCACAAGCCCGCGCATGCCGGCCGCAAACGGCCGCACCACCGGACCCGGACCAGGGCGGCCAGCGCACTGCCCCCCGCCGCTGCGGCGGCTGCCGCGTTCATCGGGGATCTGACGGCCGGGGTCGCCGACGGGCAGATCACCCAGCAAGCCGCGCAGGACCTTTATGGCCATCTCCAGCAGGTGCTGTTCGCCCCACCTGGGCAAGACGCCCAGCAGATCCAGCAGCAATACGCCCAGATCGTCCAGTCCTACGACCAGCACCGGTCCCAGGGGGACATCACTGGGGCCGCGGCCGCGGCGCTGCGGCACGCCCTGGATACCCTGGGCGCCGCTCTCGGCGCCGGCTAACACCCCGGGCGGGCTGCTCACCCCAGATCCCAAACGGGCAAGTCCGGGACAACTCTTGGACGCCCGGACGCGGTCACCAGCACCGCTGCCGCGCTGAGGCGATACGTCGCATTTCCCATTTGC
>Ga0209166_10001757_pt1 | contig 17431 bp, 14 predicted proteins | sample Coa_R1_3_FD_187151 | JGI IMG/M metagenome (GOLD analysis project Ga0209166, IMG submission 187151) | Surface soil microbial communities from Centralia Pennsylvania, which are recovering from an underground coalmine fire - Coalmine... | ecosystem: Environmental > Terrestrial > Soil >... | reverse complement strand
TGGTGCGCATGCGGAATCTGATGCGCAGCGTAGTTCCGACGTAGTACGTCCGGGCCGTAGTGTCTCTGAACGACGCTGAAACGCTTCTTGCGGGCGCTCGGTAGCACGAAAAATCACGCCTCCGACACTCAAAAACTCCCGAATGACTCAAGCCAACCCAGAAATTACTCGCTCAGCACGATTTTTCAGCAGCCTGCTAGAGGAAGTCGCTGAGATGCTTGACAACCTTCTCGAGCCTGCTCGCGCCGACTGCGCTGTAGCAGCTTTTACCGGACTGACTAGGAGCGAACTGCGTGGCTTGAAGTGATCGGACTATGACGGCACGACGATCATGGTGCAGCGTAAAATCTGGAACGACTATATCGGCGCACCAAAAACTGAGGCTCGTGAGGCTGGCGTTTTTGTGATTCCGCTCCTAAGGGAGATTTTGGCGAAGTACAAGAAGGATTTTCCACCAGGCGAAGAAGATTGGATTTTTCGTGGCGAAAAATTCCTTCGGCCTCTTGACTTGGATAATCTCTCTCGGCGAGAGATTCCTCAATACATTAACGGCGCATGGTTCGGCTGGCACGCTTTTCGGCGGGGCCTCGGAACTCGATTGAACGAAGCTGGCGTGGACGACAAAGACATTCAAAACATCCTACGCCACGCTGACGATTCCACGACCCAGGCGTTCTATTTTGCCGAACCGAGAACGGGCAGAGGCGGGACTCAAGAAGCTCGACAAGACCCTGCGAACAAAATATGGTATCAAGGCTGAGAGGGCCCATAGCTCAATCGGTTAGAGCAGCAGACTCATAATCTGTTGGTTCCTGGTTCGAGTCCAGGTGGGCCCACCATTCACTCTGCGTCTTGACTCTCATCCAGCCGTCTCTCGATTTCACTCCAGCGGAATCGGAGAAATTTTCCGGCACGAAGGACCGGGAGCGGGTGCCTACTGCGACGGCGAGTCAGTTCGTAAACTGTTGAAGGCTTCAGTTGCAGGCGCTCAACGACCTGTTGAATGGTAAGAATGGGTTCCGAACTCGGGATAGAACCTACAGATTGAATAACGCTTTTATTATCCTTCGGACCCATAAGGCACCTTCGTTGTGAAGCATTTGGCCTTTGCAGGCCAATAAAAAACATTCGTTTCAACGTTGGCGAGGCATGAGCAAAGAGAGGGGCTGTCAATCCCCGGAACGTACCGGAGCCGGAGGGCGCGAAAGCGAGCACGGCGCGGGTTTGGGGTATGCGCCGCGCAGAGCTGCACAAGCGGGATTGACAGGAGGAGCCGAACGAAGCTCCAGACTCCGCCGTGAAACAGCTGTCGTGACGAAAGAACAGCCGAAGGCTGAACGTAAGACTCGGGAATTTGGCGTTCTCCACGCATTCTTTGGTAGCGGGGCGACGGGGCGCTTCCGTCCGCTATGCCTCACGGCTATTGCCGCTTAGCCACGAAGTATTGGACCGCGTTTCCCTTCCCGCTTATCGTCGCTCGCGTATTCGAACGAAATCGCCAACCGGATAGAGGGAGAACGCCAAGTGCCGCGACCAGTCAGGTTCTCGCTGTTCAGGAAACTTCACGCGCTAGGAATGCGCGCGACGATCTTTGTCGGGGGTGCTTTGGGTTGCGCCGGCGCTGCTTTCGGGCAAGGTAGTTCCCCACGGGAGAGCGCAGTGTACGTACTGCAGCAACCCTTTACCGAACGATCGCCAACTCTTGCCAGCCAACTCGGACAGTCGAATGCCCAGCGGATCGCCGACGACACCAGCTACGTGCTGAGCAATCTGGCAGCACCGGGACCCTTGAAGCCTTTGGCACGCACTTGCGTGCGTACTGCGGATTGTTTCAGGCGCTTCCGGGTTTCGAGTTTGTCTACATTGCTCCGAGTGCCCGGCTCTCCCCGGCGGCCGAATCCGAGTTTACGCAAGTCATTTGCGGCCAGCGGCCGAGCAGTTCGATGAATCTTTTGGAGTACTTTCGCATACGCAAGGCCTGGGATGCCAAGGAGCGTGTGCCGAGTGCGGACGTGGTGTTGTTGAAAGAAGCGCGGGCTCGCTATGTGGGCGTGAAATTCGACGAGCTCTACGAAAAGTGGCGCCAGGCAGCTGTTAGAGACGCGGAAGTTATGCGTATCGCGCAGCAGGACCGGCCATTCGGAGAGCGCGTTTTTCGGGCCACGGTGTGCGGCTCATCGCTTGCAGTCTTCGCCGACGCGCGGGGAAACAAGCCGGAAAACCAATCGGAAAACAACGTTGCTAGTGGACTGCGCCAGATTTCTGCCAACCGACGCATCAAGAGTTCCGGCGCGTGAGCGCCGAAGTGGCGCGTCCTGACGGAGTTGGAAGGCAGGTTGAAGACGATTGGGACGGCTCAGGTGGCGGACGCGCGGAAGCCGAAAGCTCCCGAAACAGTTTTCGGCATGGACTTGGGACTAGCTTTCCAAAAGTTGCATGTCGAAGTAGTGAGAAACGAAGCGGATGGCCAGCGACGGAGCCTCGGAGTGGAGCGAGGAGAAAACCAAATTTTGGGCGGTAGCGACCCCACTTTGCGCGGCTTGGCAGCCGCCCAACGCCTGCGGCTTCGGGGGTCGCTACCGCCCAAGTTGTTCCGCAGAACTGTTGGCTCCGTCGCTGGCAAACCTGCGAAGAAAAGAGTCACAGCACTTGAATAGAAACCAGGGGAGATCAAAACGATGGCTCTAATGCCGAAAGTAGAACCGATACAAGAAAATAAAGTCGTGTCGGCGCGCCTGGACGAAGATACCCATCCCACACTCCAGCGTTGCGCTGCCTTTCTTAGGAACGCTACGCACGAATACGTCATCGGCGAATCTCTGAAACGGCTCTTCGGGCGAGACAAAGAGTTTCGCGTCTCGCTGGATAAGAACGATCCGTCTCCGCCTGAAACTTCACCAGTAACCTCGGCTGTCAAAGGCACTCGAAGGTCCGTACCGAGCGCGGCATGATCCAGCGGCTTCTCAATTCGAAGAACTTCATGGCGGTCGTGTTGGCTCTTCTGACGGGCGCCGCGCTGTACGCCGAGTTGCCCTGGCCAATCCCAGCGGCGAAGGTCGCTCATTCATGGAACAAATACTTTTTACGTTTGGTTGCTCTACGCGACCCTTGGCCCTACGCAGCACTGAAGGCTTCCTACCATGTAATGCTGTTCACCACGCCGTACATCGGCTATTCGTTGTTGCTGTCCGCGTTGTACATCTTCACGTTGCGGCCAAGACGCTTAACGAAGCCGCAGCCGTTGCCACCGTATCCGGTGCTTAAGTCGCGGAATCAACTGAGCTTTGTCGTCGGCGAGATTCACCATCCACGGCTTCCCATCCCCGCAGTGAATCCCCGCTGGCTGATCATTCCGGAACGCGGGCTCTTTACCGGCACCATTTTGGTGGGGGCAATTGGGAGTGAAAAGACCGCCCGTGGAATGTATCCCTTCACAGGTCAGTTGTTGGGTTAACGCGCAGCAGAAGCGGATGCCAAAGCAAGCGCGCTGGTTCTGGAAGTGAAAGGCGACTTCTGTGACAAAGTCAATGAGATCCTGTCCAAGCAAGGACGCGCCGACGACTACATCGAAATCGGCCTTGATTCCGATTGGGCTTACAACCCTCTCTGTAACGACCTGGAAGGCTACGCACTGGCCGACGGAATCGCATCCTTATTAGACAACCTGTTTGGCAAGGGCAAAGAACCGTTCCGGCAGCAGGCGTACGCGAATCTCGAAAAGTTCGTCATCAGCCTGCATCAAGTCGGATTCGGCTACGTTATCCGCCACGTTTATCTCGATTTCGACAGAAACGGCGGCGCATCCCTCGCAGCCATTCGAAATTCCACGGAAGTGCCGCCGCCGAGCTTTGTACTCGATACTTCTCCCGGTAAGCATCAGGCCGTGTGGAAAGTGACCGACTTCACGCAGTATGAGGCGGAGTCTCTCCTGCACCGCCTCGCAAATCATTTCGACGGCGATCTGGCAGCGACCGACGCGACGCGCGTCCTGCGGTTGCCCTGCTTCGCGAACCGAAAACTCCCTGAGGAATTTCTTGTCCACGCGCGCCAGGAGAGCAACGCAGTTTATACGCGCCGCGATTTCACGATTGATGAAGACTCGCCCAGAGCGCCACGTCATTTTGACGAGGCGCACGAACGTCGACGGACCGCGCCTAAAGATAACAAAAGCCAATCTGAGCTCGACTGGGCCTACGCGAAACGCGCCCTCTCCCGAGGCGACGACTCCGCCCTCGTGCCGCGGTGCATCGCCGCGTACCGTGCGGAGCAAAAAAGCGATCCGCTGTACCACTTGCAGCGAACCGTCAGGAATGCCCGCGCGGCCCTGCACGGAAAAATCGCTACCGTGAGAACAATCGATTCTCAACGAAGCGAAGAGATGCAACACCACGATCATCAGAGGGACGTGCCATGACACCTGCTGCATTTGTTGATACCGACCGACAGCTTTCGAAATTCCCAGACGAATATCCGGTAACCGTTCGAGAAGCCGCTAAATATCTTGGCGTCAGCGCGCAAACTGTATATCTTTGGGTGGAGCGAAAGCGGATTCCCCATCTCCGCGTGATGGGTCGCAATTTCCGGTTCTTAAAGTCGGATTTGGACTCGTTCCGCGCATCCTTCAGACAGGAGATGGAGAATGGCTAGATCACGAGTGCATGACGGTGTTGTCTTTCGGAGAAAGGAAAGCCGGGTCTGGTGGATTCGATATCGAGACCGGAACGGCATTCGTCGAAGAGAGTCAACACTCACGGAAGACTGGAATGAAGCCCAACGAAGACTCAGAGAGCGGCTTCAGGCCAGAGACGACAACGTCCTCGATACAATCAAGAAAGGCGAGTCGATGAGCTTCGGGGAGTGGGCCGACTTCTTTTTGGAGAACTATTCGAAGCCGCCCCTCCGCGCAGAGAGTACGCACGAAATCAACGTGACCGTCACGAAACGCCTCAAGCCCGTCTTTGGCATGAGCAAACTCGTGGACATCACGGCCGACAAGATCGAACAGTACTTGCGGCGGCGTCTTGGTCAGCGTATTCAAATCAAGACTGCCTTTGGCTATCGAGAAGGTAGCGTTCTGCAGGCGGCTACTGTGCACCAGGAGTTTCGTGTGCTCAGGCGCATGCTGAACGTAGCCGTTAGGAAGAAGCTGTTGCTTGCAAACCCCTGCTTGGGTGTGGAGTTCCCGGTTCGCGTAAAAGGCTTGTTCCGACCGCACTACATGTCTTGGTCCGAACAGCAACGAATCCAAGCTCATGCCCCCGAGCATTTGCGTAACATCATTACCATCATCACGGAAACAGGTCTGCGGGTACTCAAGGAGTTGCTGTCCATGAAAAAGGATCAGCTAGACCTCCCGAATGCCTGTGTTTGGATACCTGATTCCAAAACTCCCAACGGTATTGCTGAAGTTCCTCTGACTCCGTTGGCGGTGCAGGCATTCCGCAGCCAGTTGGCGATCTCAGGGTCGGGGCCATTCTTGTTCCCGAGCGACCTGAATCCCACTGGCCACCAGCGGACCTTAAATACCGCATGGCACAAGACGCTTCAGCGAGCAGGAGTCCCCTATTTTCGAATCTACGACCTGCGCTCGACATACGCAACCAGACTGAGCGCCGGCGGTGTCGCGGACGAATGGGTGATCCAGTTGCTTCGACAGGGCGACTCGCACATCTTCAAAAAGTATTCGCAGATGAAGTTGCAGATGAAGCGAGAGGCTCTGGAGAAAATCAACCGGCGGGCAAACGAAATGGCACTGCATCCGGAGACGGATGCAGGGACAGTTATGATTCAGTGAGGAAACTCTGGCACAGGAAAGGAATACTGGCACAGTTTTGGCACAGTTCGAGGCCAAATTGGCTGGTTTTTGAAAGCGAGGAATCTGGAAGTGCTTTATAATGAATAGCGCACTTCATGTCGGGGCGTAGCGCAGCCTGGTAGCGCGCCTGCCTTGGGCGCAGGAGGTCCCGAGTTCAAATCTCGGCGCCCCGACCATTATGCCAATGACCACCGCACTCGACTGGGCGCACCCGATTGTCCGCGAATGGTTCGCGAACCGCTTTGGCGACCCGAGCGAGCCTCAGGCAGCGGGCTGGCCGCATATTCATCGCGGTACGAGCACGTTGATTTGTGCGCCGACCGGCTCCGGAAAAACCCTCGCTGCGTTTCTCGCCTGCATCGACCGCCTTGTACGCAAAGGCCTCGCCGGCGAGTTGGAAGACCGCACAGAAGTTGTTTACGTCTCTCCCCTCAAAGCCCTGAGCAACGACATACAGAAAAACCTGGAAGCCCCGCTGGCGGAAATCGTGGAATTGGCAGGCCAACGAGGCTTGTTGCTTCCCCCCATTCGCACGGCGGTCCGCACTGGCGATACCCACGCGCACGCGCGCCGCGAAATGCTCCGACGCCCGCCGCACATTCTGGTGACGACTCCCGAGTCCTTGTACATCCTGCTTACAGCAAGCAAGAGCCGCGAGATCCTTCGCGCCGTCGAAACGGTGATCGTGGATGAAATCCACGCCGTTGCCGATGACAAACGTGGCGCCCACCTCGCATTGTCTCTCGAACGGCTCGACGCCCTCAGTTCCAAGCCGCCCGTTCGAATCGGCCTCTCCGCCACGCAAAAACCAATCGAGCTGATTGCTTCGTTTCTGACAGGCGGTAGCAGACCGAGCCCCGAAGTCGTCGAAGTCGGTCACGCTCGCAAGCTCGACATCGGCATCGAAGTTCCTCGCAGTCCGCTCGGCGCCGTCGCTACGCATGAAGAATGGGATGAGATTTACAATCGCCTCGCCGAATTGGCTGGGCAGCATCGCTCTACTCTCGTTTTTGTGAATACGCGCAGACTCGCCGAGCGCGTGGCGCACAACTTGGCCGAGCGGCTCGGCGAAGAGGTCGTCGCGACGCATCACGGAAGCCTGGCTCGCAGTCTGCGCCTCGCTGCAGAACGCAAGCTGAAAGCCGGCGAAATCAAAGTTCTTGTCGCAACCGCGTCGCTCGAACTTGGCATTGACATCGGCAGCGTTGATCTCGTCTGCCAGATTGGCTCGCCGCGTTCCATTTCCGTAGCCTGGCAGCGCATCGGACGCGCCGGCCATTGGCGCGGCGCCATTCCCAAAGGGCGAATCTTCGCGACCACCCGCAATGAGCTTCTCGAATGCGCGGCACTCGTGCGCGCGATACGTTGCGGCGACCTTGACACCATCGAGATTCCCGAAGTACCGCTCGACATTCTCGCCCAGCAAATTGTGGCTTGCTGCGCCGCGGACGACTGGAAGGAAGACGAACTCTTCGCGCTTGTCCGCCGCGCTTTCCCATACCGAAATCTGGTGCAGTTCGATTTCGACGCGGTCCTCGAAATGCTTTCGAATGGAATGGGCACGGCGCGCGGTCGCTACGGTGCGTACTTGCATCGCGACCGGGTAAATGGCTGGGTTCGCGGCAGGCGTGGCGCCCGCTTGGCGGCGATCACCAGCGGCGGCGCGATTCCGGACAACGCGCTCTATACCGTCGTGGCTGAGCCAGACGGTGCGGTCGTGGGAACGGTGGATGAAGACTTCGCCGTTGAGAGTTTGGCCGGCGACGTGATGCTTCTCGGCAACACGTCCTGGCGCATTCGCCGTGTGCAGGCCAGCAAAGTCATTGTCGAAGACGCGCACGGTGCCGCGCCCAACATTCCTTTCTGGCGTGGCGAGGCGCCTGCACGCACCAACGAGCTATCTCGCCACGTTTCCGAACTGCGCCGCGAGTTGGATCAGCGCACGAAAGAACTCCAGCATCGGCCCGATGTTCTCGCGGGTAACGGCGGCCATCAAGTGATCGAGTGGCTGCGATCCGAGTGCTGCCTCGACCAGCCCGGAGCGGAGCAACTTCTGGGATACGTTCTCGCCGGGCGCGAAATACTGGGCTGCGTTCCCACGCAAAACACCATCGTCGCCGAGCGCTTTTTCGACGAAAGCGGCGGAATGCAGCTGATCCTCCACGCTACCTTCGGCGGCCGCATCAATAAAGCCTGGGGGCTCGCACTCAGAAAACGATTCTGTCGCACGTTTAATCTGGAGCTGCAAGCCGCCGCGACGGACGACGGCATCAACATTTCGCTCGGCGAACGCCACAGTTTCCCGCTCGCCGATGTCTTCCGCTTTCTGCATGAATCGTCGGTCGAAGAAGTGCTCGAGCAGGCCGTTCTCCCTTCGCCGATTTTTGGCGCCCGCTGGCGCTGGGACGCTTCGCGCTCCCTGGCGCTTTTGCGTTTTCAGGGCGGCAAAAAGGTTCCGCCGAATATCCAGCGAATGCGCGCCGACGACTTGCTCTCCGCCGTTTTTCCGGATGCCGCCGCTTGCCCCGAAAATCTCGACGGCCCGGTGCACATTCCCGATCATCCGCTGGTGCGCGAAGCCATGAAAGACGCGTTGACCGAAGCCATGGACTTGCAGGGCTTGCGCGAAGTGATCGCGAAGATCCGGAGCGGTGCCATTCAATGCGTCGCCGTCGATACTCCCGTTCCGTCGCAGTTTTCCCATGAAATTTTGAACGCTAATCCGTACGCCTACCTCGACGACGCTCCTCTCGAAGAGCGCCGCGCGCGTGCAGTCGAAATGCGGCGCGTGCTCCCGGAAACGGTCCTCTCTGAAATCGGCCGGCTCGATCCCGCAGCCATCGCCACTGTGCGCGAGCAAGCGTGGCCCGACGTGCGCAACGCCGAGGAGCTGCACGACGCGCTCCTCACCTTCGTCGTTTTTCCCGAGCCGCCCGCAGCGCAGCCGCCTGACTCGCGCGCCATCGAGCACTCCGACGCTCTCTTTCGCCCCCACCCCATCGAGCGCGCCATCGCGACTTCAGCGTCACAATGGAGAGAATTCTTCGAGAAGCTGGTCACGGAAAATCGCGTGCGTCGCTTCGAAGTTCAAACCCGCGCCTACTGGGTCGCCGCAGAACGAGTTACGGAATTCCGCCAGATATTCCATCTGGACGCCGGCGGCACGCTACAAACATCCCAACCGCCTTCGACAAAAGAAACCGCGCTCATCGCCTCCGTCACCGGCTGGCTACAATCCAGCGGCCCGCTGCAAACGTCCCGTCTCGCGCTCTGGCTCGGCTGTGCGGAATCGGATGTCTCGAGAGCCTTTCTCGCCATCGAAGCGAGCGGCGCCGCCTTGCGCGGCCAGTTCGAATCTTCCGCCTCGAACGAAACGCAATGGTGCGACCGCCGCCTGCTCGCGCGCATCCATCGCTTAACCGTCGAAACACTCCGCAAGGAGATCGAACCCGTCACAGCGGCGCAATTCATGGCTTGGCTTTCGCATTGGCAGCACGTAGCTCCCGGCTCAAACCTCCGCGGCGAGCTCGGCTTGCTCGAAGCGCTCCGCCAGCTGCAGGGCTTCGAAGCTCCGGCCAACACCTGGGAGCGCAACATTCTCAGCAAGCGCGTCGCGGAATACGACCCCGCCTCTCTCGACATGCTTTGCCTCACCGGCCGCGTTGCGTGGGGCCGGCTGTCTCCGCATCCTGCTTTTTCCGGCGAAGACCGCTCCGGCGATCGCCGCATCATGCCAACCAGCGTTGCGCCCATTACGTTTTTCCTTCGCGAAGAAGCCGACTGGCTTCCCACCGCTTCCTCCGGTTGCGTCAGCGCCCAATCAACACCTTTGAGCGCCAGCGCGAAGGATGTTCTGCAATTTTTGTCGCAGCGCGGCGCATCCTTCTTCTCCGAAATCGTTCGCGGCGCAAAACGCCTGAAGTCCGAAGTCGAAGCCGCGCTGTGGGAACTCGTCGCCGCGGGCGCCGTGACCGCCGACTCCTTCGACAACCTCCGCGCCATGCTCGATCCCAAGCGCCGTGCCGGAGCTGGCCGCGCTCGCGCGCAACGTCCTCGCGATGCCGGCGGCCGCTGGTCGCTGCTCTTGCCGGAACACGAAACGCCCAACAACCAGAATCTCGATCCGCTCTGTCGCGTCCTTCTCAACCGCTACGGCGTCGTCTTCCGCGAATTGCTGAGTCGCGAATCCGCTGCCCCTCCGTGGCGCGAAGCCGTCCGCGCCCTGCGCCGCTTGGAAGACCGCGGCGAAATTCGCGGCGGCCGGTTTGTCTCCGGAGTCCTCAGCGAACAGTTCGCTCTCCCCATCGCCGTCGAATCTCTCCGCGCTTTTCGCTCCCGTTCTGCCGAAGGCGAAGAATTCTCGGTCGCCGCCAGCGACCCTCTCAACCTGGTCGGCATCATCCTGCCCGGCGACAAAGTGCCCGCCAATTCAGGTCGTAGCATCACTTTCCACAATGGCATCCCTCGCCCGGCCGAAGCCACTACCAACGCTGACGCTGCCTGACGAAACTGCTCGCCCGAAGCTCCGCGTTGTGTGTTAAGAATTGTTCACCTAGCGCGTCTTCCAGTTAGAGAGCCCAGGGAGGGTTGATTGGCGGCCGCGATAGCAAACCTCATGGCGACCCAGGTTGCGTCTGAGCTTGAGGACCTCTTTCGCGCACACCATGCGCGTGTGCTCAAGGCTGCCTATCGGGTCACTGGCAGCCTGGCGGACGCGGAAGACGTCGCGCAATCGGTCTTCCTCCGCCTCGCTCGCAAGGACATCGATCGCAACCGCATCACCAACCTTGAGAGCTATCTGCACCGGGCAGCGGTAAACGCCGCGCTGGATTTAATCCGGTCGCGGGGCAACCGCGAAGCCGTTCCCGTCGAAGCCGCGGACGAACTCGAATCCAATTCTAGTTTGTCCCCCGAACGCGTCCACTCGTCTTCCGAGATTCGCGACTGGCTTCGCCGGGAGCTCGCCAAACTGAACGCCCGCGCTGCTGAGATGTTCACGCTCCGCTATATCGAGGGCCGGGACAATCCGGAAATAGCGAAGATGCTTCAGACGTCCCAGGCGGTTGTCGCGGTCACGTTGCACCGCACCAGGGCTCGGCTCAAGAAAGAGTTACGCGGTTTTATGAAAGGTGCATCATGAAATGGTTTCGTTCTAAGCGGGACGCCTTCCTCGAGAAAGCGATCTCCGAGCTTCGCTCTGACGAGCCTGACGCCAAGTCGCTGGCTTCTTCTGCGGATCGCGTCTGGCACCGGCTGCAAGCTGCCGCCGGAGAAGAGATTCTGTCCTTCGCCGATCAACCTATTCGCAGTTGCGCGGATATTCGCGCTTTACTTCCCGCATTTTACGCTGAACAGCTCGTTCCCGCCCGCGCGCTCATCGTTCAGGACCACCTCCGCGAATGCGTCTCTTGCCGCTCGTACGCGCAGGGCCGCGCCGCTGCTGCTAGCGCCAGCGGCAACTGGCGCATCGAGCCTGCTTCCCGTGGTTTGCAGTGGAACTTCGCCCGACTCGCTCTCGCTGGCGCTGCCGGCGCTGCGCTCGTCGCTGCAGTCTGGGTCGGCGCGAGTTGGTACTTTGGCGGGCCGGCGGGCAGCCGCGCGGAAATCGCTTCCATCCAGGGACAGGCCTTCCGGGTTGATGCTTCGGGCGTTCGCGCCTTGAAAGCCGGCGATCAAATCAGCGAGGGCGAATTCGTGCGTACGGCCGCCGGTTCGCGCGCCTTGCTCAAGCTTTACGATGGCTCGCAAGTCGAAATGAACCAGCGCGCCGAGCTCGCCGTTAGCGCCAACCGCCGCAACGCCACCATTCATCTCGATCAGGGCATCATCATTGTGCATGCCGCCAAGCGCAGCAGCGGCCATCTCTACGTCACCGCTCCCGATTGTACCGTCGCCGTTACCGGCACCGTCTTTTCCGTCAACTCTGGCACCAAGGGCTCGCGTGTCGCCGTCATCGAGGGCGAAGTTCACGTCAAGCACCAGGGCGCCGAATCGATTCTCCATTCCGGCGACGTCCTGGCCACCACGCAAAGCGTGGGCGTCGTTCCGGTGCAGGACGAAATCAGCTGGAGCAGCAGCCGCGATCAGGACCTCGCGCTGCTCGCGGAATTCTCCACGCTGCACAAAAAACTGTCTGAAATTCAGATGCCCGGCCCCCGCTACGAAAGCAAGATCCTTTCGTTGCTTCCCGCGGACACCGTCGTCTACATCGGCATCCCCAATCTGGGCGACGCGCTGCAGCAAGCCAATCAAATCTTCCAGCAGCAGCTTTCACAAAGCAAAGTTTTGCAGGATTGGTGGAACAAGAGCCAGAAGGGCAGCCAGCATCCGACACCCGAAGAGCTCATCACGGAAATTCGCACGCTGAGTCAATATCTTGGCGACGAAGTCGTGATTACCGTCAGTGGTGACTCTCCAGCCATGCACAGCGCTCCGGTGCTGCTCGCGGAAGTTCGCCAGGCCGGCTTGCAGGACTTTTTGCAAAATCACCTTGCCTACTCTCTGTCTGACCACAATGGCACTGCGGACATGAAGGTTGTGGATCCCAAGTCTCTCGCTTCTTTGGATTCCACGACCAACGGCATGATCATGCTCGTGCGTTCGAACATGCTCGTGGTCGGCGGCGACGCCGCTTCTGTCCAGCGCATGAATGCGCAAATCGACACGCGCAGCGGCCTCTTTGCTGAAACTGATTTTGGCCGCCGCATTCTCGGCGTCTACAGCCAAGGTGCGGAAATCCTGGTCGCCGTCAACATGGGCCAGATTCTCCGCAGCACCGATAAAGAAGGTGCGGTAGCCTTGCAAAACAGCGGTTTCAACGACGTGAAGTATTTGATCGCCACGCGCGGCGAATCCTCAAATCAGGCCGACAACCGCATCACGCTCGAATTCAACGGCCCGCGCCACGGCATCGCGTCCTGGCTGGCGGCTCCCGCCCCCGCCGGTTCTCTCGACTACGTCTCCGCCAATGCCGGCGCTGCTGTCTCTTTCGTCGCCAAGCAGCCCGCGGAGATGCTCGACGATCTCTTCAGCACCATCGGCGCTGGGAGCCCCGACTTCGCGCAGCATCTCGCAGCGGCCAATTCCGAAGTCGGCTTCGATATTCGCAATGATCTCGCCAGTGCTCTCGGCGGCGACATGACTCTTGCTCTCGACGGCCCGATTCTCCCAACTCCGTCCTGGAAGGCCATCATTGAGGTCAACGACTCTGGCGCGCTTCAGCTCGCCATCGAAAGGCTCGTGCAGGTCGCAAATCGCAAAGCTGCGAATTCAAATGAATACGGTCTCTCGCTAAGCCAGGAACAGGTTGGCGGCCGGACGTTCTATTCGATTCATGCACAAACCAGCGGCCTTGCCACGGAATACGATTACGTCTACGCGGATGGCTACATCCTGATCGCGCCGTCTCGCGCTTTGCTCCTGGCGGCGATTCAAACACACGATAACGGCACGTCCTTGGCGCGCTCGGCTACTTTCCGCTCGATCCTGCCGAACGACAATCAGGCCAATTTCTCGGCGATGTTCTATCAGAACCTCAGCCCGATTCTGAAGCCCGTCGCGTCGCAGCTCACTTCCCAGCAACTGGCCTTCGTGCAGCAGCTCGCCAACGACGCCAAGCCCAGTGTCATTTGTGCGTACGGCGAGAGCGACCGCATCGACGTCGCCAGCAGCGGCAAACTGTTCGACATGAACCCGGGATTTTTCACCATGCTTCATCTATTGGGTGCTTCTGAACATGGAACTTCGCGGAGGGCCAATCCGTAGTAGTTTGTAATGATGCCCCCAACCATCGAGCTCGACGGGCTCGAAGTACAACTCGGCGGTCGGACGATTTTGCAAGGTTTGACCGGTACTCTGAACACTCGCGCTATAGGTTTGCTCGGCCCCAATGGCGCCGGCAAATCCACGCTCATCAATACACTTCTCGGCTTTCACAAACCGTCCAAGGGACGCGCTCGCGTTCTCGGACTGGACGCGCACGTCAACAGCAAAGCGCTTCGCGCACTTGTCGGCTACATGCCGGAAAACGACGCGTTCATCTCCAAGATGTCCGGTGTGCGCTTTGTTCGCTACATGGCAGAAATCGCTGGCCTTCCTCCCGGCCAGGCCATGGAACGCGCTCACGAGGCCTTCGTCTACGTGGGCCTCGGCGAAGCGCGCTATCGCCCCGTCGGCACGTATTCGCTTGGCATGAAGCAACTCGCCAAGCTCGCCCAGGCCATCGCCCATGGCCCGAAAATTCTCATTCTCGACGAACCCACCAATGGCCTCGATCCGCCGGCGCGCAAACGCCTGATCGAACTCGTTCGTGAGATTCGCGAAGCCAGCGACATTTGCCTGCTGCTTTCGTCACACCTTCTTCGCGACGTCGAAGAAACCTGCGACGAAGTCCTCATTCTTCGTAACGGGCGCATCGCCTCGATCTGCAACCTCGTCGAAGAGCGGCGCGCCAACCGCAAATTCCTCGAGATGGAAACCGCCGGAGCGGAAGCGACGTTTACGGAAGCGCTGCAAACCCTCGGCTGCGAGTGCGCCACGTTCCCGCATGGCCGCATGAAAGTGGTCCTGCCGGAAAATGTCGAGATTCGCGAAGTCTTCAAAGTCGCCGCGGATCGCGGCGTGCAAATCCGCCGCATGAACCATCGCCGCGATTCGCTCGAAACGATTTTCCTCAATGCCATGGAGCAGACCGGAGTAGCCGATGGCCGTATATAAACGCCGCTACAATCCCTACACCGGCTCGCTCACGCCCGAATGGTCGCGCTTCTTCGTGTTGACGCGCTTCGCCTTCGCGGATCTCTTCAAATCGCGCGTATTCGTTCTGCTCCTAATCATGGCACTTCTGCCCACGCTCGGCTTCGCGGGCTACATTTTCATCGCCAACAACAACTCGTTTCAGATGATCATGCAGCTTCGCGACGCGGGAGTGTTCAAAGTCGAGAGCTATTTCTTCGTTATCCTGCTGATAGTCCAGACGCAATTGGCCTTCCTTCTCGATTGCTGGGCCGGTCCGGTTCTCGTCGCTGGTGATCTAACCAATGGCGCGCTTCCGCTTTTCTTGAGCCGCCCGTTTAGCCGTGCGGAGTACGTCGTCGGCAAGCTCGCTGTGCTCGCCATGCTCTTGTCCGCGGTCACCTGGATCCCGACTCTGCTTCTGTTCAGTCTGCAATCCGGCTTGGCTTCTCACGGCTGGCTTTGGTCCCATTTATGGATGATTCTGCCCATCATCCTGTGCTCCGCGATCTGGATTCTGATGCTTTCACTCATTTCTCTCGCCATCTCCGCTTGGGTGAAGCTGCGGATCGTCGCCACCGGCCTGACCTTCATCTTTTTCTTCATTCCCGCGGGCCTCGGGGAAATCTTCAACTTGATCATGAATACTTACTGGGGCCGCCTGCTGAATTTTACGGATCTCTTCCGCCGCATCCTGATGCACTCGCTTCGCGCGGAGGACCAGCTATCGCAAATGTCCCGGTTCGACGATATTCCTATTCCCATGGCGTGGATCACGCTCGTCCTCGTTTGCCTCTGCGCTCTGTGGGTTCTCAACGTTCGCCTTCGCGCCCGTGAGGTCGTGCGCGGGTGACAGAAAATCGCGAAATCGTCTTCAACAACGTCTCCAAGTTCTATGGAGAAGTTCTCGGCGTGAATCGTGTGAGCTTCACTCTCGAGCCGGGCATCACCAGCCTTGTCGGCCCGAATGGCTCTGGCAAAACCACGCTGATGAATCTTCTCACCGGCTTGATCAGGCCTACGCGAGGCTCCATCCTCCTTCTCGGTCTCACGCCCCGTCAGCCCATTGAGTTCTACCGCCAGGTCGGCTATTGCACGCAGTTCGATTCTTTCCCTCCCGCCACTACCGGCTATGACTTCATCTTTCAGCCGCTCTGCCTCCACGGCTTCACCAACGAACAGGCGGCAAAACTCACTTCCGAAGCTCTCGAACGTGCGGGCATGGCGCAAGTTGCGCAACGCAAAGTGGCCGGCTACAGCAAAGGCATGCGCCAGCGCATCCGCCTCGCGCAAGCCATCGCCCACCATCCGTCTGTGCTGGTTCTCGATGAACCGCTCAACGGCCTCGATCCCATGGCTCGCTCGGAATCCATCGCCTTGTTTGAAGCCCTCGCCAAACAAGGTATGCACGTCATCATCTCCAGCCACATTCTTGAAGAAGTTGACCGCATCTCCGATCGCGTGGTCATGATGAGCAGCGGGTACGTCGTCGCCGAAGGCCGGATCCTGGAAGTCCGCAATGAAGTTCGCGACCACCCCATCCAGATTCTCGTCCGCTGCTCGAACGCTTCGCGCTTGGCCTCCGCCGCCTTCGAACTCGACCACGTCGTCGAAGCCAAAATTCTCAACGATGGGCGCAGTGTTTTGGTTCGCACGCGCGACGCCGATAAATTCTATCTTTTGCTCAACAAGGTGGTTTCCGCGGGTCTGGTCGAGGTGGACGCCGTCGCTCCTGCCGATGCCGACGTCAATTCCATCTATCAGTACCTCATCGGATCGGATGGCGCTCCCACATGAGTGTTCAGGACTTCTTCGCTCGTACCCAAAATTCTCTCAGGGAGCAGCCTTGGCCGCTCTACGCCCGGCAAATTTCCGTGCTCGTTCGCAACGAAGTCCGCCGCAATCTCTTCACGCGCCGCAGGATTTGGGTCTATTTCGTTTCCTTCGTTCCTGCGCTGTTTCTGCTCCTGCATGACATCTTCAGCCATGGCCAGTTTGACGCTGCCTATCTCGAAGAGCAAACCCAGGGCTTGGCGATCCTCGTCCAGGTCTACTACCTGCGCCTCGGCGTTTTTTTCGCCTGCATGGGCATCTTCACCTGGCTGTTTCGCGGCGAAATCGTTCAGCGCACGCTCCACTATCAGTTCCTTTCGCCCGTCCGCCGCGAAATTTTGGTAGTGGGAAAGTTTCTGGCTGGCGCCATCATCTCCGTCCTGTTGTTTGACGTTGCCGTCGTCGCATGTTTCTACCTTTTCTACGCGCGCTTCGGCTCCGTCGGGCAAGCGTTTATGTTCGGAAGCACCGGCCTCGGCCAACTCGGCTCCTACCTCTTGGTGACTTCGCTTGCCTGCGTCGGCTACGGCGCCGTCTTTCTGGCTCTCAGCCTCGTTTTCAAGAATCCCATCATCCCCGGCGTCATCATTATGGGTTGGGAGACCATCTCCCCGGTTTTCCCGGGATGGGCCCAGCGGCTCAGCGTGACGTTCTACCTCAAACAGCTCTGCCCCGTCGCCATCCCTGCGAACGGCCCGCTGGCTATCTTTACCGTCGTCGCCGAACCCGTCTCGCACTTCGCGGCGGTGTTCGGTTTGTCCTGCCTCGCTCTGGCCATCCTGGTTCTCTCCTGCTTCCTCATCCGCCGCATCGAGATCATGTACACCGCGGAATAGCGATCCGGCCCGCGGACTATCGCTCACTCCCACAGTGAACTTAACCTCCTTAGAATCAACACTTACGCGGAATTCCGTATGTGTTGAGGCTCTGTTGACATCCTCGGCACAGGTTGCAAGACAGGCGTGGACGAAGGGTGGTGTGCGGTGTTTTCTGATCAGGCAGGAGGGACCATGGCCGAGGTCGGACTCTTGCCTTTTGCCCGCGTGGCGT
>Ga0209166_10001756_pt1 | contig 17438 bp, 20 predicted proteins | sample Coa_R1_3_FD_187151 | JGI IMG/M metagenome (GOLD analysis project Ga0209166, IMG submission 187151) | Surface soil microbial communities from Centralia Pennsylvania, which are recovering from an underground coalmine fire - Coalmine... | ecosystem: Environmental > Terrestrial > Soil >... | reverse complement strand
GGGGTTACGACGGCGACGACTGCGAAGACAGCGGTAACGACGGCCGTCAGGATCGCGGCCCAGAAGCCAAGCTGAATCGCTTGGTGTTCCGGAACGCGCTCCCGAGTGGGCGTGAGCGCCAGCGTGGCGGTTGGTTTAGCCATCTGCCACAGCATCAGCTGGATCGCACATCTGTCCCAGTGCTGGACGGCCCCTCGGCCACAGGTCTAGTGCGCAACCAGTTCGAGTCTTCGAGGCACGCCAGTTCTAGTCGCTGCGAGTGCGCAGAGTCAGACCGCCGGTTCTGCGCTCCACTTACGCAGCCGCCACGCGAGGTAGATCGCGGTCAGCACTGGCAACACCAGGAGAAGTGCCAGTAGGCCAAGGACGGCTGCCTGGAGGATGTCCTGCTGCCATGTGGGGAGCGCCTCAAATCCCGTGCAGGACTGCTGGATGACGCGGCCCTGCGAGTCGGACACGGTCATACAGCTACCCGAAGGCTGCAGGCCGCCAATCAGAATCAACGGCAGAAAGAAGAAGATGAATATGTACCCGCCGGGCGGTAGCAGGGTCCCGATCAACCTGTCCCGCAGCTTCCAGGCCGGCGAGAGCCACAGGAGGATCACGCCGACCGGCCAGAACAGCGGGGTCAGCACCAGGGCGAGAATCTCGACGGGGCCGATGCGCCGGGTTGGCCCAGGTATCCGAGCCTCATCTATCTCATCCCCGGCGGCACCCGCCACCTCCGCCGGGTCGCCGACCCGGTCCAGCAGGTTGCGCAGGTCGGCGTCGGACTCGTCGTGCAGCCTGCTCCGCTCTTCGGCGATGTGGTTGGTGATCTCATCGAGAATCTCCTCGCGCCGCGCCTTGGGCAGGCCCGCCAGCGCAGAGTCCAGGCGGCCGAGGTAGTCGCTGACGAGCTGGTCTGCGTGTGGGGCGCTCATCATTACCGTCCTCCTCGATCTTCGAAGATGCCGTCGACCGTAGCCCGAAATCGCACCCATTCGCGCTGGAACTCCACCACTGCCCGCTGCCCGGACTTGGTCAGCCGGTAGTAGCGGCGGGGCGAGCCCGCCGGCGCCTCTCGCCACTCGGTGTCGACGAGGTCTTCCGCCCGCATCCGGCTGAGCAGGGGATAGATCGTGCCTTCGCTCGTCAAAAGTCCGTCCTGGTTGCGGAGCAGCTGGACCAGCTCGCCGCCATAACGAGGCGAGTCGCGGAGCATGGCCAGGACGCAGTACTCGATGACGCCCTTGCGGAGCTGAGTCGCGAGGCCTTCGATGGGCATCGCGGGCAATGTAATGCATGGAGCCTTGCAATGCAAGGACGGTACCCTACCGACTCATGCAGCGCACAGACATCGACACCGATCGGCTCCGAACCAGCGTCTGGACCAGCGGAGCGAAGGATGGCGTGCCCCTCCTCCTGATCCACGGCAATCTCGTCACCGGCCGCTTCTGGCAGGACGTTGCCGCGAGGCTGCCGGAGCAGTTCAGCGTCGCCGCTCCGGACCTTCGCGGCTTCGGCCGCACCGAGCCCAAGCCGATCGATGCGACGCGCGGCCTCGACGACTGGATCGACGATCTCGGGGCTCTTGTCGACGCGCTTGGGTGGAAGGGGAAGCAGATACACGTCGGCGGCTGGTCCATGGGCGGAGGCATCGCGATGCGCTACGCCCAGAAGCACCCGCGTGACATCGCCAGCCTGACGCTCGTGGCGCCGATGGCTCCATTCGGGTTCGGCTCGACCCGCGACGCCGACGGCAATCCGACCACCGACGACTACGCCGGCAGCGGCGGGGGCGCAGTCAACCCGGAGCTCATCCGGCGGATGAAGGAAGGCGACATGTCAAGCGATGAGCCGACCTCGTCGCCGCGCGTGACGATGACGAACTTCTTCTGGTCGCCGAAGTACAAGGCACCCGACGAGGACGAGCTGCTCGAAGAAGTTCTCCTCACCAAGATCGGGGACGATTTCTACCCCGGCGACTCGACCGCCTCGCACAACTGGCCCGGTATGGCGCCCGGCGTCCGCGGTGTCAACAACGCGATCTCGGCGAAGTACACAGACTTCAGCGGCTTCGGCGACGTCAAGCTGCCCTTCCCCGTGGTCTGGATCCGCGGCGACGAAGACCAGGTCATCAGCGACACGTCGCTGTTCGACATGGCATTCCTCGGCAAGCTCGGCGCGGTGCCCGGCTGGCCTGGCGACGACGCTTGCCCGCCGCAGCCGATGCTGCAGCAGATCCGGAAACTGCTCGACCGCTACCAGGTCGCTTCGAATGCGGACGTGCGCGAGGTCGTGCTCGAAGGCGTGGGGCACGGACCGGTCATCGAACGGTCCGACCGCGTCGCCGAGCTTCTAGTGGACGCAGCCACCCGCCAGGCCAAAGCTTGATTCGCACGATCGCGTCATGACGCAGACGCTGATCAACCTCGTCGGCACGTGGGGCTACCTCGCGATCCTCGTGACCATGGCCGGCGAGAGCGCCGGCCTGCCGATCTCGAGCGAGATCGTGGTGCCGCTCGGGGGCGCGCTCGCGTCGCAGGGAAAGCTCAACTTCGTGCTCGTCGTGCTGGTGGCGAGCCTCGCGAACCTCGCCGGCTCGCTGATCGCGTTCTACCTCAGCCGCCGGTTTGGTGAGCGGGTCGTGCTGAGCCGCGTCGGCCGGCGGCTGGGCTTGAGCCGCGGCCACCTCCGGCTGGCGAATCGATTCTTCGGGCGCGTCGGTCTCTGGGCGGTGTTCGTGGGGCGACTGCTGCCGATCGTCCGCACCTACATCTCGTTTCCCGCGGGCATTTCGAAGATCGGGTACACCCGGTTCACGCTGGCCACACTGGCCGGGGCCGTCCCTTGGAACTTCGTCCTTGCCTACGCGGGCTTTCAGCTGGGCAAGAACTACGTATCCGTCGCCGCCACCATCAGCCCCTTCGTGATCCCGATCGCGATCGGCGTGGTGGTCTTGCTCGGCGTGGCCTGGTGGCTGGGGCGAAAGCTGGGCGAAGACGAAGCCGGTGTCGTAGAGGCCAGCGCTTAGCCCGGTTTCGCGAAACGTTGCAGCGCGAAGCGAGAGATGTCGCGGTGCGTGCCGCCCTCGATCAGCAGGTCGGCCGCGATGTCGCCCATCACCGGGGCGAACTTGAAACCGTGTCCTGAGCACGCGCTCAACACCACGATCCGAGGCGACTCGGGGTGCACGTCGACGATAAAGGATTCATCCGGCGTGTTCGTGTACAGGCACACCGCGCTGCGGATCACGTGGCGCGTGACGCCACGCAAGTGCTTGGTGACGAACAGGCGCAGCGGGTCGAGGTCGGCGTCGGTCACCGAGCGGCGGACCGTCTCCGGCGTGACCGCCTCGCCGCCGTGGTGCCGCCCGAGCTTGATCGAGCGCCCGTCGAGGCTGGGAAAGCCGTAGACGTCGCCCTCGGCCGTGCTCTCGCGCAGCCACGCCGGAAACCGATCCGGGCTGAACGACTCGTCGCCGGCCTGCACGGCCAGCCAGACCATCACCTGGCGCTCGACCGTCAGCGGCAGCCCCGGCTGAAGCTCGGCCATCCACGGTCCGGCGGCCAACACCGCGGCGTCGAAGGTCTCGGTCCGCCCGTCCACGATCACGTCGACTCCGTCGGCACGCGGCTCGATCGCCGTCACCACCGTGTTGCGGCGAAGGTCGATGCCCCGGGTCATGGCCTCGACCGCCTTCTCCGGCCTCAGGAATCCGGCCTGCGGGTCGAGCACCGCGACCTCGTCGTCCGCCAGCACGTGGCCGGGATAGCGCTTGCGGACCTCGGCCGCGTCCAGCACCTTCACGTCGAGGCCGTGCTCGCGGGCGGCGGTCAGCGTCGCCTCGATGGGCTCCGACTTGAGCGGACCGATCGTGAGCAGCCCGGTCATGGTCAGCAGGTCCATGCCCGTGCCGGCTTCGAGCGCTCGCCACAGAGGGAATGTTTCCTTCAGCAGCGGGACGTAGAACGCGCCCTCGAGGTACGCGGTGCGCGTGATGCGGGACTCGCCGTGCGTGGAGCCGCGGTCGTGCGGTGGCGAGAAGCGGTCGAAGGCGACGACCTCCGCGCCTCGTTTGGAAAGCCGCCATGAGGCAGCCGCGCCCATGGCGCCGCAACCGACGACCGCGACCTTCATCACCTCGCCCTACTCGGGCGTGACTCTTGCGATCGCCTGGCCCGCCGTCACCTGCTCGCCCTCTTTGACCAGCAGCTCCGCCACGGTGCCGGTGACTGTGGAAGGGATCTCCGCGTTGACCTTGTCGGTGCGCGCCTCGACGATGGTCTCGCCTTCGTCGACGTGGTCGCCCGCCCGCTTGACCCAGGCGCCGATCACGATCTCCTCGGCGCCCTGAAGGTCGGGCATGACGACGTCCTCGAGGCGGTTGCTCACGTGGCTATTGTGCCGCTAGGCCATCGAGACCACGTCCAGGAGCTCCTCGTCCCAGTAGTCGACGCGCCCCTCGGGCATGAAAAGGACGCGTGCCGGCTTCAGGGCTTCGACGAACTCGGGGTCGTGGCTGACCACGATCATGGTTCCCGGCCAGGCCGCGAGCGCCTGGGCGACGCCGACGCGCGATGGTGGGTCGAGGTTGTTGGTGGGCTCGTCCAGCAGGAGCAGGTTGTGGCGGCCGGCGACGAGCTGCGCCAGCGCGAGCTTCGTCTTCTCGCCTCCCGAAAGCGTGCCCGCGTCCTGGCGCGCGATATCGCCGGTGAGCCCGAACATGCCCAGCAACGCGCGCAGCACCGGCTCCTCGGCGTCCGAGAACTGCCGGATGTGCGTCAGCACCGGCACGCCCGCGCGGATGCCCTCGTGCTCCTGGGCGTAGTAGCCGAGCGAGACGCCGTGTCCAAGTCGGAACCTGCCGGCGTTCGGCTCGGTCTGGCCTGCGAGGATGCGCAGCAGGCTCGTCTTACCGGCGCCGTTCAGGCCCATGACGACGAGCCGCTGGCCGCGCTCGATCTCGAAGCTGACGTCGCGGAACACGAGCGGGCCGCCGTACCCCTTGGCGAGGCCCTCCGCCGTGAGCGAGACGCGCCCGCTGTGCGGCGGCTCGGGGAAGCGGATCTTCACCTTGCGCTCGCGGCGCGGCGCCGTGACCTGCTGCGCCTTCATGCGGTCGACGCGCTTGAAGATCGACTTGGCGGTCCGGGCCCGCTTCGCGGTCTGCCGGCGCATCACCTCCGCGAGCACGCTCAGGCGCTGGATCTCGGCCTCCTGGCGGTGCGCGAGCGCGGTCATCCGCACCTCCTCCGCTTTGCGGGCAGCCTGGTACTGGGAGTAGGTGCCGCGGTATTCGCGCAGGCGGCCGGCGTCGAGGTGCAGCACGCGCGTGATCGCCTCGTCGAGCAGGATCAGGTCGTGGCTGACGACGATGACCGCGCCCCGGTTCGACCTCAGGAACTCCATGAGCCACGACTTGGCGTCGCTGTCGAGGTGGTTGGTCGGCTCGTCGAGCAGCAGGAGGTCGGCGTCCGCGAACAGCACCCTGGCCAGCTCGATGCGCCGGCGCTCGCCTCCTGAGAGGACTCCGAGCGACAGGTCGATGCGGTCGGGCTTGAGCCCGAGGCCCGTGGCGATGCGGCGGGCGTCCGACTCCGCCGAGTAGCCGCCGTCGAGCCGGTAGCGCTCCTCGGCGTCGGAGAACCGCTGCACGTTGGCGATGGACGGGTCTCGATCCAGGACGGCGTGCAGCTCGATCAGGCGGGCCGCCGCGCGGTCCAGGCCGCGGCCGGAGAGCACGTGCGACAGGGCGGTCTGGGTCGACTCCGCGCGCGGCCGCGGATTCTGGGGCACGTAGCCCAGGGTTCCGCGCCGCAGCACCAGGCCGGCGGCAGGGTCGTCCTCGCCCGCCAGGACCTTGAGCAGGCTCGTCTTGCCCGCCCCGTTGCGGCCCACGAGGCCGACCTTGTCCCCGGCCGCGACTGTGAACGCGGCCTCGGACAGCACGCGGCGCGCCGCGACGTCGATCGAGAGATTCCGGACCTGGAGCACCGCCGAATGTTACCTAGCGCTGCGGCGGTCGTTTCGTGAGTCAGCAAATCCACACCGGAGGCCGTCGAAATGAGAAAAGTCCTGGTCTTGATCGCGATCCTGGCGGCGGCCGCCGCTTGCGGCGCCTCAGAAACGGCGCAAACGTCGTCCTCGAGTGGTACCCACGTGGGTGCCGCACCCGGCCCGGCCCAGCAACCAGGCCAGGGCTCCACGGTGCCAGGCAGCACCGATTTCGGGCCGAACCAGCCGGCACCCGTGCCGGTGCAGGGCCCGCAGGTGATCAAGCAGGCTCAGCTCACACTCACGGTGAAATCCGGCTCGTTCGACTCGTCGCTCGCGGCCGTGCGCGGCCTGGTCGAGGGCGAGCAGGGATTCATCGCCGGCACCGACGCCCAAGCGAATCCCGATACCAACGACCAGATTCGATCGGGCGTGATCAGCTTCATGGTGCCCGAGGCGAACTTCGACGCCACCATCGATGCGCTCAACAACCTCGGAAAGGTGCAGAGCGAGCACATCACCGGCCAGGACGTCAGCGCCCAGTACGTCGACCTGAAGGCGCGGCTCGCCAACGAAGAGGCTCAGCGAGACGCGATGCTGGCGCTGCTCGCGCAGGCGCACAGCATCAACGACATCATCACCGTCCAGAACCAGCTGGGCCAGATCACACAGCAGATCGAGCAGCTCAAAGGCCAGATCCAGTACCTCGACCACAACACCGCCTACAGCACGATCGCGGTGACCATCGTCGAAGCGGGCGCGCCCGTCCAGACCACGGCGTCGGACAGCTGGGGCTTCGCGACCGCGCTCAGCGCCGCCGCCCACAACTTCGTGACCACTATCAACTACATCGTCAGCGCTCTCGGCGCGATCGGCCCGGTGCTGATCCTGCTCGGGCTCGGCTACCTGGCCTGGCGGCGCCGCGGCTCCCCGGGGCTCAAGCGGGCCTAGTAGCTCGGACCCAAGGAGGGTTCAGCCCGACCACCGTCCAGTAACCTGCTCCAGTAACGCCCGTGAACGGTGATCGATCAAGGCTGGATGCGTGAAGTGAACGCCGGCACCGCCGGCGGGCCGCACGCATGACCGCGGAGCGAAACCCTCCCGAGTCGGAGCCCACCGGCGAGGTCCTGCAGCTGCCCGCGGGCCCGCGGGCGACGGACATCGCCCTGGACGAGCTCGAGATGGTCTATGCCTTCATCTACGCGCGGGTCGGCAACCGGGCGGACGCCGAGGACCTGACGCAGCAGGTCGCCATGAAGGCGATTCCGCGCCTGCGCCAGGGCTCGCCGGCGAGCGCCATCCGGGGCTACCTGTTCGCCACCGCGAGGTCGGTCTTGGGCGGCTTCTGGAGCATTCGCCTGGGCCTCTCGGAGTCGGAGCTCCACGACGACCTCGCGATGGTGGCGCCCCTGCCCTACTCCGAAGAGTCGGCCGAGCGCGCCCGGCAAATCCTGGCCGGGCTGCCGGACAACTACAGGCGCGTTCTGGAGCTGCGTTTCCTGCACGGGTATTCCCTGAAGGAAGTGGCTGCCGAGATGCGATCGACCGTCGGAGCGGTGAAGGTGATGCAGCTGCGCGCCTTGCGCGCGGCGGCCAAGGTGCGCCTCGATGGGTGACAAGCGCGAGAACCGGATCGAGCGCATCGTCAGCGACCTGCTGCGCGGCCGCCGGCTGAAGCTGCGCGGCGGCGACGCCGAGGAGAAGGAGGCCATCATCATGGCCGCCCGGCTCGCCGCCGCCCGGCAGGGACCGCAGCGGATGTCGCCGGCCTTCCGGCAGCAGCTCGCCCGCCGGCTCGAGTCGGCGCCACCCGAGGGCTGGCTGAGCCGGCGGGCCGCGCTCGTCGCCGGGCTCGGGCTGGCCGCGGGCGCGGTGGGCGGCGGGATCCTCGGCCGCGAGCTGCAGCTCGCCCATGCCCCTGCCAGCACTGCTTCCGTGGTCAAGCCGGACAACGGCCGGTGGGTCGACGTGGGTGCTCTCGAGGACTTCACCCCGAGCCAGGCGCGTCAGGTCAGGGCCGGGGCGGTCGGGGCGTTCGTCGTCCGCCAGGGCGACAGCGTCTCGGCGGTTTCCTCGATCTGCTCCGATCTTCCGTGCGAGCTGTGGTGGGACAAGTCGCAGTCCCTACTGGCCTGCCCATGCCACAACCAGACGTTCACCCCTCAGGGGAAGTCGACCAACACCGTCTACCCGCTGCCTTCACTCGACGTCGTCCTCGCCCGGGTCACCTCCGCCGGCCGGGTCGAGGTCCTCGGCGTATGAGCGGCAGGGACCACCGGCTCAGGCAGCTCGCGCTCGACCGCTGCCTCGAGATCCTCGAAGAGGCGCAGATCAAGGGCCAGTCGCGCGTGGACGGGCCGCTGGGCGCTCACCTGCGCCGCGCCCTCGAGCACTCGGGCGTGATCGCGGAGCACCGGCTGGAAGGAAGGCGCATCGACCGCGTGCTCGACGACATTTTCACGCTGCAGGCGCAGCTGCTCGGGCAGGAGCCCGAGGAGCGGAGGCAGCGGACCGCCTCCTAGCCGGGAACCTCATCGCCAGAAGGAAATCCCCCGAGGGCTTTCGGTAGCAGAATTTCGACCTCGATATCATTGGGCGTCGCGTGGCTACCTCCTTCAGCACCTCGCCCTCGTACCTGCTGACCTCCGAATCGGTGACGGAAGGTCACCCCGACAAGATCTGCGACCAGGTCTCCGACGCTGTCCTCGACGGCATGCTGGCGCAGGACCGCGACGCGCGGGTCGCCTGCGAAACCGCAATCACCAAGGGGCTGTGCGTCGTGATCGGAGAGGTCACCACTCACGCCGAGCTGGACATCCAGCGGGTGATCCGCGACACGATCCGCAGCATCGGCTACAACGCCGAGGCGTATGGCTTCGATGCCGACCACGCGCTGATCCAGGTCTACTTGAAGGAGCAGTCGCCAGACATCGCTGCCGGCGTCAACCACTCACTGGAGGAGCGTGAGGGCACGCTCGAAGACGACCCATTCGAGCTCCAGGGCGCGGGGGACCAGGGCATGATGATCGGCTTCGCCTGCCGCGAGACTCCCGAGCTGATGCCGCTGACGATCTCGCTCGCGCACCGGCTGGCTCGGCGGCTCGCCCTGGTGCGCAAGGACGGCACCCTGCCGTTCCTGCTACCCGATGGAAAGACGCAGGTCACGGTCGAGTACGACCACGGGCGGCCCAAGCGCATCGAGGCGGTGATCGTCTCGACGCACCACATGCCCAACGTGAGTCAGAAGGAGATCGCCGAAGGCGTCCACGAGCACGTGATCGATCCCGTGCTGAAAGGCGTGCCGCGCGACGAGAAGACCAAGATCATGGTCAACCCGAGCGGCATGTTCCTCATCGGCGGTCCGGCCGCGGACGCGGGCCTGACCGGCCGCAAGATCATCGTCGACACGTATGGCGGTGTGGCGCGCCACGGCGGTGGAGCCTTCAGCGGCAAGGATCCGAGCAAGGTCGACCGCTCGGCGGCCTATGCGGCGCGCCATGTCGCGAAGAACCTGGTCGCGGCGGGGCTGGCCGACCGCTGCGAGGTGCAGGTTTCTTACGCGATCGGGCGCGCGCACCCGACCTCGATCGCAGTGGAGACGTTCGGCACCGGGACGCTGTCGGAGGAGGAGCTGCTCGGCCTGGTGCGGCGCCACTTCGACCTCAGGCCGGCGGCGATCATCCATCACATGGACCTGCGCCGGCCGATCTACGCCAAGACGGCCGCGTACGGGCACTTCGGCCGAGACGACCTCGCCGTGCCCTGGGAGTTGACCGACAAGGTCGAGGCCCTCCGTGCGGATGCCTCGGTGTCGGCCCGCGCGGCCAACTGACAGATAGTTTTCGCTTGCGCGTCCGCGACACGCTCAGCGGCCGCCTCGTGCAGGTGCGGCCCGCCGTAGTCCGCGGCCGGCCCGAGCTCCATCTCTACGTGTGCGGCGTCACGCCGTACGACTCGGGCCACATGGGCCACGCGTTCACGTTCCTGACCTTCGACACCCTGGTGCGCTTCGCCGAGGCGAGCGGTGTTCGCGTGCGCTACGTGCAGAACGTCACCGACGTCGACGACCCGCTGTTCGAGCGGGCGCGCCGTGACCACGTCGACTGGCGCACGCTGGCCGAACGCGAGACCGACAAGTTCGTCCGCGACATGACCATCCTCGGATGGCGGCCACCCGATGTGATGCCCAGGGTGTCGGGGGAAATCGGACCGATCCTCGACGCCGTGTCGCGCCTCAACGACGATGGCTTCGCCTATCACACCGATGCGCTGTACTTCGACATTGCCCGCTATCGCGGCTACGGGCGGCTATCGCATCGCTCGCGCAGGTCGATGCTGCTGAAGCTTCGCGACGAGGGGCTGTTGGGCATCGTCGGGCCCGAAGCCAAGCGCGATTTCCTCGACTTTCCGCTGTGGCGCTCTTCGGCGCCCGACGAGCCGTCGTGGCCGTCGCGTTTCGGCGCCGGACGGCCGGGATGGCACATCGAGTGCTCGGCGATGGCGATGCGATACCTGGGACCGCAGATCGACATCCATGGCGGCGGGCGCGACCTCGCGTTCAGCCATCACGAGTCGGAGCGGGCTCAGTCCGAGTCCTTAACAGGCAAGGTTCCCTTCGCCCGCGCCTGGATGCACACCGGCCTCGTTCGCTACGAGGGCAGAAAGATGAGCAAGTCGCTCGGCAACCTGGTGCTGGTCGGCCAGGCCGTCGAGCGCGCACCGGCGGCCGCGGTGCGCCTCTACCTGGCCTCGCACCGATACGGGCGGGATTGGGAGTTTCGATGGTCGGGCCTGGATCAGGCGGCCCGGCTGGTCGAACGCATACGCGTGCTCTTGGAAGGGGAGGTGCGGGGGGCGGGCGCACCGAAACCTGGACGGGCGGTAGGGGCGGGCCCCAGTGTGCGGGCTGCCCGCGGTGCGCGGCGGCCTCTGCCTGCTCGATTCGCGGCGGCCCTGGCGAACGACCTCGACACCCCGGCGGCGATTGGCGAGCTGCGCGCGGCGGTCCGGCGTGGCGACCGGGCCGGGGTCGGCCAGATGCTGCCGATCCTGGTCGGAACCGCCTCCCTGTCCTAGGCCGCCTCCAGGGGCGCGCCGCAGTTCGGGCATTCCATCTCGGCGCCGACCTGCACCATCGTCTCGCACACCGGGCAGAGGATGTCCGCCGCCGCCGGACGCGCATCCGCTTCGGCGTCGGCCTCCATCTGCTCCGGCACCACCGCCAGGTCGAATGCCGGCGCGCCGCAGTTGAGGCAGATGTAGCCTGGCTGCGCGATCCGGAAATCCTGGTACTCGCCATCCGCATCGAGCTCCACTTCCGCGAACAGGGCGCGGAAAAGCTCGCCTCCGCAGCGGCGCGAGCAGGCAAGTCGCATGCGCTGCAGCTTACGAAGTCTGACTAGGCGATGCGCCTCCGCAGAGTCGCCGAGCCGGCCACGATGAGCAGCACGATGACGCCGGCCACGACGCCGACGTCGATTTCCAGCGACGGCCAGGTCAGGTCCGCGCCCTTGAGCATCACGTCACGCATCGCGTTGACCGCGTAAGTCAGGGGCAGGACGTCGGAAAGCACCTGCAGCGGCTTGGGCTCGGACGAGACGGGGAACAGGATCCCCGAGAGCAGGAACTGCGGAACGATCACGAGCGGGATGAACTGCACCGCTTGAAATTCGGTGCGCGCGAACATGCTCAGGAAGATGCCGAGGTTCACGGCCACGATCGCCATCAGCGCTTCGATGCCGAAGATGAGGAACACGTTGCCCTGGTTGTGGACGTTGAGCACGGCCAGACAGAAGACCAGCACTTCTACCGACTGAACCAGCGCCAGCAGCGTGAAGCCGACCATGTAACCGAGCACGATCTCGCCGCGTCGGAGCGGACTCGCCATCAAGCGTTCGAGCGTGCCCTGGGAGCGCTCGTTCAGGAACGACACGATCGTGATCACGAAGACGAGGAAGAAGACGATGAGCCCGATGGCCGCAGCGCCAAAGTAGTCGAGCGTGTCGAGGTCCGGGCCACCGTAGAGATAGGCGACCTGCGGCTCGAAGCGCACCGCGCCTGGTGCCCCGGACGCCGCGGACGCCAGCGCCTGCTGCAGCGCCTGCAGCACCGGGGTCGCGGATCCCGGCTGCGAGCCTTCGAGATGGACCTGCGGGGCGATGACGCCCGACTGGGCCCGCTGCGAGAAGTTGGAGGGGAAGACGATGTAGGCGGCGAGCGACCCGTCCTTCAACTTGGCGTCGCCGTCGGACGCGGAGATGGTGCTGGTGCTGATCAGCGACGAGCGCTCGAGCGCGCTCGTGACCGCCGCCCCGATCGGACCCGCGTCCTGGTTGGCGATGCCGACTGCCGGCACCGACGAGCTGCGCATCAGGTAGCCCAGCAAGCCGAGGATCACGAGCGGAGCCACGAAGAGCAGCGCGACGGTCCTGCGGTCACGCCTGAAGCCCTGCAGCAGCCTCCGGGTCAGAGCTGCGACTCGCCGGCCGCTCATGACTCCTTCTCCCCGGCCAGTGCGAGAAACGCATCTTCGAGGTTCTGGGTTCCGGCCCTGGCGCGCACCTCCGAGGGCGAGCCCTCGGCGAGCAGGCGCCCGTACTGGATCAGGCCTAGCCGTTGACATCGCTCGGCCTCGTCCATCACATGGCTCGACACGATGATGGTCACGCCCGAGGCCGCCATCCGCCGGAACGACTCCCAGAACTGAACGCGAAGCTGCGGGTCCACACCGACCGTGGGCTCGTCGAGCAGCAGCAGCTGCGGCCGGTGCACGAGGGCGCAGGCCAGCGAGCACCGCTGCTTCATGCCTCCGCTGATGGTCGCCACGACTGAGCTCCGGCGGTTGTAAAGGTCGACGAACTCGAGCGCCTCCTTGACGCCGCCTTCGACGCCGTAGATCGCCGCGAAGAACTTGACGTTCTCCTCCACCGAGAGGCCTGGATAGAGCGCGGCCTGCTGGGTCATGTAGCCGACGTGTCGAAGCACGTCCAGGTTGGGCAGCCGCCGGCCGAGCACTGTGACGCTGCCCGAGCCGGGGGCGACCAGGCCGACGATCGCCCGGATCAGCGTTGTCTTGCCCGCCCCGTTGGGGCCGAGCAGGCCGTAGATCTCGCCCTGCCGCACCTTGAGCGTCACTCCGTCGAGGGCGCGCAGCTGACCGAAGCTCTTGGTGACCGAATCGACTTCGACGGCGTACGTCTCACTCATGAACCTCTCCATGTACGGCCTCGGGCCTCATGGCTCGAAGCCAGCTTTCGGCCAGCGTGGTGACGGCCGCCTCGCCGTCGATGTCCATGCCGAGGACCCTCTGCGCGAGGGGTCGGGCCAGCAGGTGGAAGAAGATCGGGCCGATGAAGGACTGCAGGGCCAGCAGCGGCGACATCGTGCGGAGCCGGCCTTCCGACATCTGCTTCATCACGTAGACGCCGACCGTGCCCAGGATCGTCGTGATCAGGTCGTGCGCGGCAGCCTCCGCCTCGGGGCTCAGCGAGCTGACCTCGAAGAGGAGCGCGCGCATCAGGCCGAGGCCGGGAGCGTCGGGCCCCGCGACCACCCTGAACACCGTCCGCGCCAGCTCCGGCATCACGACTTCCGGAGGTTCGTCGAGCATCTCGATCGCCTTCCGGCTTACCGGCTGGAGCGGAGAGAAGGCGTGGACCAGGCTGATGAAAAGGGCGGGCTTGCCCGGGAACAGCCGGTACAGAGTCGCCCGCGACACGCCCGCCTTGGCCGCGAGCTCGTCCATCGACAGGGCCGCCAGCCCGGCGCCGCCGACGAGCTCGAGGGCCGCGCGCAGGATGCGCTCACGCGTGGCGGGCTCGGGGTCCAGGCGCAGGGCGCCCACCAGGGCAGCACGCGAGTCGAACTCGCGGTAGAAGGCCGCCTTCGAGACTCCGGCGGCGGAAGCGATCTGCTCGACCGTCGGGCGCTCGGTGCCCGAGAGCAGCTCGCGGGCCTGGGTGAGGATGCGTTCTCGCCGGTCGGCGACCGCCATTGGTGCAAGACTAGACGAGACGTCTTATCTCGTCAAGTTCGGACGGTGTCTTAACAGGCTGGGTTCACCTCCGCGGAGCGCGACCGTAGGTTGCCGGCATGAGCTTCTGCGGGCTCGTGCTGGCGGCGTTGCTGGCCGCATCTCCGGCCTCGGCGGCGGCCGTGTCGCCTGTCGGGAATCTCGGCTATGGCGATCCGCCGGGATGGTGCACCCGGTTCTCCGACATGTGGAGGGATACCGTGGTGACCAACGACCCGCTGGTCGGCACGAATCCCGAGAGGGACACCTTCTACGGCTTCCACCCAAACCCCGGATATGACGACTGGTTCGGCTATTTCTATGGAGACTTCCGCGGCTCGCCGGGCGACGCTTCGGGCTGGGTGAAGCTGCTCCACGAGAACTATCCGGACCACTACTCCTGGAACTTCGCCACCAACGGTTGGGCGGTCCACGGCCACGCCAAGCAGTACATCGCCTATTACAACTGGACGTTCGGCGGCCAGTGCGGCATGGGGCGTTACGGCAACCTGTCGCCGGCGCCCTACATGGCCGACCAGTACGGATGGCCGGTCGTGGACATCTACGTCGACGCGGTCGCGCCGTTTCCTCCGGCGCCTCGAGTCGTCGCCACGATGCCCACAGCCGTGGCTTTCACATGGGATCCGGTCGCCGACCAGGGCGACGGGGCGGGCCGGGATTACTTCGAGGCCGGTCTGGATCACTACAACTCGTGGATCACCGTGGACGGCGGCCCGCCGCAGCAGCTCGAGTCCACCAGCGCGCCCCGGGCCATCACGGCCATCGTGCGTCCCCAGCAGGTCGCCTGCGTGCATGTCGAAGCGGTCGATCGCGTCGGCAACGCGACCCCCGACGAGACGGCGTGCGGGAAGGCAATCGGCGCCCCGCCCATGCCGGCCTGGCTACCCCTCGCGAGCAAAGTGGCGGCGAACCCGTATCCGCTCGGACTCGTCGGTCTGGAGTCCTGGCTGTGGCTCAAGCCGCAACCGCGGGCGACGGAGGTGAGCGAAACCCACGCAGGCGTGCAGTACCTGATCAGCGCCACGCCCACCGGTGCGGACTGGGATTTCGGCGACGGCGATCATGTCAGCCTCACCGGCGGCGCAAGCTTCGGGACTGCCTTTCCAGCGCAGTCTTCGGTGACGCATACCTACCAGGCGCACAGTCAGCCCGGCTATGTCGTGCGGGCAGACGTCAACTACTCGGTGACCTGGTCGGCCCTGGTGGGCGGTGCGTGGACGGGTCCTTATCCGATGGGCACGATGACCGAGGCGGCGGCACCGCTTGTCTATTCGGTCGAGCAAGCGCAGCCCGAGCTGGTTCGGCTCGGTCCGGGCTAAGTCGCGGACCATCCCGAGAGGCGCTCGATGCGGATCGAGACGACCGGCCCGCTGGGACGCTCACGCGCGTACTGCGGATAGCGCGCGCTCAAAGCATCGATGGCGTGTTCCGCGGAGTCGCCGGCTTCGAGCACGCGTGCCACGCCGTCGATCCGCACCCACCAGATGCGCGTCCAATCCTCCTCGTAGTGATCTGCAAGCACAGCCACCGCGGGATTCATCTCGATGTTGCGCAGCCTCTGCAGGTCGGTCGTGCGCTTGGGCTTGTGATCGACGGCGAAGAGGATCTCGCCGGACATCACGACGAAGCAGATGGGCACGATGTGGGGCCTGCCGTCGCCGCCCGTTGTCGCGAGGAGGGCGACGCGGGACTCGCCCAGCCGCCGCTTGATCTCCGCTTCATCCACGTGGCAAGTCTGCTGCTATATCGTTGACCCGTGCAGAGGCTCCGAACGTACACCGTCCAAGAGGCGAACCAGGAGCTTCCGCGCGTACGCAGGATCGTCGAGCAGATCGCCGAGCTGTCCGCGCTCCGTCCCGAGCTGGAGGACCAGGCGCGCATCGCCGAGTACGACGCCAAGCGCGACGGCGCGACCCCCGCTCATCACGAACGCCTTCAGCAGGCGCGCGACGCCGCCGCCGGCGCCGAGCTCGAGTGGCTGAAGGCGGTGGCGAGCCTCAACGGGCTCGGCATCCAGCTCAAAGGACCGCTCGAGGGGCTCATCGACTTCCCCTCCTATCGAGATGGCGAGCCGATCGAGCTTTGCTGGAAGCTCGGCGAGGAGAAGGTCGAGCACTGGCACCGGGTCGGCGAGGGATACGCCGGCCGGAAGCGCCTCTAGCTCTCCCGGAGCTCCTCGGCGGGCCGCCCGCCCTTGACCGCCTCGTATACGGATCTCGCGACTCCCGCGGCGTCGAGCCCGTGTTCCGTCAAGATGTCCGCCGCCTTGCCGTGCGCCAAGAACTGGTCGGGCAGCGCCACCGTGCGCACCCGGCCCGCGAGACCGTGGGGCGCCAGCGCTTCCAGGACCGCGCCGCCGAAGCCGCCGGCGCCGACGTTGTCCTCGACCGTCACGACCACCGGGTGGGCGCGCGCCCAGTCCACGATTCGCGGGTCCACCGGCTTGATCCAGCGGGAGTTCACCACGGTGCAGGTGACGCCCATCGTCTCCAAGCGGTCGGCGGCCTCCTTGGCCACCTCGACCATGCGGCCGACCGCGAAGATGGCCGCGTCCCGGCCTTTCCTCAGCTCCTCCCAGCGGCCGACGGGCAGCGCTTCGGCCGGCAGGTCTGGGGTGGCAGGCACCGGGCCGCGCGGGTAGCGGATCGCGATCGGTCCGTCTGACGCCAGAGCCGTCTCGAGCAGCGCGCAGAGCTCTGTCGCGTCGGCGGGCGCGGCCACTTTCATGTTCGGGATCAGGCGCAGGTAAGAGAGGTCGAAGATGCCGTGGTGCGACGAGCCGTCGGGCCCGGTCACGCCCGCGCGGTCGATGATGAAGACCACGGGCAGCTTGTGCAGGGCGACGTCCATGATCGTCTGGTCGAACGCGCGCGCAAGGAAGGTCGAATAGATGCACACGACGGGCCGCATGCCGGCCAACGCGAGGCCGGCCGCAAAGGTCACCGCGTGCTGCTCGCATATGCCGACGTCGAAGAAGCGATCCGGAAACTCCTTGGCGAAGTTGAGCAAGCCGGTCGATGACGCCATTGCGGCAGTGATGGCCGCGACGTCTGGGTGGCGCGCGGCCGTGTTGAGCAGCGCCTCGCCGAATACGTCGGTGTACGTCAGCTCCGTGCGCAGCGGCCTACCGGTGAGCGGATCGAACGCGCTGACGCCGTGAAGCTTGTCGATCTCGTCTTCGACGGCCGGACCGTAGCCGCGACCCTTCTCGGTGACGACGTGGACAACGACCGGCTCCCGCAGCCTGGATGACCGCCGCAGCACCTCTTCGAGCGCCGCCTCGTCGTGGCCGTTGACGAGGCCCGCGTACTTGATGCCGAGGGTTTCGAAAACTGTCGACGGCTGCAGCAGCTGCTTGAGGCCCTCCTTGACGCGATAGGCCGCCTGGTCGGCCGTCGAGCCGACGAGGGGCAGGTCGCGCAGCAGC
>Ga0209166_10001754_pt1 | contig 17439 bp, 19 predicted proteins | sample Coa_R1_3_FD_187151 | JGI IMG/M metagenome (GOLD analysis project Ga0209166, IMG submission 187151) | Surface soil microbial communities from Centralia Pennsylvania, which are recovering from an underground coalmine fire - Coalmine... | ecosystem: Environmental > Terrestrial > Soil >... | reverse complement strand
TCGGCATACGTACTCCTTGCCTATGCGATGATCTTGGCACTCGCCGGGTTGGGCCAAGAGTGTCCTCTCATGGATTTACCTGAGGAGTTGCGACACCCTCTCGTTTTGCTGGCAGAAGCGCTAACAGGACGACTCCGATCACAAGAACAATGATCACATCCGAAAAGTCCCTGTGAACGCCGTGAGTCCACGCTTCGGCGGTTTGAATCGTCATGACCAAGCCATGGGAGATGTTCCACCAGGCTGCTAGAGCAATCATCGAGCGATGCCCGGATGGTCTCCTCGCGGCCAACAGTAAAAACACTCCGACCGGAATAAAGAAGCTCAGAAACATCGGCTCGGTCTCGTTGTGCTGCTCCAAGAGCCAGCTGGAATGCCGAAGGTCCATGTACAGAAAATAGATTACCGACAGATTAAACAGCCCCACGATGACCAGGACGATCTGTGTCAGGCGCTCTTTTTTCACATTAGCCTCACTTGAGCGAATCTGTGGCGCGCGCAGTGAATTCAAAAAGTGGACCTATCTATCGTGTGGCCGTCGGCGCCGCCGTCCCATCCGACCAATCGCCCACCCAGACCATGAAAATCGTGACTCGTTCCTCCGGATCATCCGCCGCGATTACGGGCGAGCCCGGCAGGTCGGCTCCCCAGCTTTTCCCCACCGCGCCCGAGACAAGAAACATCAGATGCGGGTGCCAGCTTTTACCCCGGTCGTTCAAGTACTGTTGCTTCGACATCATGTAGCACATCGCTCCCGGCTCCAGGACAGGCAGTTCCTTCTTTTCGAAGGCCGACGCCGTCGCGGCGCCGATTTCCGCTTTCGATTTTCCCGCCAAAACCAACTTGGTCTTCATCAGGTAGATAGGAACGAAGGTCTGCGCGGCTGCCGGATTAAAGCAAATGGGCGAGCGCACTTTCGGATTCCAGAATTCGGCGTCATCGGATGCCGCACCCCACCCTCGCTCCACGAGGCAGAGAAAACCGTTTCTGCCCTTCGCCGCCGCCGTGTACCCCTCGCGTCCCAGCACCATTATTTCCGCTGCGTCTGAAATGGAAGCCGGGGCCGCAGTGCGAGCCAAAGCAACTTCGGAATTCTGGTCGGCGATCAAATATTGATCGAGAGGCGCCATCGCCGGATAAGAAGTCTTCTCCGGCTGCGCCTGTGCCGCACCTTTTGCCCAGGCCAACACAACCAGCGCGATAACTACAACAAAAAACGTGGTCGTCTTCTTTTGCATAAACTCTCCAGATCGATCCTCGCTTCGGGACTCATGGCTTCGGCAAGCTGTAGTGCCCGGCGCTGCCGCCCATCCCTGCCGCGAGCTGCTCCAGGATGTGATACTGCCCGTGCACATCCCAGAACATGCCGGTGAACTTGAGCGCGTAGGGCATGGCGAAGTTCGCGGCCAGGCCGATAATCTCCGATTCCAATTGCGACACTCCGCCTCCCGCCGAGTTCATTTTGCGCTCCAGCAGGGAGCGGCAAAACAGGCCTTCGTCGCCCGGAGGTTCCGCGCCATCCCATGTGCCCGCAAGGCACGAGATGTTTTTCTCCGTGAGAGTTCCTGCCTCGAGTTCCTTTACCAGATGAGGATCGCGCTCCTTCAGGTTCCATCCTTTGGCGGATTCAATCATCTTCTTCGCGTCGGAATTTCCTTCGATCATCCGGACCCACTCGATGCTAGCCGCCTCCGCCGTCTTTACCGCCAGTTGCTGATGAGCCAGGTCGGAGGCGTCGTCACCACGCGCGGGAACAGCTCCCGCACTGTGATATTCGGCCTGCGAACGAAATGGCTGCCCGGGATTTTCGAATTCCGTGTACGACAGCTTCGAGTTATCGTGATTCATGTGGGTATGCGTGTTCAGTGCGCCGGCAGTGGGCGGATAGATCCCCGACTTCACGCGAATCGGCCACTTGCCGGCATCATTGTGCTTGCCGCGGAATTCAAACCACGTCGGCGCGCGCCACTCTCCTGACGCCAGCTTCACCATTTTGACGTCGGTCTTGTCGAAGTCATTGTGAATCCAGTCCGAGTGGCTGTAGAAATCCTGCACGGCGTGCAGCGAAGCGCCCAGCGTCACCAGGGTGAGAACCTTGCGGGTGCGGTCATCGACTTTGAGTTTCTTGTAGCCGGCAAGCATTTTCTGCGTGCTCTCGAGCAGGTGGCTGAACAAGGAATCGAACTGCAGGTTGCTCTGCAGTTCGTCGTTCAGGTTGTCGAAGTGGAAGAAGATCGCCGCCCCGCGGACCTGCGCGTTGTCGGCCTTGAAGCGCGCCAGCGATTCCAATTCCTGGTCCTGCAGGTTCCTGGCGGCATACTCGGCAATGGGGCCGAAAAAATCGGGAGAGAAGTTGCCCAGTTGCATGATCTTCCACGCGTCCTCGCTGAAGCCATACTGCTGGCCAACGATCTGGCTGCAGTGCGAGTGCCAGTAGGTATCGAATCCCGCCGCCGGAGAAGCCAACAACGCGGCGAGACTCAGCACAGCTCCAAATTTGCGCAACACTTCCGCTCCCATGGGAAATCTCCCCAAAGGCAAAACGCTACCCCGAGTCCCTTCAAACTGCAAGCGCGATCAACACTGCGAGGTGTGAACCACGAAGGACACGAAGTATCACGAAGGCTAAGATCACGGTCCCTTCGTGCGCCTTCGTGCCCTTTGTGGTTAATCGGGCTGCCTTTTGTTCATCTTTCTCGTTCTTTTCCTTCTGTGGTACGCTTTGTTCCTCTCTGTCGAAACCTCAAGTCACCATATCGCTCGATCCGTGAAGGAGGTCTCCCATGTCAAACCGTAAGGCTTTGATCGCAGAATTTTTCGGAACGTTCTGGCTCGTCTTTGGCGGATGCGGCGCGGCTGTACTGGCCGCTGGATTTCCCTCGGTCGGCATCGGATTCGCCGGCGTGGCACTGGCCTTCGGCCTCACCGTGCTGACCATGGCGTATGCCATCGGACACGTCTCGGGCTGTCACCTCAATCCGGCTATCAGCCTCGGACTCGTCGTGGGCAAGCGTTTCTCTGCTTCGAATCTGCTGGGTTATGTGATCGCACAAGTCGTGGGCGGCGTCGCCGGTGCGGGCGTACTCTACGTCATCGCCAGCGGATCGGCCAGCTTCGACGCGCGCAACGGATTCGCCTGCAACGGATACGGCGTGAACTCTCCCGGCGGCTACTCGATGCTGGCGGGCTTCGTGGCTGAAGTCGTGCTGACCGCGTTCTTTCTCATCGTGATTATGGGAGCCACAGACGATCGCGCGCCCAAGGGATTCGCTCCCTTGGCGATCGGCCTCTGCCTCACGCTGATTCACCTGGTTGGCATCCCGGTGACCAACACCTCGGTCAATCCTGCACGCAGCACCGCTACTGCGGTCTTTGCCGGTGGCTGGGCTTTGCAGCAACTATGGATGTTCTGGGTCGCACCGCTGATCGGCGGCGCGCTCGGCGGATTCATCTATAGGAACCTGCTCGGCGAATCGAAGCTAAGTGGCCTGGATGTGCGTGAAGAGAAGCTTACGCGAGTCACGACGACGGCATAACGTCATCGAAAAGGCGATGTCATCAAAAAACGTTGTCATCCCTCGGATGGCGAAAGCCATCCGAGGGACCGTGCGGCGCTCGAAGCCGCGATGCAGTGGACAGGACCGTCCCGGCTGCATGCGCCATTTGCAGTCCCCGGCAGCCGCAACCTAGGTACCAGCTGACGTAGGGTCCCTCACGCCGGCTTCGCCGCCGCTCAGGATGACGCCCGTTAGAGTTCGCACGGAAGGAAAAGGGAGCCCTTGGCTACACGATCAAGTTTCGCAACCTGGAAAATCGCCACGTTGACAACCCTGTGCTTCATCGCGGCCCTGCTGTTTCTCTCCCGCACAAACGCCGGCTCGCAGATGGGCAATGTAACCGCCGCGCGCGCAACCACCGACGATGGCAGCAATTGGCTGCTCAACGGACGCACCTTCGACGAACAGCACTTCAGCCCGCTCAAGCAAATCAACGATCAGAACGTCTCCACTCTCGGCCTCGCCTGGTATCTCGACGTCGACAGCGCGGTGGGAATCGTTTCGGAGCCGATCGTCGTCGACGGCGTAGCGTACGTGAGCGCGCCGCAATCCAAGGTCTACGCGGTCGACGCCGCATCCGGACGGCTGCTGTGGAAGTTCGATCCCAAGGTAAAGCTCAACGGGGCCATCAACGGATCGTACTCGGCGCGCACCAACGGCGGCGTCGCGGTATGGGAGGGCAAAGTCTTCGTCGGCACCGGCGACTGCCGCCTCGTCGCCATCGACGCCACGGCCGGCACCCAGTTGTGGGAGGCCACGGTCTGCGAGGCGACCCAGACCGGCATCACCGGCGCTCCTCACGTCGCCAAAGGAAAAATTCTCATCGGGTACAACGGCTCCGACGACGGCGTGCGCGGCTCGCTTGTCGCCTATGATGCCGCCACGGGAAAAGAAACCTGGCGATTCTGGACCGTCCCCGGCGATCCGAAAAAGCCGTTCGAAACCAAGGCGCTGGAGATGGCGGCAAAAAGCTGGTCCGGCGCGGACTCGTGGCGCATCGGCGGCGGCGATGTGTGGAACGCCATCACCTATGATCCGGTCACCGACTACGTCCTCTTCGGCACCGCCGGAGCGGGCATCGATTACGGCGAACTCGAAACCATTCGTCCCAAGGGAGACAAGCTTTTCTCCGGCTGCATTCTCGCCGTCAAAGCCGACACCGGCGAGTACGTCTGGCACTTTCAAACCAGCTCTCCGGGAATGCAGACCGAGAACAACCACATCGTCATCGCAGATCTCACTATCGACGGCGAGAAGCGCCATGTGGCCATGAGCGTACCCAAGAACGGTTTCTATTACACGCTCGATGCAAAAACCGGAAAGCTTCTCGCTGCCAAGCCGATCGTGAAGGTGAATTGGGCCACGTCCGTGAATGTTGCGACCGGCCGCGCTCTCGAAGTTCCGGCGTCGAAGGGCGGCGGGAAGCAGTGGACTGTCCACAACTGGTGGCCGATGAGCTACAACCCGGGCACGGGGCTCGTCTACATTCCAGCGACCGACCGCAAGCCGCACACCCGCGCCGCAGTCGAAACCGGCGAATGGATGCAGCAGACTGAAGGCCGGCTCGTCGCGTGGGATCCTACCCGCCAATCGGAGCGCTGGTCGGTGGAAGAAGAGATCGCCACCAACGGCGGCGTACTCTCGACCGCAGGCAACCTGGTGTTTCAGGGACAAGGCACCGGCGAGTTCTCCGCCTTCACTGCTGACAATGGCAAGAAGGCTTGGTCGATTCAAACAGGATCGGCGATCGAATCAATCCCCGTGACGTATTCCGTCAACGGTGAGCAGTATGTTTTAGTGCCCGTAGGCTGGGGATCAGGCTCGCGCTTGTTCGCGCCGGCCTGGACCATGGCCACGCCACAATCCAAACGCGGCCCCACTCGCCTGCTCGCATTCAAGGTAGGCGGCACTATTCCATTTCCCGCTCCGCCGGACATTGTTCCTCCGGTTCCAAAGCCGCCCGAGCAAACTGCCGATGCGAAAACCATTCACGAGGGCGCGATGCTCTATCGCAAATTCGTCTGTGACGGATGCCACTGTCCCGGACTAGACGGCAGCGGCGCATGGGTCGAGAACGGGGCCATTCCCGATCTGCGCTACGCGCCCTCCGAAGCGCACGAAAACTGGTATGCGATCGTTCTCGGCGGCTCGCACTGGGACAAGGGAATGCCGGGCTTTGCGAATCCTCCGAAATTCGCCTTTCCCAGTGAGCACATGACCGTGCAGCAGGCCGACGCCCTGCACGCGTATGTAATCGATGGCGCGTGGAAGGCCTACAACAAGGAACACGCAGCAGAAGGAGCCCACTAAAAGCGTAGCCACGGATTTGCACGGATCAACACGGATAAACCTTCAAAAAGTTTTATCCGTGAAAATCCGTGGAGATCCGTGGCTCAGTATTTCGCCAGATCCTTCATCGCCAAATACAGATCATTCGGCTGCGGCAGAATGGCATCTTCCAGGATCGGCTGGTAGGCAACAAACGTATCCTTCGCGGCGACGCGGCGCACGGGCGCGTCAAGCTGATCGAACAGTTGGTCGGCAATGCGGGCGGCGATTTCTGCGCCGTATCCCCAGCTGAGCGTGTCTTCGTAAGCCACAAGCGCGCGGCTGGTCTTCGCAACCGACGCGGCAATCGTCTCCCAATCAAACGGATTCAGGCAGCGCAGATCGATCAACTCGACGCTCACTCCCTGCTCGCGCTCGAGTTTCTGCGCGGCCTGCAAGGCGCGCGGCACCACTGCGCCGTAAGTAATCACGGTGAGGTCTTCGCCCGGATGCACAATCTTCGCCTTCCCGAATGGAATCATGTAATCCGCTCCGGGGTAGGCGGCCCGCCCGTACGACTCGCGATACAGCCGCTTGTGCTCGAGGAACAATACCGGATCGTCGCAGCGGATCGCGGTCCGCAGCAGCCCGGCGGCATCGAGCGCATTGGAGGGAAACACCACGCGCAGGCCCGGCATATGCGTGAAAATGCTTTCTCCGCACTGCGAGTGATAGATGGCGCCGCCGGTGAGATATCCGCCGATCGCGACACGAATCACTACCGGGCACGAGAAGCTATTGTTCGAGCGCCAGCGAATCACGCTCAGTTCGTCGCGAATCTGCATCATCGCCGGCCAGATGTAATCGAAGAACTGGATCTCGACGACGGGCTTCAGTCCCCGAGTAGCCAACCCCGTAGCTCGGCCCACGATCGCCGCCTCCGCCAGCGGAGAGTTGAACACGCGGTCAGTGCCGAACTCGCACTGCAGGCCGAAGGTCAGCTTGAACACTCCGCCTTTGCCCTTCACCAGCTTGTGCTTGAGATATTCTTCGCGGCTGCAGTCGGCGACGTCCTCGCCGAAGATCACGATGCGCTCATCGCGCTTCATCTCATCGCGCAAAGTAGCGTTGATGAGGTCGGCCATTGTCTTGGCCGCCGGTTTCTTGCCGTCTGCGGTAGTGGTTTCATTGACCACGGGCTGCGTCTCGAACGCCGACGATGTCGGATCCACGTCGGGCGAGTAAATGAAATTCATGACCGACTCAGGCGCAGCGGGCAGAGCTTCGAGCGCGCGGTCGACCGCCACCTGCAGTTCCGCCTCAACTTCCTTCTCCAGTTGATTGATGCCCTTGTCGTCGAGGATGCCTTCGCGGAGCAGGAACATCTGCGTGCGTGTCACCGGATCGCGCTGCGCATCGCGCTCGCGCTCGGCATCCGGACGATACAGCCTCTCATCGTCCGACAACGAATGCGAATACGGACGGATCACATGGGCGTGCACGAAGGCCGGCCATGTCCCTCGCGGCAATAGGTTGCAGCCCGCCTAAACGCAGCATAGCTCGCCACGGGATCGGTTCCGTCCACTTCCTCAAAATGAAAATTCGGAAAGCCGGAGACCAGCCGCGAGATACTGCCGCCCGCAGTCTGCACTTCGACCGGCACCGAAATCGCGTAGCCGTTATCTTCCACGCAGAAGATGATCGGAAACTTTCCCAGGGCAGCCGCGTTCATCGCCTCCCAGAACTCGCCCTCGCTCGAAGTTCCGTCGCCCAAAGAAACGTACGTGACTTCATCGTTCTGAAACGAGACGTTCTTGAACCGGCGGTAATCCGTTGTGTCGGAAGACGGACTGTCAGCGGCTTTGGGATGCCGCATGAGATAGCGTCCGCCTTCCGCGCAACCGACGGCCTGCAGAATCTGCGATCCGGTGGGCGAAGACTGCGTCACGATGTGAAGATCGGGATAGCTCCAGTGCGAAGGCATCTGCCGCCCGCCCGAGCTGGGATCGTTCGCCGCGCCCACGCCTTGCAGGAACATGTTGTACGGTTCCACACCCAGACAGAGGCACAGGGCACGGTCGCGGTAATACGGATAGAACCAGTCGTATCCGGCTTTCAGAGCCATTCCGGCGGCCACGCCGATGGCTTCATGTCCGGCACCCGACATTTGGAAAAAAATCTTCTGCTGGCGTTTGAGCAGGATTTCCCGGTCGTCGATGCGCCGGGAGGTATACATCAGGCGGTAAGCCTGGATGATCTGGTCGCGGGTAAGTCCTTCGTAGAGCTTGCCTTTCTTGCCATTGCCCGTCAGGGCCAGCTTGGGGTCGGTTTTTGTGGTGGCCATTCCGGTCCGGTTCCTGAGTATTTAGATTCTCATCAACCCTGCTGTGATTCCACCCCAGACCGGGTGGAACCTGTTGGATTGTAAATGGTAATCAGAGGTTGGAAAAGTGAAGAAGTTTTGCAGGCTCTGTATGGATACCTCATCGCATTCGACGGGTCATCCCGAACGCCCGCGCTTTCACCAGCGGGCGGAGGGATCTCCGCGCAAAAGTCCGTGGGACGGTAGATCTCTCGCTCGGCCTGAAATACGGCTCCAGTTCGTGATGACTCATTCGGAATTAGGGGCGGTCAGACCATGTGACCAGAGTCACGTAGAAGGGTGCTCCCGATCACAGATTTCGCTTAGGCAACCCGGTAAAGTTCCTTCTCGCGAGCACGTTTTTCCTCTTGTGGTCCTCCCCAGAACGGCTCGTGGATGTCCTCCCCAGATCGGCTCGGCAGTAATATTCGCAGCCCCGGTTGACCGCAGTCGCCGGGGCTGCGAACGTTTTAGGGCTATTCCATTCTGTTTCGCAGGCTTCCATCACACCTTCACGAGCGGTTCGGGAATGCTCCGGCGCAGTTGGGCAGGTTCCGCAAAATACCGGCGCTGAAAGTACAACGCCACGCCCACCAGGCCAATCAATGCCGGAACCTCGACCAGCGGCCCAATGACGGCGGCGAACGCCGCGCCCGAGTTGATCCCAAACACCGCCACCGCGACCGCAATGGCAAGCTCGAAGTTATTGCTGGCAGCGGTGAACGACAGAGTTGCGGTCTTCGCGTAGTCGGCCCCCAGCTTGCGTCCCATGTAAAACGACACCAGGAACATGATCACAAAATAGATCAGCAGCGGGATGGCGATACGCACCACGTCAAGCGGCAGTTGCACAATATATCGGCCCTTGAGGGAGAACATGACAACGATCGTGAACAGCAGCGCGATGAGCGTGATGGGACTGATGCGGGGAATGAAGCTCTTCTCGTACCACTGCTTTCCCCGCGCGCGCAGCAGCGAGAAGCGCGTCAGCATCCCGGCCAGAAACGGGATTCCGAGATAAATGAAAACGCTCTTGGCAATTTGGCCGATCGTGATGTTCACCACCGATCCGTGCAGGCCGAACCACTCCGGCAGTTTTGTAACGAAAACCCAGCCATACACCGAATAGAACAGCACCTGGAATACGGAGTTGAAGGCAACCAGGCCGGCGGCGTATTCGGTGTCGCCCTTGGCCAGTTCGTTCCACACGATGACCATGGCGATGCAGCGCGCCAGTCCGATCATGATCAGGCCCGCCATGTATTCCGGATAGCCGCGAAGGAAGACAATGGCCAACGCAAACATCAGCACGGGGCCAATCACCCAATTCTGCAAAAGCGAGAGCGCGAGAATTCGCTTGTCGCGAAAGACCTGCCCCATTTCCTCGTATCGAACCTTGGCCAGCGGCGGGTACATCATCAGAATCAACCCCACGGCGATGGGAATGGATGTGGTGCCTACGTTGAAGCGGTTCAGAAAAGGCACGATGCCGGGAATGGCCCAGCCGGAAACTACACCGACCAGCATGGCGGCGAAAATCCATAGCGTGAGATAGCGATCGAGAAAACTTAGCCGCGAAGAAACATGAGTGCTCATAATTCAATCCTAAAAACGCGGCGAACCGGCAGCGGGCTCATGACTGCCCGATTTCGTTCAGCCGTTTCTGCAACGCCATTCCTTCCAAAGTCATCAGCGGGAGGCTCAGAAACAGTCCAATCCTTCGATCCAAGAGAAAAAAAGCTTCGCGAAAGGCTTGCTGCACCTGCTGGCTGGTTCCAATTGCAGCCGCGGGATCGGCAATGCCCCAATGCGCCGTCGTCGGCTGCCCGGGCCAGACCGGGCAAGTTTCCTTGGCGGCGTTGTCGCAAACCGTGAAGACAAAGTGAAGCGCGGGGGCGCCCGGCTTGGCAAATTCCTCCCAGCTTTTGCTGCGCAAGCCCGGGGTGGGCACGTGCGCGGCTTCGAGTTGGCGAAGCGCTTCCGGACGAACAGCGCCGCTGGGGTGGCTCCCCGCGCTGTATGCCCGGAACAGCGGCCGGCCTTTCTGATTCAGAATGGCTTCCGCCATGATCGAACGTGCCGAATTCCCGGTGCACAGAAACAAAACGTTGTACGGCCCTTGCATAAAGCCCTTCGGTCGCCTGCTAGCTGCAGCACGTTGGAGCGCAGCATCCTGGCTGCTGAGCGGCCGGCTTCACGGCGCGAATGAATGCGCTCAGGATTTTGCCGTCGACTTGCGGAGCCACGGCGTCGATATCAATGCCGCGATCGCAGAGGAATTCGCGGGCATCTTCGGTGCGATAAATGCGAGTCGGCTCAATCTCAATCTGGTCGAAACCCGCCTGCGCCAGCTTGCCGCGGTAATCCTTCTCTTCGAGCGCGCCCGCCACGCAGCCTACCCAGGCGAGCACACTCCGGCGAACTTCGGGCAAGATTTCGCCCCGCGTCACCACATCGGAGACGGCAAAACGCCCAGCGGGCTTCAAAACGCGGAATGCCTCTCGCAAGACCTTGTCTTTATCGGCGGAAAGATTGATTACGCAATTCGAAATGATGACGTCGACGGAATTGTCGGGCAGGGGAATGTTTTCGATCTCGCCTTTCAGGAATTCAACGTTCTCGATCCCCGATTTGCGCTTGTTCTCATTGGCCAGCGCGAGCATTTCGTCGGTCATATCGAGCCCATAAGCCTTGCCCGTCGGGCCAACGCGCCGGGCCGAGAGCAGCACATCGATGCCGCCGCCGGAGCCGAGATCGAGCACGACTTCTCCAGCACTCAACTTCGCCAGTGCAGTCGGATTTCCGCAACCGAGCGATGCCAGGATCGCTTCTTGTGGAATCTGTCCAATCTGCGAGACGTCATAGAGATTGGAAGTGATGGGATCGGCGCATCCGGTGCTGGGAGACGTGCCGCAGCAGGAACTGCCTCCGGATTTCACGCGCAATGCGGCCTCGCCATATTTCTGTTTCACAATTTCTTTGATATCCGACTTCTCTAAATGCTCAGAACGCCGTGGAAGAGCTGCCCTTTGAGGGCTGCGAACCGCATCCCACGTCGATTGGGCTTCAGCCCCTGTGGTTTGGCTCATACGAATCTCCTATCTGCAAATTTGCACGATGTCTTGCGGCTTCAGCGCTTTATTGCGCGTACAACATTCGGCATAGAGGAACTGCAACAATTCCTGCAGCGCCTCGGTGTTGGCGGTGTAACGAAGAAATGTTCCTTCTCTGCTGACGTTCACCAGTTCCTCGGTGCGCAGCTTGTCGAGATGATGCGAGAGTGTGGAGTTGGGGATTCCGAGCTCGTCCTGGATCTCGCTGACCACGAGGCCTTCCGGGTGCGCCGTGAGCAGCAACCGCATGATGCGCAGCCGCGCCTCGTTGCCAACTGCCGAGAACATGTCGGCATAGGTAGCCACGCGTTCTGCGGACTTATGGGCTAGCTTTACGGATTCCAAGTTCATATTTCGATAATACTAGAAATACAGAATATGTCAAGACATGACTTCTCTAAGGGGCTTCCTCTGCGAACTTAGCGAATCCTCAGCGCCCTCAGCGGTTAAAAGCTTTTCACCGCCGAGACCGCGGAGAAAACCGGGAGAACGCGGAGAAACGCGCATAATGTTTTCATGGTGAACGAAGACCTTCGCCGCGAGTTGCTCGCCATGCGCGAGGAGGACCTGCGCGTTCGCGATGAACTGATGCAGTCGGGCGAACTGGGCGGACATTACGTGCCGCGCATGGAAGCCATCCACGTAAAAAACGCTGCGCGGCTGCGTGCTCTGATTTCAGCGTACGGCTGGCCGGGCGAAGACATCGCCGGAAAAGACGGCGCCGAGGCTGCTTGGCTCATCGTGCAGCATGCGGTCGGCGAGCCGGAGTTTCAAAAGCACGCTTTAGCACTCTTGCGAGCGGCTGCCGATCAAAAGCGGGCTCCCGCGTGGCATGCGGCGTACCTCGAAGATCGCATCGCGATGTATGAGAACCGTCCCCAGCGTTTCGGCTCGCAATGGCTCGACGATCCGCGCGACGGCCGTACGCGCCCGTGGACGCTCGCCGACCCCGAGCATGGGAATGAACTGCGCGCATCGGTGGGGCTGGGACCGTTGCATCCCATTCCCGAGCCCGGACCGGAACTTCCCGCCGATCAGCGCGAAAAGCTCGAAGAAAATTACCGCTGGTGGCAGGAGTGGTTAAAGAGCAAGGGCTGGGGAAACAAGTAGCAAGTCCGAGGAAATTCTCTCTGCGAACTCCCGAACCTCAGCGCACTCTGCGTTTAAGAGCTTCTAACCGCCGAGATCGCAGAGAAATTCTGCGGAGGTCGCGGAGGAGACGCACCGGACTCGAGTGAGCTGATGGTAGATGGCTGAATGCTGACTACTGACGACTGACTCCCGACTACTGACTCCCGACTACTGACTCCCGACTACTGACTCCCGACTACTGACTCCCGACTCCTCTCTGCTTTATTCTGATTAAGCATGATTCGAACCCTGCGCGGATTTGACCCGCACTCGATCAAGCTGGTGATCTTCGATCTCGATGGCACGCTGATCGATTCGCGCCTCGACTTGGTGCATTCGGTGAATGCCGCGCTCCGCCACATCCAGCGGCCGGAGCTGCCCGATGAGGTCATCGCCAGTTACGTCGGCGATGGCGCCCCTATCCTCATTCAGCGTGCACTTGGCGGCGAGATCGTGGACGAGGCGCTCGTCCGTAAGGGCCTCGAGTTTTTCCTTTCCTACTACCGCGAACACAAGCTGGATCACACAACCGTCTATCAGGGAATCCACGAGGCACTCGCCGCAATCCAGAACGCGGGCAACGGACAGCCGCGCAAGCTGGCTGTGCTGACCAATAAGCCCGTGAATCCCTCGCGCGCCATCGTCGACGCTCTGGGGCTGGGAAAGTATTTTGCCCAGGTCTATGGCGGCAACAGCTTCGGAACGAAAAAACCAGATCCCGAGGGCGCTCGCAAGTTGCTGGCGGAAAGCGGCGCGAGACCCGAGCAGGCGGTGATTGTTGGTGACTCCCACGTCGATGTTCGTACCGGACGCAACGCCGGCTTGTGGACCGTCGGCGTGAATTACGGCTTCGCTCCCCACACGCTGGCGGACGAACCGGCCGACATCATGGTGGACGATCCGAAAGAGCTGGTGGAAGTGTTCAAAAAACAGACCCCCTAGTTGTCAAGCCCGTCCCGGAGAGCGCTGCACTATTTTTGGTGCAGTGCTTCTGCAAGCCATTGAATCCATAGCTCTTGCGAAAGTTCGCCCACTGTGACAAATATTCCGCATAAACACATGAAATTAAAGCACTTAAATACGAGCGTTAAACCGATTTAACTCGCCGTCAGAGGCGTTAGATATGGCGGACGATCCAGAGTTCGACTCGGTGCGTTAACGTTCTTTGGCGACGTTCCGAATGGCGGCACAAGCCATTTCCTGTGCTGAGTAGATCACAGTTCGCCACCCCGTCATTACGCTACACTGCTTTGTTCTCATCGACCGATCCAAATCGAATGACACGTCCGCATCTCAACGATTTCACCCCCAAGGAACTGCGCAAACTGCGCAGCATGAAAAATCCTTACGGCGTGCAGAAGTTTCTCGACGGCATGCCGTATCACCTGGAAGACACCGCGTGGTCGCCGCGGCGCGTGCTGGCGGAGCAGTCGGCGCATTGTCTGGAGGGTGCGATTTTCGCCGCGGCGGCACTGCGGGCCAATGGATATCCCCCGCTGCTGCTCGATTTTGAAGCGGATCATGACACCGATCACGTCATCGCGGTCTACCGCGAAGCGGGATGCTGGGGCGCGGTGGCGAAATCGAATTACACCGGATGCCGCTGGCGCGAGCCGGTATATCGCACATTGCGCGAGCTGGCGCTGAGTTACTTCAACATTTACTTCAACCTTCGTCGCGAACGCACGCTGCGGCGCTACTCTCTGCCCGTGAACTTGAAACGGTTCGACGCGCAGCATTGGATGACGACTGACAAGCCGGTATGGTTCATCGTCTATCACTTGTTCGACATCAAGCACTATCCCCTGATGACCAAGGCGCAAGAGAAACGACTCCATCGCGTGGACGAACGCCTGTACCAGGCGGAGTGCCTGGGCAAAGCATATAAAGCAACAAAAGAGGATGTTAAAGTGTGAGGCGTTTTCTGCCGATGCATATAAAGGCCGCAGTGTGCAAGGCAGCGTCAGGCCGATCGACCCCCCTGGCACGAAACCGTCGGGTGCTGCGGCTTGGGGACACTGAGGCCGCGAATGTGCCATGGAACCGACTTGGGTTGAATCCGATCCCCTGCGAAACCTAGTGGACGCTCGCCGCCATCCCCGCTACCGGATTGAAGTTGAGATTCGCGTCTACCCGCGCAATGCCGCGGTGTCGCGCGGGCACACGGTCGATCTCAGCGAATCAGGAGTTTCCGCCATGCTGCGCGTCGAGGTTCCAGTCGGCGAAGTGGTGCGGCTGGAATTCTCGCTGCCCACCGGAGATGTGGAGGTTCATGCCATGGTGCGCCAGCGTAATGCCTTCCGCTACGGCTTTCAGTTTGTGGAAGACGGCATCGCCCAGAGCATCATCGAACGCGCCTGCCGCCAGCTGGCGATCGAGCAGGACGCTCCGCCACGACCGCTGTCCTGACCGGCTGCTTCTTATTTCGGCTACAACTTCGCAGTCTACGATCTCTGCCGCACAAGATCGGTCTTTCAGTTGCGGAAGGATCTTCGGGTGATGCGTGCAATGGGGATGTCACAACAATTGACCCAAACGAGTGGACGATGTACAAAGTGCTGAAATATGAGTCGTGCTGTCAGAATCACCGAGTTTGTCGTCTTCTGCATCCCGTTCATCAAGATTCTTGTAATACTCGGGATTCTGGGAGCGGCGACTATTTATCTCTTACGCGCACGCTCAATGCGCAGGTGGCTAACGGTCTGTATGCGTGTCGGCGGCGGAATCTTAGTACTACCACTGCTGGTTTGCATGTTGCTGCTGGTGGTAATGGCGGCCTGCACGTCAAGGCCCCGGGTCCTGGTGTCGCCTGACTCCAAGCATATCGCCGAATACAGCTATGAAGCAGGATTCCTTGGCCGCGATTCGACCTATGTAAGCGTACGAAGAGAATGGAGCCTGCTTCCAGTACATGCTTACTGGTACTCGGGGCCAAGCGATTGGTCGGGTACCGAAGTTCGCTGGCTCGACAATGAACACCTGCTCATCCACTATCAGAAAGATGATAGAGGCCGTCCGCAGCACTGTAGCGAGAACAAGATTGCTGGCGTCTTCGTGCAGTGCGTTGCCGAGTCGCGAAGATAGCCAAGACTGTCCAACTACTATTAATCGTATGCCCATTAAAGTCGCCCTGCAGACAATAGACAACAAAAGGTTGGATCAGGTGGTTCCGAACCCTTTGGAGGTAGTGATCAATGATTGGTTGCCATTCGGCGACTCTGCATACGCTATGCTTCAATACGTCGACGAGTAGGGCGATACCGTCTTTAGCAGGCTTCAAATGCGCGGATTTCTGATCGAGTGGGATCGGTTGACCCAAACTTTGGCTGACCCCAACCAGCGTAAAATCGCTTCGGAGATTCGAAGATTGGCTGAGAGATGCCAGCGAGAACCGCACACGTTTTTGCGCTTCATCGGAGATTGATCTTCGGAATTGCAGGGAAAATAAGCCAAGGCAATCAACAACTATTGGCTTTCAGAGCTTCCTTCGCCGCAGAAGTTCCGCCGTAGTAGCCTGAAGCATCCATATATCGCGAAAAACAACACGAAGCCGAGAAGCGTAGCTAACTTACCGGCGCTGCGGTTCAGTTGCCCCGTTCGCTGTGCCCAAGCATGGACAACGGCCAACTGAATCGAAGCAGAGAGGATCAGCGCTATCCAGAACGTGACATTTCGCCATAATGACCTCCACCCTACTATTACGAAAACTGAAGCTACCACGACACAGAAAGCAGCTTCTTCCCAGTCGGGTTTTAGGCGATACGGTTTCGGAAGCGAGAAGTACGCCCACGCAATGACTCCGAGAGCAACAAACCCCGTAAGCAATTCACGCCACGAAAACTGGCGCTTCCCAAATATTTTGCGGAGGTGCCCCCTGTACTCGCGCCGCTCCTGATGCTTGACGAATTTCTGATGTTCGACTCGGTCAGACTCGGTGAGGTTACGCCGACGTAGTTCCGTATCTAATGCGGTCGCAGCTTCCGTTGTCAAGGACTGCCGTTGAGTTGCCAAGTGCAGAAGTTCGTCATCGCTCTACTGGGAATACTCGGCAGAGAAGTCGGTAAGCATCATTTGCTTTCCTGGATCTTTCGCGAGATCACATCGTACCCGGAAGTGGTGAGTATTGGGAACAGTCGATTACACGTTGACCCTGGTCATTGGGTCATTGCGTGCAATCGCGATTTTTCGCCTGCCATTCGAGTTCTCTCCGCGCAAGAGATCGGTCTTTTCAGTTGCGGAAGGCTCTTCAGGGTGATGAGCGCAATGGCGATTTTGCAACAATCCAGGTCTAGAATTGTCTGTTCGGTATTGGCAACGAAAGGAAGGGTGTATGCCTTCCGCTCTCAGGAAGAAGCTGATTCGAGTTCTGGTTGCTGTTTTCCCTCTCTGTGTAGTGGCACAGGCACAGTGCCCGGTTGATACAGTCACCGTGAAAGGCCGCGTCGAGCATAGCATTGCGCAAAATGACTATCGCGTTCGGGTGGAGCTTATTTATCCGAAGCACAAACCCGGTGAATCGGGTGAAGTCACCGTGAAGGATGCAACTTTCAAGATTCCAGTCGAATTTGTGACGGAGCAAAGTTCTCTGTTCACAAACCTGCCCAGGAGATGTGGACGCAAACCGCAGACCGTAGTCATCACTTTGCTAAGCGGCGATCAGAAGTCCGACGAAGTTTTTCTAGATTTCACCAGAAACTTCAAGATGGTGGACCCCAGCGCCTACTCGCTGCGCTCAGAAGTAGTGCTGAATGGTGGTTCCCAATAACTCATCCGAATCGTGGACCGGGTTTTGAGCGTATCGGAGATGTGTCGCCAACTACGGCCGGGAAACGCAATTTACTCTGACCCTGTCGGCTTTCTACCTGAAAAGCAATTTGTGCACAACCATCGTCGCGCCAAGAAGAAGGAGGAATACAGTCAAGAGCGCACAACGCGTCTTGAAAAGGCTTAGCTGGAGCTTATTCATATGCGCTAATCATACGCCGTGCGGATGCAAGTCGCTTGACCT
>Ga0209166_10001751_pt1 | contig 17451 bp, 11 predicted proteins | sample Coa_R1_3_FD_187151 | JGI IMG/M metagenome (GOLD analysis project Ga0209166, IMG submission 187151) | Surface soil microbial communities from Centralia Pennsylvania, which are recovering from an underground coalmine fire - Coalmine... | ecosystem: Environmental > Terrestrial > Soil >... | reverse complement strand
AAAGCGTGTTGCGCGGCGTGGGCAATATCTATGCCGACGAAAGCTTGTGGCGGGCCAGGATTCATCCGGCGCGTCGCGGAGCGGACCTGAGCAAGAAGCAGACGCAACTGCTGCGACGGGTGCTGCAGGATGTTTTACGGAAAGCGATTCTGGCGCGCGGCTCATCGATTTCCGATTTTCTTGACGCCGAGGGCGAGCCGGGAGAGTATCAGCGGCGCCATCGGGCTTACGGCCGCGAAGGGAAGAGTTGTTATCGTTGCGGAACGCCGATCCGGCGCGTGATTGTTGCGGGGCGCAGCAGCCATTTTTGCCCGAAGTGCCAGCGTGCGCCGCGTTTGCGCCTAACCGGCAAGCGGGGACGAAACGGCTGAGCGGCTCGCGTGCGTCTAACCAGCGAGTGGGAAACAGCGGGAGCTTCCCGCCGCGTGGTGGAATCAGCGGCACAAATCCTAAAGGGCTTGAGGTAGACGAATGAACGTGCGCCGAATCGGTGTGTTGGTGTGCAGCTTGGTGTTGACCTTGGGCGCGGTGGGTGGTGGTTCAGCTCAGGCGCCGGCAGCCGAGAAAAGCCCCTTTGCGGTGGCCGATGCGCAAATCCTGAGCGAAATTCGCGATCACAGCGAGGCGATGGCCAACCTTGAATACCTCTCAGACAGCATCGGCCAACGGCTGACCGGCTCGCCGCAGCTGAAGCAGGCCAATGAGTGGACTCGGGACATGTTCGCGAAGTATGGCGCGGTGAACGCGCATCTCGAAGGCTGGACCATGGAGCGTTCCTGGACTCGCGGGAAAGCCAGCGCGCGCATCGTCAGCCCGGCCGAACACTCGCTGACGATCGCCGCGGCGGGATGGTCGCCGAGCACTCCAGGCGTCATTACCGGGCCGGTAGTGTATTTCGACGTGAAGGAAAAGAAAGACTTTGCAAAATTTCACGGAAAGCTGAAGGGCGCGATTGTCATTTACCAGGAGCCGGCCAGCCTTTCTCCGCCCAAGCCGGATGACCCGCGCGCCCAATTCAGCCGGCCGATACAGCAGCCTCCGCCGCGCATAGGAGAAGCGCCGATCGCGGACCCGTTTGAAGCGTTTCAGAAGGCGGCCAAAGAACGTACCGAATTTTGGAAGCAGGAGGGCGTCGCCGCCGTACTCCGGGATTCCGACAAGCCGCACGGTTTGCTCAACATGACCGACGTCAGCCTGGACCGCTACGGTATTGGACCGATCCCTTCCGCCTTTATCACCGGGGAAGGCTATCGCATGATTTTCCGGATGCTGCAACGCCACCTGCCCGTGCAAGTGGAAGTGGAGATGACCAACACCATCGGCAGCAAGCCGCTGGAGGTCTACAACACCGTGGCCGAAATTCGCGGGTCGGAAAAGCCCGACGAAATGGTGATCATCGGCGGTCACCTGGATTCCTGGGATCTGGGCACCGGCTCGACGGACAACCGGACGGGCTCGATAGCGGTGGTCACCTTATTGTGGGATGCTGCTGATCCCTGTAACTTCTCGATGTGCGCTGAGCGTGCCATCCGGGATCACCACGATGACCCAGGGCGTGCGGGATGCAAGAACATGGGCATGGATGATCACGTCGGCGTCGTGGCCTGGACGCAGCTCAATCCTCTGCGTACCCGGCTCCTGGGCTTCGAGGTTGTAGGTTTTTAGTTCCAGCGTATGGACTCCAGCACCCTCTGCGTGGAGACTCACCGTGACTTGGTCGGCACGCGTGGTTTGCACGGAGACGTTGAAATCGAACGCTCGGTTGGCGCGCAGTTCAAGGTCGTAAACTCCGCCGGAGAGCGCGGTGAGCGTGGTATGGGCCGTGCCCCGGCGCACGCTATATCTTCCCTGCGGTAATTGCGCTCTAAATTTACCGCTCGCATCCACGGCAACCTCGGTCATGCGTCCCGTCCGCAGGTCGCGAAACTCAATAGGCTCACGCGACGACGCATCGGCGTCTCCCTCAACCACCGGCGCGCCGTGCAGATCCTGCATGAGCCAAATCCACTCCCCCACCGGCTGCGTCCAGACCTCTTTGTACGTCCAGCAGATCTGCGTTGGCCAATACGGCGTGTCGTTATATTCCTTTGTTTCGATTCCTACAGGAATGGCCCCTACCATCTGTCCGGACCGCACGCTATACAGCGGGGTCCAGTCATAGCCTTCCCCATACATGAGGCTGGCCGAAAATGGATTGCGCCCCAGAACCCACTCCGCTTGCTGCTGCGCCAGATCTTCCGCTTCAAGATCTCCGCGCAATTGTCCGGCAGCCGAAAGCGCCTTTGCCTGTGATAGCAAGACACTGGAATTGCCGCGAAAATCAAACCACACGGGAAATCTCCTAAAGTAATACTCCCCTCCCAAAGGAACGCCACGATGAACCTCCTCGAGATAGGCGTCTCGATCCGCGGCACGCAGCGGGGTCCAGTCCTTCGATTGCGGCAATAATCGCGCTTCATTCTCTTTATATATTCCCGCCGGCAACATGGCATAGGGCTGATCGATCTTAGCGGCAACCTGCTGATAGTATTTGGAGTGCAGCACGATGGCCGCGTACCATTTGATCCAATCCTGGTGATGTGGAAACGCTTCACAGAGATGAGCGAGGGCAATGACCGGCTGTTCCTCTTGCCCTAAATGGAACCGATGAAAAAGATTCTCGCGCTTGGGGCTGGTGTAAAAAAAACCAGTCAAGGGAATGCGCCACGGCTGCATCGTTCGCTCCTGCGACGCAAGTAGGAGCTCGCCAAGCTTGAACGCCTCATCTGCATAGCGCTGTTCGCCGGTGGCTCGGAATAGATCAACGGAAGCAATGGCACCGAACGAAAGGCGCTCCAGCTCATCCTTCGCTCCATAGACTTCCGGCAGCGGGGCGGCCGTCTTCAAACCTTCAACGGCGTAGTTCCAATCCTGCTCTGCGGTACGAAGGCTGCGCAGGGCGAGCCCCGGATTGCTCTCTTTCAGCAGACGCGCAGCAAGCGCTTCGACGGCGGCCACGCGGAAATTCCATTCGGGGTCATTCACCGCCTCCCCGCTGCGATCGTCGGCATCGCCCATGATCCCATTGGTCCAGTAGCTGATTAATTGACCGGTAGTCCGATATCCATCGCCGAAACTCGTCTTAAGCACCCAGTGCAGCCCCCATGTCGCTTCCTCTATCAACCGAGCGCGCAGTTGCGGATCCTCTCCCTGCTGCTGGAGCCGTTCGGCGAAGGAAAACAAGGCGTACGCCATTCCTGGAGTGTTGCCAGTCGCCGAAAGATCGCCCGCATCGTGGTAACCGCCGTTAACGATAATGCGTTTGTTCCCATGAATACTGTAATCGTCCAGGTGGCAGATTCCATGGATCCCCGGAATCTCCATTCCGCACCGTTCGCTGTACATGAAATTGATGGCTTTCCAGATGCTTTCTCGCCATGCATCCGGGCCGATCGCAAATGGCCGGGTAGTCGTGCCGCCGGCGCGAAGAACATATTCACCCGGCGTCTGAATCTCGGAAAAATCCAGGACCGCATAGTTGCCCAGGGGCGTGGCCTGTTGCTGGATTGCCTTCGTGAGAGCAATCTTGCCGCTGCCTTGCTCGACCACCGAGAACTCATGCGCATCGAGGTTGCTGGCAATCGCCGTCTTCGTGGACCCCGCGGTGTATCCGGCATGGCTAAACGCTATTTTGCCGGGAGCGACATCCCATCCTTCGACGTGATCTGCCTCCACCGCCTGCAGTTCCAGTTGGTCGACATACAGAATGGTCTGATCGCCCAAGTCGGGAAGCATTTTGGGAAGGCTGTAGGCAAAGTCGAGCTGCGTGATTTTATCCCGGTCGAGAGGCGCAATTTCCCATACCACTTGATTCCATTCGTGATTCTTCAGGATGATGGACTCGTGCCGCCCCTCGTTGTAGCGATCGGGAAGGCGATGCGCGCCTTCATTGTGCAGGATTAGCGAGCCAGAGATCGCTGGCGCGCCGATAACGTCAGGATAGACCCAGATGGAAATGCGATTGTACCGGCTCCAATCCTCGGAAGGAAATTTACGAGTTGCAACCAAGTCCTCCCATTCACCCGCATTCCCGACCAGCCCCAGATTTTGCTTCGATCGAATCCGCAGCGAGTGGGCGCCATTTTTCACGGGTGCCTCCGCAAGGGCCATCTCTCCATCTCCGCTGAAGGACCACGTCGATAAGTCTTCCATCGAATCCAGCTCTCGCGAGTCCAGCACCTTTTTGTTCAACCAGCGAGCCTCCGCCCCGTTTTCAAATATGGGCCGCATCGGCATCTTCGGAGCTTCCTGCTGGGCGGCAACATAGTGGCCACCGATGCCACAGCAAATCGCCAGCGCGAGGGATTCATATAGAATTTCGCGCCACCTGCCTTTCTTCGCGCTATCGAACTTGGAGTTCATAGGAATCCTTCCTCAACCTCAGAACGTGTTTCGCGTGAAATTATAGCCGCCACCGGGTAGGGCATTCTTTGGTCCTGTCGGTTAGCCGCTTCGCTTTTCCTCTGGGCCGGTGTCCAATTTGGATGTTGCGCAAACCTTCCGTCTCCAAAACAATGGTAGACCATAAGAAATACGCTGGAGCGCATCATGGCCACCGCAACCACCACCGCTGTCTCCGATTATCGGCAGGAATGGTTTGAGATGGAAGACGCCATCTACTTGAATGTCGCCGGGCAATCTCCCATGCCCAAGGTGGCCCATCGCGCCGTGCAGACTGCCATGGAGTGGAAGAAAAATCCGCACCACATGCCGGATTCAGCGTACTTCGAGGTGCCTAACCGTATCCGCGCGTCTATCGCGCAGCTCATCGGCGCTAAACCCGAGGAAATTGCCCTGACCAGCGGCGCAAGTACCGGAATGTCCGCGGTTGCCTACGGGCTCACTTGGAAGGCCGGCGACGAAGTTCTGACCGCGCAAGGCGAATTCCCTCTTCAATACGCCACATGGAAACCCATGGAGGCTCGCGAAGAAATCGTGCTGAAAGTTGTCGTGCCACGCGACCGCTTCATCACCGCAGACGACCTCTTGGCGGCGCTGACCCCTAGAACGCGCCTGGTTTCTGTCAGTCTGGTGCGTTTCGATAATGGCGTTCTTCTTGACGCCGCCCGCCTGGCCGCGGCTTGCCACGCACAGGGCGCTCTCTTGCTTCTCGACGTCAGCCAGTGTTCCGGCGCTATTCCGCTCGATGTAGCTTCGCTTGGCGCTGATTTTCTGGTCAGCGCGGGATACAAATGGCTGCTTAGCCCCTACGGCACGGGGTTCTTTTGGATCAAGAATGAACATTCCGACAAGATGCGTCCCGGCCCCTTCTACTGGGCCGCTGCCGAAGGCGCCGAAAATTTTCATTCCCTGGCTTTTGAGAATCCCAAGCCCGCGCGCGGCGCGCGCCGCTGGGACATGGCTGAGACCTCCAACTATTTCAACTTTGCGGCCATGGACGCCTCGCTGCAATTCGTTTTGCAGCTGGGCCCCGAACGAGTCCAGGCTCACAACCGCAAGCTCATCGATCTCCTTTTCGAGCGCCTTCCCAAAGACCGCTGCATCCCCGCGAGCCCCCTCGACGCCGCGCGCCGCGGCCCGTATGGCTGCTTTACCGCGCGCTCGAAGGAAAAAACCGCCGAGCTCTATCATAAACTTGCCAAGGAAAGAATCATCACCAGCCTGCGCGAAGGAAACATTCGCGTCTCCCCGCACCTTTTTAATACCGAGCGCGACATCGATCGCCTGATCGCCGCCATCACCGTATGATAGCTACCGGTACGATATGATTGCCGTCATTACCCCATGACCTCATCAGAGAATTGGCCGCGTATTGCGGTGGTGGGCGCGGGCGCAGTCGGCGGCTATTTCGGCGGAATGCTGGCCCGCGCCGGCGCCCCGGTCACCATGATCGGCCGCCCCGCGTTCGTGGACGTGGTCGGAAAAAACGGCCTGGTGCTGGACACGCTGCACTTCAAGGAAACCGTGCGCGTGGAAGCGTCCACCGAACTGGTGGCCGCCCGCGGCGCCGGCATAATTCTGTTCTGCGTGAAGACCACGGACACCGAGTCCGCCGCCCACGGATTAGCCCCGCTGCTTTCTTCCTCCGCGACCCTTGTGAGTTTGCAGAATGGTGTCGACAACGCCGACAAAATTCGCGCCGCCGGACTCGATGCGCTCAGCGCCGTCGTTTACGTCGCCGCATCCGTCCCCCAACCCGGCGTCGTTAAGCATGTCGGCCGCGGCGATCTGGTGATCGGGCCGCGCACGGCGCGCTCCGAAACATTCGCCGCGCTTTTTGAACGAGCCGGTGTAGGTTGCCGCATTTCCGAAAACATCGATGGCGAGTTATGGACCAAGCTCATCTGGAATTGCGCGCTCAACGCCATCTCCGCGCTGGGCCGCGCCAGGTATGGGCAAATTGCGGAAAGCGAAGACGCGCGCACGCTTGTAGCTCTCGCGGTGAACGAAGTCCTTGAAGTCGCGCGTGCTGCTCGGGTTCAGCTTCCTGGCGTGGAGACTCCGCAAGCGGGATTGGCCGGCGCTCTCAAAATCGCCACGCAAATGTCCGGCGCGATTTCTTCCACTGGGCAGGACCTGATGCGCGGCAAGCGCACCGAAATCGATTCGCTCAATGGCTACATTGCGCGGCGCGGCGCGGCGCTTGGCGTTCCCACCCCGGTCAATCACGCGCTGTACACGCTGGTCAAACTCGCCGAAGGACGCCCTTGAATTCTGTTTTTTCTGGCTTTTCGTTACGCTTTTTCTTTTCGCGCTTCCCGCGTTTTGACTTCCCTACGGCTCCGGCAACCGGAACGGAATGTGCACAATCGCTTCCAGCTCGACTGGAGTTCCCTGTTTTGCCGCCGGACGGAATTTCCACTGCCGCAGAGCTCTAATGGCGTTGGCGTCCAACTGTTCGTCGATCCCGCGCACCAGCCGGATATTGTCCACCGAACCGTCGCGTCGAATCACCGCGTATAGAATAACTTCCCCACTCACCCGCGCACTCATCAACGTCGGCGGATACTTAGGATCGACTTTCTGCAGCGGCACCGGCCCCGATAATGGCACGGTGGGCGCCGCGTGGTGCGGGTTTTCTCCGTCGCCGTGCAGTTCGGAAAAATTCAGGATCCAGCTCCCCGTCGCGCTGTTCAGGTTCGGCATATTTACATTGAGCGTGTACATCCTTTTATACGCAAAAACCGTTTCCGGTTTTGCGCCCGGCGGCAACGCCGCGAAATCCGGCGGCCCAGTGCGCTCGGCCACATCCTCGCTCTCGCTTTTCGGTTCCGGCCTGGTCATCAAGGGGCGCGGCACGATTATTTTTGCACCTCCGCCAGCCGCATTCACGGAGGGATTGCCGCCGCTGATGCTGACTCCCACGGCGCTGCCAGAGCCCGCTGTGGCATTGGGCGCGCCATTGGCGGGCGCGCCGGGTTGTTTGCCTTCTGGCGAAATGGAAACCCGCGCGGCGAGATTGGCTTGCGGCGGCGGCGCAGGCGGACCCGGCTTCGCGGAGAGCGCGATCAGTGCGGTCGGAGCTCCGTTAGCGGCGGTCAGTTGCGTCGCGCCAATTTCCGGCGCGGGCCCGGCATCGCCCGCTTGCGATTTTTGCGCAAGGCGCGGCGCGGCCCCGGCGTTCCATTCCAGCTTGGGCCGCGCAGGTCCGGTCTGCGCGGCGGGAAGATTCATTTCCGCCACGTGTTGCTCCACGTTCGGGATGTCCACCGGCGGCGCTGCGATCGAAGTTGCCGCGCGCTTCTCCTTTGGGTGTGCCTTCAACATATCTTCGCTGATTTGCAGCCGCGGCTTGGCCGGGGTAGCCACCTGCTCAAGCTGCACCATATTCGGCAAATTGGCCACCATTTTGGGCGCCACAATCGGTGCCTTCGCATGGATCAGCGTCTGCCGTGGGTGCGTCGGGCGCACCGGATCGGTAAAGATGCGCTGGCGCGGATGAAAGGCGTCGGCCCCCGGCGGCCGGGCCATCTCTGGCTTAGGCAGCTCAGACTTGAGCCCGGCTTTGGGCGGTTCGCGCGAAATCTCCAACAGCGGGAAGTCCTCAATGGGGCCCGACCACGCCAGCTCCACATTTTTCAGCGTCGGATTGGTGTGGGGCGTTCCGGTCAGCAGCGAGAAAGGCAGCGCCAGGATCAGTATATGCCACAGCGCCGCGGCGGTTACCGCTCGCTTGGGGATCTTGCCTTCGACCGAACTGTCGCGGAAAGCGCTGGCTTCCTGCCCGCTCTTCGGCGCCGATGGCCCGAACAAGGCCGCCAGGCTGCTCCACGGCCCTTGGTGAAAGGCTCCCCAGGCGATTTTGAGCTTGGGTTCCGCTGCTCCGGCCAGCGATTCGGTCCTGCGCTGCTTCGTAGACGGCGGGGGAGACGGTGTTGACCCCAGGGAATTGATAGCACTCTGAATACTCTGAAATTCCATGTAAGAGCTGATTATACCGTGACGGCTGAGGAGTGGAAGCGCAGAACGGGCCTTTCGTCGTGGGGTTAGAACCGGATCGAGTGTAAGCTGCAATCCTTTCAATTTACAGCCTTTATCTCGCGCTTGCCAAACAGTAACAAAATGCGGCAGCTTCTGACCCATAATTGGAGCGATTGGCCCAGGGGCGACACACTTTCCCCTTTATTTGGCATAGATCAATTCCCCTCCGGCAACTCTTCCGCGCGACAATGTTCTGGACGAAAAACGAATGGCCACCATTGGGGAGAACCAGGAATGAGTAACACTCGGTTGCGGCGGCGGCTGCTTTATCACCTTCTTGTTGGCATTGGGAGTGTCGCGCTAACCCTCGTCTTCATGCAGTTATTTCCGAAGCGCGATCTGATTTCCCGAATCAGCATCGGGACGGCTTATCCCGCACTATTCCTGTCGGCGGCTGCGCTGTTGCTGGGCCCCCTTAATGTACTGCGGAGGAAGCCCAACCCGGTCAGCTTCGACCTTCGGCGTGACGTGGGCATTTGGGCCGGGATATTGGCGCTGGCGCACACGGCGGTGGGCTTGAACGTACATCTGCGTGGCCGGATGTGGCTATATTTTGTCGACGCCCGGCATCACCTCCGGCAAGACGCATTCGGGTTTGCAAATTACACTGGCGCGCTCGCAGCATTGGTGTTCGCTCTGCTCCTAGCGCTATCCAACGACGTTTCCTTGCGGAAGCTCGGAGGGGGGCGCTGGAAATCGCTTCAGCGGTGGGCGTACGCGGCAGCCGCCCTTACCGCCGGCCATGCCATTGCGTATCAGCAAATAGAGAAGCGCATTTGGCCCTTCGAGGCGGTGTTCTGGGTCGTATTGGGATTTGTGCTGACGCTTCAGGTGGCCGGCGCGATCAGAAATCGACAGAATACAAGCTATCGTGCGGATGATTGATGTAGTTCGAGGAGTTTGCTGCCGAGCCACGCGCAGGGCAAGGCGGTGACGACGAGCGCAAGCGCGTACCAATGAGGCCCCAGCGAAGGCTGGTGATTCCAGGTGGCCACCGCGCCGGTCATGCTTGCGAGCAGGCCAATGGCGCCGCCCACCAAAGCGTGCCGCATGGGGCGATTGGGCGCGAGCCGGGCAGTGATGTAGCACCCCGCCACGCTGAAGACGATGCGATAGGCAGTGGCCAGCAGGAACAGCGAATCGCTCATCCCGGGATGCCTCAAGGACGGGAAGATGCCGGCGGCGCGCAAGGCGGCGTCGGTGCCCAGGGTAAGAACTACGCCCGCGATGATGCCGGCCAGGACGGCGCCTAGACTTCGTGCGGCGCGGCGCGGAGGATGCACCTCGTTCCTACTGTTCTCGCTCGGATTTCCAGGGTCGGTCATGGGTAGTCTCCTAGCGTTTGCCGCTATTATTGTTAAGCGGCTTCGGGAATCTCCTCGGGCTCGGCGGATTGGTGCTGGAAAAAGCTGAGGGCGGCGTCGCCTTGGCGGAGGAGGCGAGTGTGCAGGAGGCGGCCGATGCGCTGAGGGAGTTCGAAGGTGCGGCGATGCTCGGCGATGACGAGGCTGCCTTGGGTGAGAAATGGGGCGGTACCCAGGAACCCGAGAACGCGGTCGTACTGATCTTTCTCGGCGTAGGGCGGATCGACGAAAACGAAATTAAAAGACGGGTCGACGGATTTGTGGCGGGCGCCGAGCTTTTCGAGGGCACGGAGGGCGTCGAGCGGAAGGATTTGCACGCCGCGAGTGATTGCCAGCGATTCGAGATTGCGGCGGATGAGAACGGCGGCAGGGGCGTGATTCTCGATGAAGACGGCTTCGATGGCGCCGCGGCTCAACGCTTCGATGCCAACAGCACCGGTGCCGGCGAAAACGTCGAGGAAGCGCGACCCGCTCACGTTGGGGCCAAGCACGTTGAAGAGAGTTTCGCGCAGACGGTCGCTGGTGGGGCGGAGCGCAGTACCCTTCAGGGACTTTAGGAAGCGGCTGCGGTATTTGCCTGCGATTATGCGCATAGTTGCTAACCGACCTTGGCCAAGTGGTAGCGGCGCTGCCATTCGGGGGGGAGGGAGCGGAGAAGGCGGTCGAGGACGGGCTTTTGCGCAGTGTTGTCGGCGATGGCGAAGGCTTCGCGGCGGGCTAACTCGAGGAGTTCGCGGTCGCGGATGGGATTGGCGATGTGGAAACCGAGAACGCCGGACTGGCGGGTGCCGAAAAATTCGCCGGGGCCGCGGAGTTCCAGGTCAGTTTCGGCGATTTCGAAACCGTTGCTCGTGCGCACCATGGTGTCAAGGCGGGCGCGGGCTTCGTCGGTCATACGCACGGGGCCGACCAGAACGCAGTGAGATTTTTGCGGGCCCCGGCCGATGCGGCCGCGGAGTTGATGGAGCTGCGAGAGGCCGAAACGCTCGGCGTGCTCGATGACCATTACCGTGGCGTTGCGAACGTCGACGCCGACTTCGACGACGGTAGTGGCTACGAGGATTTGGATCTCGTTCTTATGGAAGCGCCGCATGACATCGTCTTTTTCATCGCTGGAGAGGCGACCGTGCAGGAGGCCGAGGCGAAGTTTGGGGAAAACTTCGTGGGACAGGCGCTCGTATTCTTCGACGGCGGCTTTCAATTCGATCTTGGATTCTTCAATCACCGGATAAACGATGTAGGCCTGGCGGCCGGCTTCGACTTCGCGGCGGATACTGTTCCAAACGCCCGGGAGATGCGGTTCGGAGGTAAGGTGCGTTTCGATGGGGGTGCGACCGGGCGGGAGTTCGTCGAGGATGGAGACATCCAAATCACCGTAGAGAGTGAGAGATAGGGTGCGCGGGATGGGAGTGGCGGTGAGGACGAGAACGTGGGGCGCGTGGCCGTGGGCGGCGGCTTTGTCCATCAGGCGCTTGCGCTGGAGGACGCCGAAGCGATGCTGCTCGTCAATGGCAACGAAGCCGAGTCGGGCGAACTGTACGTTGTCTTCGATGAGGGCGTGGGTGCCGAGGACCAGCTGCGCTTCTCCCGATTGGATGCGTTTGAGAGCAGCGGATTTTTCGGCGGACTTGAGACCGCTGATGAGGAGCTCGACTCGATAGCCACCGCGTTCCAGGATGCGGCGCGCGGAAAGAAAATGCTGCACGGCAAGGATTTCGGTGGGGGCCATGAGCGCGGCTTGGCAGCCGTTTTCTATAGCCACGACGGCGGCTTGCAAGGCGACGATGGTTTTGCCGCTGCCCACGTCCCCTTGTAGCAGGCGATTCATGGGCGCGGTCTTTTCCAGATCGGCGGCAATTTCCGCGAGGACTCGTTTTTGGGCGGCGGTGGGCTTGAAGGGAAGGATACGTTTCAAGGCGTCGCGGATGCCTTCTTCGCGGAGACGGAAGGCGATGGCGTCTTCCTTGCGGGCGGCACGGCGATCGAGCGCGAGGCTGAGTTGATAGAGGAAAAATTCCTCGAAAATCAGGCGTTGCTGGGCAGGAGAGCGGAACTGGTTGAGCGCGTCGACGGATTCTTCGGCAGCGGGGAAGTGCGTTCGCGCGAGAGCTTCGATCCGTGAGGGATAGCCGAGCCGCGCGCGGAGATCTTCGGGCAGGAGGTCGGGCATACGCGGGTCGAGCGACTGCAGGGCGGTGTAGATGGTGCGGCGAATAGAGCGCGAACCGAAAGTGCCGATGGCTTCGTAGATGGGAACGATGCGGCCAACCTCGGTGGAGTCGATTTCTTCCTGAGTGGCGGATTTATCGGCTCGATGCGCGGCGGCGGAATGATCGACGCTGCCGAGAAGTTCCATTTGCGGATTGACCATTTCGACGCGGGCAGGGCGCATCTTGTCGACTTCGGCTTTGCCATGCAGGACAAGAAGCTGGCCTTGCTTGAGGCGACCCTCGAGATAGCCGCCGTGAAAAAACTTACAGGGGAGCTGGCCGGTGGGATCCTGCACGAGAAGATGGTAGATGGCGTCGCGCCCGCGCATGGTGCGCACGGCTTGTCCGCTCATGACCCGGGCGCGGATCGTGTAAACGCCCTCAGGCTGGATATCCTTGATGTTGGTGAAGTGGATGCGGTCTTCGTAGCGGAAGGGGAGATAGTGCAGGAGATCGTCGAGTATAAAGATACCGCGCTTGGCAAGGAGTTCGGCGCGTTGCGGGCCGACGCCTTTGATCATGCGGACTTCAGTGGTCAGGGAGAGGGACATCGATGCGTTATTTATACCATTGAGGGAGAAGCGGCCGCCAAAGTCGCCGGCCACTAGGGACGTTGGTGCAATCGTTGTATGAGTGGCTGGCGTTGAGGTCCTTCGGGCCCGCGAAAAGGTAGCCGTCGAATAGGGAATTTTGGATTGGGCGCGAAACAGAGAGAGCGCGCTCCGATCGTGCCAAGCTGGGGCGCAGCAGTGCTGCGTACTTACCGGGTTAACTTGCGTTGGTGGTAGACGTATTTATACAGTGGGGCGTTGTTATATGTGGAGGCTATTGTGCCTAGTGAACGGCTGAGCGGGTCGGAGAAGCGGGCGCTGCTGCTGTGGATTGCGCTGGGGATTGTTGGGACGATTTTCGCTTACAAATATTTTTTTCGGGCGTTTCCGGAAGCTTCGGTGGATTTCCGGGTGACGCGTGGAGAGGCGCTCAAGCTGGCGCAGGGTTTTGTGGCGGACCTGGGCGAGAACGTGAGGGGGTACCGGTCGTCGATCGTGTTCAACGTGGACGACGATGCGAAGACGTACCTGGAGCGCGAACTGGGATTGAAAGAAGCGAACCAGATGATGGCTTCGCAGGTGAGTATCTGGTATTGGGACGTGCGTTTTTTCCGTCCGCAGCAGGAAGAAGAGTTTTCCGTGCGGGTTAGCCCATCCGGAAATATTGTGGGGTACGGGCACAAGATTGAAGAGGCGCGGGCGGGAGCGACGCCGGAGCGGGCGGCGGCGCAAGCTAAGGCGCAGAACTTTCTGGGAGCGAAACTGGGGCTGGGAACGAGTCAATGGGATTTCCTGCCGGAAGAAGCAAATTTAACAAAACGGCCGAATCGGACTGATTGGGATTTTACCTGGGAGAAGCGCGGATTTCGCGCCAAGGATGCGCCGTACCGGCTGACGGTGTTCCTGCAGGGCGCGCATGTGGGGGGCGCGCAGGAATATTTGCGGGTACCGGAAGCGTGGGAGCGAAGTTTCGAGCGGCTGCGCTCGGGGAATGACACGCTGGCGCTGGTGTTCACGGTTCCTTACATCGTGCTGCTGGGATTCGCAGTGTGGATGGCGTTCAAGTTAACGAATGCGGGGCAATCGTCGTGGCGGGGAGCGATTGTGTTGGGCATGTTCGTGGCGGGACTGCTTTTTTTGCAGAACCTGAACGATTGGCCGCTGTGGAGCGCGAGTTACAACACCAATGCCTCGTACAGCGGGTTCATAGTGGCGAAGATCGGAGCGGCGCTGCTCCTTGCGGTGTTGACGGCGCTCACGGTGACGCTGGTTCTGCCCGCGGCAGAACCGCTTTACCGGGCGTCGCAGCCGCAGAGGCTGCAGCTGGCCAAAGCGTTCACGTTGCGCGGTTTGCGATCGAAGGAATTCTTTTCGGCGGCGGTGGTGGGGTTATCGCTGGCGGCGGTGCACATCGGGTATGTGGTGGCGTTTTACGTGGTGGCACAGCATTTCGGGGCGTGGGCGCCGCAGGAGATTAATTATCAGGACTCGGTGAATACGTTGTTTCCGTGGCTGGCGGGAGCGGCGATCGGGCTGCTGGCTTCGACCAACGAAGAATTTACATTTCGGTTGTTTGCCATTCCATTTTTTGAACGGGTGACTGGCTCGCGATGGATCGCCGTAATTCTGCCGGCGTTTATGTGGAGCTTTCTGCACAGCAATTATCCGCAGGAACCACCGTACATTCGGGGGATCGAGATCGGGTTGTTTGGCATGGTGGCGGGCGTGGTCCTGCTGCGTTGGGGAATTCTGGCGACGCTGATCTGGCATTACACGGTGGACGCGTCGCTGGTGGGATTGCTGCTGGTGCGGTCGAACAGTTTGTATTTCAAGGTTTCCGGGATCGTGGTGGCGCTGGCGGCCGCCGCGCCGCTGCTGTTTGCAGCGATTTCGTACTGGTCGCGAGGGAGCTTTGAGCCGGATGAGGACTTGCTGAATCAAGCCGCGCCGGTGCGAGTGATTAGCCTATCCACAGAACCGCGGGAAGTTTCGGCGGCGATCGCAACGCGGAGATATGACCCATTGTCCTCCGGGACACTAGCTATTCTCGCGGTGTGCTTGGTGGCCGGCGCGGCAGCGTCTTGGAAAATCAAGCCGGAATCGATTGGCGATTATTTGAAGCTTTCGGTGAATGCACGATCGGCCCGGACGGGAGCCGATGCGATTCTGCGGCAACGTGGGCTGGAGCCAAACGGTTATATCCATTCGACTTTGCTAGTAAATGTGACGGATCCGACTACGAATGAATTTTTGCGCGAGCGCGTGGGTGTAGCCCGGCTGAATGAAATCCTGGCCACGCAAGTGCCGGGGGCGCTGTGGCGCGTACGTTATTTTCGGGATTCGCTGCCGGAAGAGTATGCGGTGGTGCTGAAGCCGGATGGCTCGCTGCATGCAGTAAGGCACACGCTGGCAGAAGAGGCGTCCGGAGCCTCGCTGAGCAAGGAGGACGCAGTGGCGCGCGCGGAGAAATTCTTGCGCGAGGAGAAGAAGATTGATTTAGGCCGATGGACGCTGGTGGAATCGAATTCGGATAAACGGCCGCACCGGATCGATCACACGCTGACCTGGCAGCAAAATGAACCGCTTGATAGCGGGGGGAAAACGGGGGCTGCGGCCGAACATGCATACGCGCGCATTGAATTGATGGTGCTTGGCGACGAGGTGACGAACTACCGGACTTACATCAAGATTCCGGACGAATGGCGTCGCAAACAAGAAGAAACGACGCTGAGCAAGATCGTGCTGGGGTATGCGATACCAATCCTGGTTGTAGCGGGATTGGGAATTACGGCGCTGATCGTTTTCTTGAAGGAGCTGCGTTCGGAAACAGGACGAGCAATTCCCTGGAGGCGTGTGACATTGTGGGCTTTGTGGGGGCTGGCGTGTTCAGCATTGACGCTGGCGTTCGGGAGCTTCGTGGCTAATGCGCTTGGCAACTACCGGACGGCCATTCCTTTCAAGACGATGATCGGAGTCACGGCGATCAGCGCGCTGCTGGGCTTGCTGTTCTCATTCGGGTTCCTGGCGTTGCTGTTTGGTGCGGCGTGGTATTACGCGGCGCGTGCGTTTGGCGCGGACCGGATTCCGGGATGGACCAGGATGCCGAAGGCGTATTACCGGGACGCGTTGTTTATCGGATTGGGCGGGACGGCAGCTTGGGTGGCACTGGATGCGATGGCGAAGTGGGCTTACCAGCATTTCCCAGGCGCACCGGAAGGAGTAGCGGCAAACTTCGGGACAAATCTGGACGCGTTTTTCCCGGCGGCGGCAATTCTGGGGTCGGCGGTGCGCAGCGGATTGCTGCGTACCGCGTTGGTGGCGATTACGGCGGCGTTTATTGCGAGCATGCTGCGGGCGGTCTGGATGCGAGTTGGCGCATTTGTGCTGGCGGTGGTCGCGCTGGGCGGATTTGGAGCCAACTGGCATGACCCGATGGACGCGGCAAAGAAAATGATTATTGGGGCAGTGTGGATTGGGGTGATTGCCCTAGCGGTGCGGTACGTCATTCGACTTAACGTGCTGGGGTATTTTCTGATTTTGGCTGCGCTACTGCTATTGAGCGGTGCGGGGGAACTGTTGGGGCAAGCGGATTATTTTTATCGGGCGAATGGGTATGGGGTTTTGACGGCGTTGGCGGCTTTGTTTGCGTGGCCGCTGGTTGGGTGGCAGCGGCGCGAGCCTGCCGAAGGAGCGGGTAGCCAGTCGTAAGCTTAGAAACAATGGAAGCTGGTTATACGTTAGGAAGGAAGAGGTAGCTGCTCACCCATTGACGGATAGTGCGTCCAAATTGGGTGGTTCGCGCTGGCTCAGGTCCCACGCAGCGTGTTATAAACCTGCGCCAAGGTGTTAAGGCCAAGGCCGTAACGCCAGTAACCGCGAATAGAAAGCGAATATGCAGCTTCCTCGATTGGCTTTGGCAAGCATTAGTTGCCAGACTGCTGAAACGGACGCCATGGCCACGGTGGCATCATTGCCCCAGTTGGACGAGCGCTGCATAGTCGCGGAAGCGCAGACGGGGAACCGCGCTGCGTTCGAAGAATTGGTGCGCCGCTATGACCGGGACGTGTTGCGGCTGGCGCTGAATTTAATGAAGCGTCCCGAGGACGCGCGCGACGTTTACCAAGAAGCCTTCCTGAAAGTGTACCGCAACCTTCATCGCTTCCGCTTCGAGTGCAGCTTTTACACGTGGTTGTATCGCATCGTCACGAACGTGTGCCTGGACCATTTGCGGCGACGCCAGGCGCGACCCGAGGATCAGGCGCCGGAAACGAACCTGGGGCGAGCGGAGGAAGGGATCAGCGACTTTTTCGAGCGGCAACGGGAGCACCGACCGACTTTGGATCCGGAGCGGCAGTTGTTCGGGAAAGAGATTCAGGCGCGGATTGCGACGGCGATGGAGCGGCTGTCTCCGCGGGAGCGCGTGGTTTTCGAAATGAAGCATTATCAAGGGCTGAAGCTGCGGGCACTTGGCGACGCGCTGGGCACCACCGAGGAGACGGTGAAGAATTCGTTGTTCCGTGCGACGCGGAAACTGCGCACGCAGTTGGGAGAATTGCGATGAGCGCGGGACGCTGTTCGGACATCGCACCGCTGTTAGTATTTTATGCTTGCGACGAAGTACAACCGCAGGAGCGCGACCAGATCGATGCGCACCTGGTGGATTGCGCATCGTGCGCAGCGCAACTCCGCGAAGAACAGGAAATGCAGAGCGCGCTGGTCAGCGCGTTCCAGCCGGCGGATCAACTGGATCCTTCCGGAGCATTGCTGGCGCAGTGCCGCAGCGAACTTTCGGAATTGCTGGATGATTTGTCTGCGCCGCCGCTGCAGGAAAAGTGGAGCCCCTTC
>Ga0209166_10001749_pt1 | contig 17472 bp, 7 predicted proteins | sample Coa_R1_3_FD_187151 | JGI IMG/M metagenome (GOLD analysis project Ga0209166, IMG submission 187151) | Surface soil microbial communities from Centralia Pennsylvania, which are recovering from an underground coalmine fire - Coalmine... | ecosystem: Environmental > Terrestrial > Soil > Unclassified... | reverse complement strand
GGTGTGCCCGGTGATGACCGGGCCGGTGGGCTGCCCGGTGGCCGGGTCCCACAGCCGTACCGTCCCGTCGTCTCCGGCGCTGGCCAGGGTGGGTGGCTGGCGGCCGGGCAGCACGCACAGGCCCCAGATGGGACCGGTGTGCCCGGTGATGACCGGGCCGGTGGGCTGCCCGGTGGCCGGGTCCCACAGCCGTACCGTCCCGTCGTCTCCGGCGCTGGCCAGCAGGGTTCGCCCGGCAGGCATGGACAGCACGCAGATGTCTTCAACCGAGCTGGTGTGGCCTTGCATGGGGACGCCGATCGGGGTGGCGGTCACCGGGTCCCAGAGCCTGATCGTGCCGTCGTCGCCGCAGGACGCGAGGATCAGCCGCCCGCTGGGCAGGGTCAGGCTGCGCACCTTGTTGACCGCGCTGGTGTGGCCGCTGAGGCTGACGTGGACGGTGGAGCGCCCGGCCTGGGCGGCGGCGATGCCCCACCCGGTGGCGGGCTCGCCGATGACCTGCCGTGGGCTGTGCCTGGTCGTGGCGAGCTGACGCAGGCCGGGGCGGTCGGCGGGACTCGCGCTCACGAGGGTGTCGCGGGCCCCCATGATGCCAGCGATGGGCGGGGGGACCGCGCGATGGCCGAACAGCGTGCGGATGGCATCGGCGGTCACCGCGTTCGGGTCGAGGCGGTCCAGCACGCGGGGCAGACCCGCCAGGTCATCCCACCTGCCGGCCTCGGCGATATGCCCGGACAGGTGCCTGACCAGGTAGTCAGGAAAGCGGCCCTCGGTGGCTGCGGCTGCCTGGGCGGCGTGCAGCAGAGCGCGAGCAGTGAGCCGTCTCGGGTCGCCGCCGTCCTGCCCGGCGGGTGGGTGGCCGGCGAAGTATTCGATGAAGGTGTGGTGTGCCAGCCGGTAAACCGTCTGCGCTCCGGACGTCCCGCCGTGCCTGGTAGCCGTATCGGCCGTGATGTAGGCAGCGGCCTGGCCGAGCAGGCCACTGATTGCCGCCGCCCAGATCCCGGCTACGTTGAAGTCCGGGTCTGCGCTGGGATCCTCATCCGAGTCACCGGCCAGCCGTGGCAGCGGGTTGGGAGCCAGGGCGGCGGCGATGGCCGCCCAGATGCCGTCGGCCTCGGGGACGCCGCGACCGCGGGCCAGGGATAGCGCCCGCATCAAGATCGGGTAGTGGTCGTCCTGGCCGGCGAGGCGGTGCAGGGCGCGGCCGAACACGTCCTGGTGGGTGCCTTGCAGCAGTTGGCCACGCGAGCGGGCCAGGCTGGGAGTGAGCAGCCGCGGGTCGGCGGTCAGCTCACAGACCACCAGACGGGCGAACAGGAACTCCTGCCCCCGGTCGGCAACCTCGCCCGCCACGCGGCGGATGTCCTGGTCGCTGACCGCACGCATGTGCGCGATGGCATGGCCGGCGACGCCGTAGTCGCGGGCTGCCCGCAATCTGCCACACACATACCGGCGGATGGCTTCCCGGTCCTGGCTGAGCCAGATCACGCAACCACGGCTTTGCCTGCCCCGGTCTGTGCCATCGGCAGCTGGCCCGCCAGCTGGTCCGCGGGTACCCGCGGTACCGGTGCCGAGTGCGTCGAGCAGGTTCTCATCACCGGCGGGCCGGTCCGGGGCTTCACTGGTGGAGGCGCGGGTGCCCACCAGGACGCGGACCCTGGCCAGGCTGGCGATGCGGGCCAGCAGCGAGCGGGCGATATCCAGCGGGTCCACGGACTCATCCAGCGCGTCAGCCAGCACGGTGAACGGCCCGGTCCGCCCGGCCAGTTCGGCGGTGAGGAAGTCCAGGTCACTGGCCACCCCGGTGGCGGAATCCTGATCCGAGGGCAGTGGGCCGATCCCGGCCGCCGCGGCGGCCCGCATGACCGCCTGGGCGAGGTTCAGGCCGCTGAGGTGAATCACCGCGTCGAACACCGACTCCGGGGGCAGCGTCGTGCCGGGGCCGGGGATGGCGGCCAGACCGCGGCGGGCCAGGGCGTCGCGCAGAGCGGGCAGGGACCGCACGAGCACCGTGCCCAGCAGCGCGGATTTCCCTGCCCCAGCCCGGCCGGTCACCACGAGCATGCCGGAGTCAGCCCGGTGCAGCCAGGCGCTGATCTGGGCGAGTTCGTTCTCCCGGCCCTCGAAAAACCAGGCCAGCTCCCCATGTTCGGCCCCTTGGGCTTTGACCAGGAAATGGTTCCGCTCGTCAGCGGACAGATCTGCCAGGACCTCTTCGAGGTAGCTGATGGTCTCCACCGGTGCCGGCATCCACGACGCCACCGGCGGGTAGACCCGGACCAGCGCGGCCTCACCGAGGGCCCGCTGGTGCACGTTGTGCGGGCCGATCACCCGTTCCAGCTGTGCGGCCAGGTCGCGCAGCAAGATCCGGCGTTCGGCACGGTAGGTGTCGGCCAGCAGGTTCGCCAGCACGCCGGTGAACCAGCCCGCTGGCCCGGTACCGTCGTGTGGAGCGGCGATGAGCAGCAGCCGGGCCGGGGCGTCCGGGCCATGCAGCGCGGCCATGACCGCGTCGGCGATCTGGGTGGCGTGGCTGGTCTCTACGATGATCATTGCCCAGCCGCCCGCATCGGCAGCGTTCTGCGCTGCCGCGGCGGTGGCCTGCCGGGCGCGGATCGCCTGGGCAAGTTGCTGCGGCTCTATCCCCGACCCGCCGACCATGGCCGGGCTTCCGGCGTGAGCGAGCGCAGCGTGGGTCCCGTCCGACCAGCCACGCCCGGCCCAGTACAGCACCGAAGACCCGGCCACCGGATTCACCACGAAGCCGTCCGGTTCGTCTGTGCCAGCCACGGCGGCAGCCTGTGGCCCAGACCACTCCCGCAGCCGGTGCTGGGCCGCATCAGCACCACGGTCACGGACCGGATGCCGCCACGGCCGGTGCTCGCCGCCAAACGGTGCCAGCAGCTCGACAAGCCGCCCCGCCTGGGACTCCACATCCAGGTCCGGGAGACCGGCGTCGGCGTAGTGACCGATTGTCACCGGGAACACATCCACCACCGGCCGCATCCGCGTATCCCCATGGCGTGCTACGGCCGGCCGCGTTGGAGCGGCTGGAGGATCATCGGCGTGCTCAGGGATTCCCGGCGGATAGGCGGACGCCCGCGCGTGTGCCAGCCGGCGTGCCCGGACCGACTCATAGGCCAGGTCGTCCCGGCCCAGCGCGCGAGCGAGCAGATCAGCCGTGCTGCGATGGGGGCGGCTGGTGCGGCCTCGTTCGATGTCGCTGATGGTCCGGACATCCAGCCCGGACAACGCCGCTAAATCTTCCTGGGTCAGCCCCGCCGCAACCCGGTATCTACGGACCAACTCCCCGTAGACCTCCGCCACAAGCGCAGCTTATACACAGCTATGTCACCGCCCTCCCCGGGATCAGGTTGCCGTACACGAGACGCCGGCGCGCCCGTAGTCGCGCCGAGTGCCTCGCGGCTTTCAGCGGGCGCCGATGCGCTGCACTGCCTCGGCGCCCGCGCGCAGCCCGGCCGCGACAGCGGTATCGAGGTCCGCTCCCCGGCCTAGCGCCGCTGCAAGGGTGCCGGCGAATGCGTCACCGGCTCCGGTGGTATCCACGACCTCGGCTACGGGAACGGCCGGAAGCAGCCGCGCGGTGGCGCCGTCAGCGACGGCGGCTCCGGCCGCACCGGCCGTGACGACGGCGGACTTCGGGCCGAGCCGCAGCAGCTCCCGGGCCGCGTCCAGGACGTGGCCGCCCAGGCCGCCGGCGTGCAGCAGGAACGCTGCCTCGTGCTCGTTGACCAGCAACGGGTCCAGGCCGCACAGCAGCTCACCGGGCACCGGCTGCGCGGGCGCCAGCGTCACCACCGGGCGCATGCCCGTCTGCGCGGCGAGCCTTACCGCCATAGTCACGCCGGCGAGCGGGATCTCCAGCAGGGACAGCAGCACGCTGGCGGGCGGCAAGGCCGGCCACGCCGCCTCAACGGCCGCGGCGTCGACGAACTCGTTGGCGCCCGGGTCCAGCACGATGGTGTTCTCTCCATCGGGGGTGACGGTGACGTAGGCGGTGCCGGTGCTCACCCCAGGCACGGTGCGTACCGATTCGGTATTCACGCCCCGGCGGCGCAGGTCTTCGACCATGCGGGTCCCGGCGGGGTCGTCACCGACGGCTCCCAGCATCGCGACCTCGGCACCCGCGGCGGCGGCCGCGACGGCTTGGTTGGCGCCCTTGCCGCCCGCCCGGCGCTCGACGCGCTGTGCGGTGACCGTCTCACCCGGGCGTACGGGCCGGCCGAGCTGGAGCATCACGTCTTCGTTGATGGAGCCGACGACGATCACGGCGCGGGAATCCGCTGAGCTCATGCCTGCATGGTGGCACGGGCCGCGGTTTTACTGGTGACGACCCTGCCAGCGGGAACCGTCCCAGTGCAGCAGGATCAGGCCAGGCGGGCTGGAGCCGGTCTGCTGGCTGGCGGCGGGTGTCTCGGCGACCCAGGCGCGGCCGCGATCACCACCGCCGCTGCGGCGGCCAGGATCGCCGCAGCCCATCGTGGCCTGCACCTCATGCCAGTCATCCCCTCCCACGCCCGCCGCCGGCCGGCCGGTTCCTGCGGCGCCCGGACATCGCCCCCGGTTCCCGCCGCCGTCAAATTCCCAGGCCGGAAACATGCCGGCGGCCGTCGATGGTGCTCGCGGAGTAGCGTTGCGGCATGAGCGAGACGACGTGGCTGGATGCCACCGCGCAAGCCGATCTTGTCCGGCGTGGCGAGGTGAGCCCCAAAGAGCTGACAGAGGCTGCCATCACCCGGATCGAGGCGATGAACCCGCGGCTGGATGCCGTCATCCGGACGCGGTTCGACGCCGCGCGGCAAGAAGCCGACGGCGACCTGCCCGACGGCCCGTTCCGCGGGGTGCCGATCCTGTTCAAGGACCTGGGCTGCATGGTCGCGGGTGAGCCGGCGGCCTTTGGCGTCGGGCCGATGCGGGATGTGGCGTGGCCGGTGACGTCCTATCTGGCGGAGCAGTTCCTGGCCGCTGGTTTTGTCGCGCTGGGCCGCACCAACGTGCCGGAGCTCGGCACGACCGTGACGACCGAGCCGCGGAGCTTTCCCGCGGCGCGCAACCCGTGGGACACCGGTCGTTCGGCCGGGGGCTCGTCGGGCGGCTCGGCCGCCGCGGTGGCGGCCGGCCTGGTGGCCGTGGCGCACGCCAGCGACGGGGGCGGATCGATCCGCATTCCGGCCAGTGAGTGCGGGCTGGTCGGGCTCAAGCCGACCCGCGCGCGAGTGAGCCAGGGCCCGCTGGTCGGCGAGGCATGGGCTGGCGGTGTGACCGATGGGGCGATCACGCGGACCGTTCGGGACGCGGCCGCCGTGCTCGACGTGATCAGCGAGCCGATGGTGGGGGAGCCGTACTACGCGCCGGCGTTGCCGCGGCCACTGGCGCGCGAGGTCGGTGCCGATCCGGGCCGGCTGCGGATCGGGGTGCTTGACCGGCCCGGTGCCGAGGGTTACCTCGATGACCCGCAGTGCCGCGCCGCGGTGGCCAGCGCGGCGCGGCTGCTGGAGTCGCTTGGCCATCATGTGGAGGAGTCCGCGCCCGCGGCCATGTTCGAGCAGGAGTTCGTCCATCACTTCACCACCCTCATCGCCGCCGACACCGAAGCCACCCTGCAGGCCTTCGAGATGCTGCTGGGCCGGCCGATCGGCGAGGACGAGATCGAACCGCGCAACGCCGCCTACCGGCAGGCCGGCCAGGCCCTCGGCGCGGTGGCCTACCTGCAAAGCCGGACGTGGCTGTCTGCGTGGGCGCGCCGCATGGCGGACTGGTGGTCAGGCCATGACCTGCTGCTGACGCCCACGCTGGGCGCGCGCCCGCCCGAGCTCGGCTGGTTCACCGCGGCCGGGCCGGAGCACGAAGGGCCGCGGATCGTCAGTTTCATCCCCTACACCGCGCAGTTCAACATGACCGGCCAGCCGGCCATCACACTGCCCCTGCACCAGACGCCCGAGGGCCTGCCGGTCGGCGTGCAGCTGGTCGCGACCTACGGCCGGGAGGACACCCTGATCCGGGTCGCCAGCCAGCTCGAGCAAGCCGCGCCCTGGAGCGATCGGCACCCACCCACGCACGCCTGACACGCCTGCGCCGGAACCCAGCCGGACGGCTGGCCACCAGTGATGCCGAGGGGGCGGGATGGCTAGTGTTGAGCCGTGAGATTGCGCGACTCGCTCACCAGTGTGAGCCAGAAGATAGGCGTGGTTGTTTTAGCCGGTGTCTGCGCTGCCGCGTGTGCGAGTCCGCAGCCCCGGCATGGGCCTGGATCGCTGCCATCGCCACGGCGGCCGGCCGTCCATGTTCACCCGGCTTCGGGCACGCTGGGTGTGGCGGGCAGCTACCTGGTGGGTGAGCGGCAGATTACGTTCCTGGAGCCGGCCCATGCTGGGCCGGCGGGGGAACATCTTGGGCCGCGTTCACTTTTGACGGTGGTCCGGTACCCGCTGGTACGGCCACCGGCCGGGGGGCGGCCCGCTCCCGGCCGGTTTCCGTTGCTGGTGTTTGCTCCCGGGTTCACCCGGTGCGCGGGCGTGTACTCGGATTTGCTGCAGAGCTGGGCGAGCGCCGGTTATGTCGTGGCTGCGGTGAACTTTCCCCGCACCGATTGCTATGCCGGGGCGGCCGCTTACGAACCTGACCTGGTGAATCAGCCATATGACATGTCGTTTGCCATCAGCCGGCTACTGGCCTTGAGCGCTCAGCCGGGTGATTTGTTTTACCGGTTGCTCGACAGCCGGAAGGTCGCGGCGGCCGGCCAGTCCGATGGTGGTGACACGGTCGCCGCCCTGGCGGCGAATGCGTGCTGCGCCGACCACAGGCTGGTGGCGGTGGCTGTGCTCTCGGGAGCCGAGTGGGCACCGATGCCGGGCCGGTATTTCGCCGGCCCGGTTCCGCCGATGCTCTTCGTGCAGGGCAGCGTGGACACGGTCAACCCACCGTGGACCAGCCTGCAGTTGTACCGGGCGGACCGCTACCGGGCGAGGTACTACCTGGACTTGCTGGGAGCAGACCATGGCGGGCCATATCTGGGCAGCAACCCGGTGGAGCAACTGGTGTCCCGGGTCACCCTCGCCTTCTTCAACCGTTATGTGCTGGGCCAGGCCGGCCCGCTGGCGGCGATGCAGCGGGACAGCAGCCTTGGCCCGAAGGCGGTGCTGGTGGCTGGTGGCCGGCCGCCGCCATGAGCGCACGGCCGGCTGCCCGGTGCAGGGTTAGCTGGCCTTCCACAGGTAGGTGCTGCCGTTGGTGTCACCGGCGGCGAGGACCTTGCCGTCGCCGCTGAAGGCGATGGCGCCGACACCCTGTGGCCCGGTTTGAGGATCGGTCAGGACGCCGGTCTGCTGGTTGGTGGTGGTGTCCCATAGATAGGTGGTGCCGTCGGCGTCCGCGATGGCCAGTGTGCCGCTGGGGCTGAACGCCACTCCCCACACGGTGCTGGGTTCGGGAATGACGGTGTGGGTGCCGTTAGCCAGATCCCACAGGTAGGTGTCGCCATCGACGTCACCGGTGGCCAGCAGCGCGCCATCGGGGCTGAACGCTACCGCGGTCGCGTACTGCCTTCCGGGGATGGTGTAAGGCCCGGCTGGCGGTGCTGCCGGCGCTTGCGGGTTCCACAGGTAGGTCTGGCCGCCGAAGTCGGCAGTGGCCAGCTTGGTGCCATCCGGGCTGAAGGCCAGGGCCCAGATCCCCGCGCCTGCCGGGTCGGGAAGTGTACCGGCCAGCGTGGTCGCGTGACCGCCGTCAAGGACATGCCACAGGTAGCTCCGCCCGTTCTTGTCTCCGGTGGCCAGCAGGCCACCGGATGGGCTGAACGCCACCGAGTTGACCGCCATCCCACCGGGGTCGCGGACGGTAGCGATCAAGGCCCGGGTCACGCTATCCCATAGGTAGGTGCTGCCGTTGCGGTCACCGGTGGCCAGGACGGTGCCATCCGGGCTGAACGCGACGGAAAACACCTTGGTGCTGGCCGGAGCTGGGAGCGCGCCCACCTGCTGTCCGGTGGCGGCGTCCCACAGGTAGGTGTTGCCGTCCGCATCGCCGCTGGCCAGCAGCTTGCCGTCGGGGCTGAATGCCACCGAGTCGACGTGCTGCCCACTCGATCCGGGATCAGCGAAACTGCGGATGGCCTGCGGGAGCTGTGCTGTTGTCCCCCCGCCTGGCGAACGATCGGCACTGGAGCCGGGGGAATGCTGGGAATGCCGTGCCGTAGCGGTGACCGGCGAGCTGGGATGAGACACCGCGGCAGGCGCAGGCTCGGGCGCAGTGGCTGCGCTGTGCCGGGAGACGGTGCTGGCGATGATCGCTGCGGTAACACCTCCGGCCGCCAGCAGCGTGGCGGCGAGGGCGGCAAGCACCAGCCCGCGGCGACTGGGGCGGCCAGTGGGCTCGCTGGCCGCTGCCGGACCGCCGGGAACCGCCTCGGGGCGCGGGGCCGGTATCTGCCTGGCCACCCCCGTGACCGTCCGCTGGCCATCGGCTGCCTGCTGGGCCGGGCCGGCTGCGGCGGGCATGGCCCGCCACTGCTCGCCCGGGCCGCTGAGATAGGCGATCTCTGTCGGCGGGTGATCGAGCGGTGCCCCGCGAGCTGGATCGTAGGCGGGCAGGCCGAACGCTTCACGCAGCGCGTCGGCAAATTCCCGGCAGTTCGGGTACCGATCAGCGGGTGCCTTCGCCAGCGCCCGGGTCAGGACGGGATCGGCCGCCGGCGCCAGGCCCGGGCGGTGTGCCGAAAGCGGCGGCGGCGGCGCGGAAAGCTGCGCGTACAGCACCGCCATCCCCTGGTCACGGGTGAACGGCGGTGCGCCCGACAGCAACTCGAACGCCGCGCATGCCAGCGCGTACTGGTCCGTGCGCCCATCCACCGGCCGGCCCTCGATCTGCTCGGGAGCCGAGTAGTCCAGCGTGCCCAGAAATTGCCCGGCCGCAGTCAGCCCAACCGAGGACAAGGCAGCCTTGGACAGCCCAAAATCAGACAAGTACACATGATCGGGCCGTCCCGGCTGGGCATCCATCAGCATGTTCGCCGGCTTGACATCCCGGTGCACCAGCCCGGCGGCATGGGCCGCATCCAGCGCCGATGCCACGGCGGACACGAGCCCAGCCGCGCGTGCCGGTGACAGTGGCCCGGTTCGGCGCAGGAGCGTCAGCGCATCACCGCCCGGCACATACCGCATTGCGATATACAGCACCCCATCGGCCTCACCGGCCGCGAAAACCGGAATGATATGTGGGTCATCGATAGCCGCCGCTATCCGGGACTCACGGATGAAACGCTGCCGGAATGACGCATCCGCAGACAGCGCGGGCATCAGTATCTTCAGCGCCACCTGCCGCTGCAGCGGCTCATCGAGCGCACGGAACACCACCGCCATGCCACCCTGCCCGATCTGGCCCTCCAGCCGGTACCCGGCAACCCGCGAACCAGCAGCCAGGCCAGCTAAGAACGCGGCACCACCAGCAGGCGACTGATCACCCATCACGCCTCCCCCCACAGCCCGCGGGGCCCTGCCTCCAGCGGGCACAACACCAGCCAGGACCGGTATCAGGCCAGGCCAGCAGCCGAAGAGCCGACTCGCCACGGCGCTCCAAGTATCCGGGCTCCGATGCCCCCACGCAACAAGGCCGCGGAACGCCGGCCGAGAGGCCTCTGCCAACCGGTAAAGAAGCACCAGTCTTCCGGAGGACTTCCAGGCAATAAATAACCTGAATCCCACCGCTACACCGTGGAAGAAGAACTCCCTGACCACTCACCGGCCGGCCATGCGCGCCGTTCCCGGCTGGATGGCGAGTCGCCCGCGACCAGGCTGGACCGCAACGAACTTGGCCCGCCGCCGGGCTTGGCCCGCCTGCTGAGCACGCCTGATCTCGCCGCGCGCCAGATACGCGCATGGTGCCCTCTCCACCGGTTGACTCGGTCTGGATTCTGGTGATTATCTGTTCTGGAAGAACGCGTCCGGTTCTGGGTTGTTCAGGGGACCGGCTCGCAGGTCATGGGATTTGACTTCCTTGATTGTGCGAGCTGGGTTAAGTTGCGGCGGCACGGACGTTACGGGGGAGGAGCCCGATTATGGAACGGCATGCGGTTACCACGGCTGCCGGTCGTGCTTCTGGCTTACCCGGGGCCGGTCTTCGTGCCTTGCCCGGGGACAGGGTGGTGCGGTGATGACCGTGACACCAGTGCCCCGGCTGGACATCAGCAGTCTGCCTGTCGGTGACGAACTTGGCAGTGGCGGTCAGGGCCGGGTCTCGGCCGTAGGCGGATTCCTGATCAATGGCAGGTGGCCGGCGGCTGTCAAGGTCTACTCGGCCGATGTGCTCGATCAGATCGACCCGGCCGCGCTGGAAGAGATCGTGGGTCTTCCCCGGCTGCTCAGCCCCGATGACAGCGCGTGGTTGTATGAGAACACCGCCTGGCCCGCGGCGGTCGTGGAGAATGCCGGACAGGTTTGCGGGTTCCTTATGCGCGCTGTGCCTGAGGAATATTATTTCGATTTCCAGACGCGCACTCGCGGAACGCAAGCCAAGCTCGCCGACATGGCATTCCTGCTCAATTCCGACCAGTATGTCAGTGGCTCCGGGCTTTCAGTGAGCGAGCGTGACCGGCTGGCTCTGCTCAAAACCCTGGCCATGACCCTCTCGCGACTGCACGCGCTGGATATCTGCGTCGGCGACCTGTCACCGAAGAATCTGCTCTTCAGCCTGGCCCCGGCCCCGCATTGCTTTACATTGGACTGCGACGCGATGCGGGTGCGTGGGCAGACCGTGCTGCCTCAGATCCAGACCCCGGACTGGGAAGTACCCGACGGCGAGGCCACGGCCACCACCGCGGCGGACGCCTGCAAATTCGGGCTACTGGCCATCCGGCTGTTCGCCCGCGACCAGTCTTCCCGGAACCAGTCCCCGTTGGCGGCTGTCGCACCTGAACTGGGCCGCTTGGCCGAGCTCAGCCAGGATCCCGATCCGCTTCGCCGCCCGGTGCCGGGCGCGTGGATCACAGCCCTGGATGCGACCGCATCTTTCGCCTCGACGGCACCGGCCAGTGGACCGGAACCGGCCGCGTCATCAGCTCCAATCGCCGTCCTGATTCCTCCAGTGGGCTCCGCCGAGCCGCATCTGGAGGTACCGCTGGAATCCCCGCCAGTCCAGCATGTTCCGCCCCGGCGGCGCTGGCTCAAGCCCGCCGTCGCATTCGGCAGCATCGCGGCCGTGGCAGGAGCGGCCGCGCTGGCCGTCTCACTGATCCACTCTCCGGCCGCGGCCACATCACCACCGCCCGCCCGAGCCAGCACACCGGTAACCGGATCGGCCGGCGGGGCGTCCACACCCACCACCCCGGCGGCGTCGGCCAGTGACGAGGCCGCCCAGATCAACAGCCTGCTGAACAGCAGCTCCGCCAGCCGCAGCGCCCTGGTGACCGCGGTAAACAACGTGGGGACGTGCACCGGCCTATCCAGCGATGTGTCGGAAATCCAGGACGTGGCCAGCCAGCGGAGCGCCGAGCTCAGTGAGGCGTCCGGCCTGTCCACCGGGGCGCTGCCCAGCGGGGCGGCTCTGCAGTCGGACCTGACCGCCGCCCTGCGGTACTCCATGCTCGCCGACAACGACTTTGCGCAGTGGGCGCAGCAGATGCTCAACGACGGCTGCAGCGATCCTGCTCCGCAGACTCCCGCATATATGAACGGATTCAGCGAATCGAAGAAGGCCGGGCTGGCCAAGACCGCATTCCTGCAGCTCTGGAACCCGATCGCCAGCCAGCAGGGACTACCTGCCCGCGGCCCGAACTTCATATAGCAGTCCGGCACTCCATCACCCCGGACAGCGAGGACACCATCCCGGGCGCGGAATGCCCGCCCCCCGCGGTCACCCCAATGGCCTGAATGGTCTTTAGGCAGAAGTACTGACCAGGGCCGGGCCGGGTGGTGGGCTGGCTTGCGGCCTGGTAAGTCTCCGGATCGCAGCAAAACTTTCTGGTGGCCGATCAGTTTGCCTGCGAACGGCTTGCCGCAGGCCTGTCCGGGGCGGCCGGAAAAACCGGTCGCGTGGAAGGGCTCGGTCGGGCACCATAGCCAGGCGGTTGCCTGTAACGGGGGACAAAATGACTGCGCCTGACCATGGTCGCGGCTCACCGGCCCGGAAGCGGGCGGTGCTGCTCGCGCTGCGCTGCTACGGCCGCCAGATGGCCAGGCTGTGGCGCGTCACGGTGCCCGCGATGTTGCTGCCCGCGCTGGGAAACACATGCATCTTCTACGTCGCGCCGCTGATTGTCGCTCAACTGGTCGGCCGCTTTGCCGGCCACCGGCTGGCCGGGATCGGCGCGGCGATGCCGTATGTGGCCGGCTTCACCGGGGCGCTGCTGTTCGCCGAGGTCGTGTGGCGGATCGGGATCCACTGCCTGAACCGCCTTGACGGCCGCGGAATCGAGAACCTCTACGTGATCGGCATGGACGAGCTGCTGGCGAAGGACGCGGCATTCTTCCACGACAACTTCGCTGGTTCGCTGACCAAGCGCGTGCTGAGCTTCGCTTCCCGGTTCGAGGACTTCACCGACAATCTGGTGTTCAACGTCGTCGGCAGCCTCGTGCCGCTGGTGTTCGCCTCGGTGGTGTTGTGGCGGTATGACCCATTGCTCGTCGCCGGGCTGCTCGGCCTGATCGCGATTACCGGCGCCGGTGTCGCACCGCTGATCCGCCGTCGCCAGAAGCTCGTCGACCAGCGTGAGGAAGCGATCGCGCGCGTGTCCGGGCACGTTGCCGACAGCCTGATGAACATGGACACGATCCGCGCGTTCGCTGCCGAGGACCGGGAGGCTGCCGAACACAGGTCGCGCGTCGCCGACCAGCGACGCAAGTCGCTGCGGTCGTGGGATTACGGGAACCTGCGCATCGACGCGCTGGTCGCGCCGATGTCCGTGCTGACCAATGTGTTCGGTCTGCTGCTCGCGATCGCGCTCGGTGCAGGCCAGCACGGAATCGAGGCGATCGTGGTGGCATTCACCTATTACTCCAACGCGACGCGGATCATGTTCGAGTTCAACCAGATCTACCGCAGTATGGAGAGCTCGCTGACCGAAGCCGCGCAGTTCACCGAATTGCTGCTGATCCGGCCGGCCGTGGTCGACCCGATCGCGCCGGAGCCGCTGCGGCCGCGGGCCAGCGACGTCCGGTTCGAGCGCGTGACGTTCGCGTACGCGGAAGGGCTGCCGTTGTTCACCGGGCTCGACCTCGCCGTGCCGAGCGGGACCAAGGTCGGCCTGGTCGGGCGGTCAGGCGGTGGCAAGAGCACGCTGACTCGCCTGCTGCTGCGAATGATGGATGTCGACGACGGCCGGATCCTGATCGGCGGGCAGGACATCAGCAAGCTGCGCCAGTCGGATCTGCGCAGCCTGATCGCCTATGTGCCGCAGGACCCGGCGATGTTCCACCGGACGCTGCGTGACAACATCGCTTTCGCCCGTCCGGGCGCGAGCGACACCGAGATCTACCAGGCGGCGCAGGCGGCGCATGTGACGGAGTTCGCCGGTGCCCTGCCGGACGGGTTCGACACAATGGTCGGCGAGCGTGGCGTGAAGCTGTCCGGCGGGCAGCGGCAGCGAGTCGCGCTGGCCCGGGCGATCCTGCGTGACGCGCCGATCCTGTTGCTGGACGAGGCGACCAGCGCGCTGGACTCGGAGAGCGAAACCCTCATCCAGCAGGCATTGTGGCAACTCATGGAGGGCCGGACCGCGCTCGTGGTCGCGCACCGGCTGAGCACGGTCGCGCGCATGGACCAACTGGTCGTGCTCGACCACGGCCAGATCGCCGAGAAGGGCACGCACCAGGAGTTGCTCCGCCGGGGCGGAACCTACGCCCGGCTGTGGCAACACCAGTCCGGCGGCTTCCTGGACGGCGACCCGGCGACGACGACGCCGGCCGGGGCCCAACGTGTGGGCACCCCTCGATCCCCGGCCACCGCGCCGGAAGCCTGCCCTGCGGGTGATGGCGGAGCGGGCCCGGCCTTGGCTACCCAAGGCCGGGCCCGCGTCACATCGGTTCGGTCAGCTGATCTTCCAGAGCCCGCGGCCGTGGGTGGCGACGAGCAGGAAGCTCTGGTTGGCCGGGATTGAGAGGCTGACCACCGGGGAGGCCGGCAGGCCGCTGCCCAGGCGCATCCAGGAGCCGGGCGAGGCTGCCGAGGTGGCGAATACCCCTACATCGGTGCCGACGACCAGCCAGTGGTGCCAGACGATGGAGGAGTTGACTGGCACGTCGGGCAGGTTGCCACTGATGTCGGTCCAGGAACCGCCGCCGTTCTGGGAGACGAAGACGTGGCCGACTCCGGCGCCGGGGATCCAGTGCCGGCTGAACGCGCCGTAGGTGGCGATGACGTGCCCGAAGTTACCCGGGTCGACGGTGAACGAGGTGGGCATGCGGTTGGGCAGCACCGAGGAGCTGACCGTATGCCAGGTGCCGCCGTAGTTCGTGTCGATGCCCGAGGTGAATGGTACGGAGCCGGCTGGGTTGCAGCCGCCGCCGCACCAGCCGGCGTAGGTCACCGGCCCGGCGTCGGCGATCGCGTTGATCTGGTTGCCAGCGCCGGTGTCGTGCACCGGGATCCAGTCACAGGATGTGGCCGAGCACCGGGTGTTCCAGCCCTTGCCCTGGTTGTCCCAGACGAACTCACCGCCGGCCACCCAGTGGTTGATGTTGGTCACGTCGGCGGTGTAGGGGGCGATGAATCGCGGGTTCGGGTCGCACGGGTTGGACTGGAAGACCGGGTTCAGGCAGGACGGTGAAATCGCCGAGTAGGCACTCTTACGGGCCTCGAACGACCGGCCGCCGTCGACGGTGGAGGCCATCGACAGGTCTACGTACTCGTTCACTGCCTGGTGGCCGTTCTTCGGGTTGACGAGGACGACGCCGCCGTCACCGCCGAACGGCTGGACCATCTTGCTGGCAGTGGTGTGCAGCAGGCTGGTGCCGTTGTCCTGCATGCCGCCCCAGATGTCATAGCCGCCGTTCGGGTCCTGGCCGACTCCGGCAGAGTAGTACTGCAGCGTGTGCAGGGTGGCGTTCAGGTCCTTCCACTTCACCTGGCCGGTGCTGGCCAGCGGGTGGGAGTAGACGCCGCCGTCGTTGCCCGTGTACAGGGTTCCGCCGCTGATCAGCAGCGCGTGCTGGTCGGAGTGCGTGGTGAGCGGGCAGGTGTCCTGGGACGGGATCTCGCTCCAGCAGGGGAGCGGGAAGTTCCAGTACGGGGCGATGGTCGACCAGCTGGAGCCGCCGTCGGTGGTCTCGTAGACCTCCTCCAGATCCACGAACACGTGACCGGGGTTGGCCGGGTCGATGGCGATCGCCTGGTTGTACCAGGCCTGCTGGCCAGGGGTGCCGCCGGACATGGCCAGGGCCGAGCCGGCGTCCGTGTACGTATCGGCGTTGGCGATCAGCTTCCACGGGCCGGCCGGGCTGCCGCTGGCCGACTTGTACACGCCCTCCAGGGCAAGGGTGGCCGACGACTCGATCACCGCGTAGAGCACGGAGCCATCGGCGGACCAGGCGAAGGACGTGCGGCCGATGTCGGTCTTGCCGGCCAGCTTCCCGGTGAGCGTCAGCTTGCTGAAGGTGTGGCCGCCGTCGGTGGACTCATAGAAGCCGTTGTAGGCGGTGTCGCCGGGCAGCGTGCCGCCGCGCCATCCGAGCGCGGCCAGCACGACCTTGCCGTTCGTGCCGGGCCGCACCTGCACATCGGTGATGAATGAGGTCCGGTACGGCGAGTTGTCCGGGTTCGGGTCCGGCTTCAGCACGGTTGCCCAGTCGCTGGACAGGTCGAGCGCGTTGCGCTTGAGCAGGCCCTGGCTGGTGGCGGCGTAGACGTTGCCGGCGCCGTCGAAGGTCAGCCGGTAGATCAGGTAGTTGGCCAGCGCGTTGCCGACGAGTTGCCAGGTCTTGCCGTAGTCAGCCGACCGGAACACGCCGTCGCCGCCGTAGGAATCCTGGCTCGTGTTCGGCTCGCCGGTGCCCACCCAGATGGAGTGGTCGGCGGGATCCACGGCCAGTGCCCCGATCGACAGGTCAGCCTGCGGGTCGAACACCGGCGTCCAATGCGCGCCGCCATCCGCCGACCGCCAGACGCCGCCGTCGGCCGCGCCCGTGAACAGGTACCGCCCGTCCTTGGCCAGGGCTGTCTCCCGGCCAGCCACCAGGCCGGCGCCGCCGCTGGAGTTGGACCAGACCGGGTCACGGTAGCTCACCGCGTCCTGGTTGTACGGCTGGTTCGTGACCTGCTTGTAGGGGCCGCCCACCATGGGCAGCCTGCTAGCCGCGCGGGCCGCCGCGGTGAACGCGGCGGGGCTGACCGTAGCCGCAGGCGCGGTCCTGACCGCGGAGAACTGCTCGGCCGCGTTCAGTATCTGCTCGCTCTCCCCGCTCTTATCGCTGGGGTTCAGCGACCCGTGCTGCAAGGCGGGCACCAGTCCCGCGGGTCCCCGATGCTGTCCCGGCGGCCCGGCCAGGGCCGGTGTGGCAGTAGCAGCCACGACGGCGAGCGCCGAGCCCATCACCACCATGCGAAGGTAAGTCCCTTCGTGACGACGCATAAGCTAGCTCCGTATCTCGGGAGAGTGCCCCGGCCCGCGCACCGTTGCGCTGGGCGGCACCCTGATCGCGCCTGACTCTACGGCGACGTATTCACCATTACCAGCCCATGGCCGTCACTTGGCCCAAATCGGGACATTTGACGATGCCCGCGGCGTTGCTGGGGTCGTCAATGGAGTGGTCAGTCTTGCGGAAGACCAGGGTCGGTATGCGGCGCCTGTTCGCGATGGTGACCCCCTTGCCGGCCGGCGCCTGCCCGTATGCGGGAGAGGCTCACACCCGTTCCGCGGGCCCGTCGTTTGGCCGTCCCGCAGGCTGGAGCACTGTTTTGCCGGACCGCCCCGGTATTGACCGGTACGCACCCGAGAGCTACGGTCGGCGCCAGGAGCGGCGCAGGCCGGCCGGGCGGGCGGTCGCGCCATCCGGGTCCCGGGTTCGCGTAACGGCAGCCAAAGGAGGCGCGCCGATGGACTGCAGGGCAGGCTCTTTGTCTTCGCGTTTGTGGTCGTTGCCCCTGGTTAGCCTGGCCGCGGCAGGGTTGGCCGCGGTCCAGTTGCTGGGCGCGCCAAGCACGGGCATGGCCGCCGCGCGTGCCCGCCCGGCCACGGCACACTTCGCCGCGGCCGGCAACCTGGACTGCAACGGGCACAGCCCTATCCAGCGTCCGCTCAAGCCGGGGGGCGTCATCTGCGCCGAGGTCCACGGCAGGTACGGAAATCTGGACGACAACGGCTACTACATCGGCCATGACGAGCCGACGGTGCAGTTCTACTCCAACCGCCCGGGCTCATCGACCAACGTCACCTACCTGCAGACGCTGCCCCGGGAGCCGAGCGCGCCGCCCACGGTGAACGGCCCGGGAAAGGACGTCACCCACTTCTTCGAGCTGATGCCG
>Ga0209166_10001748_pt1 | contig 17474 bp, 17 predicted proteins | sample Coa_R1_3_FD_187151 | JGI IMG/M metagenome (GOLD analysis project Ga0209166, IMG submission 187151) | Surface soil microbial communities from Centralia Pennsylvania, which are recovering from an underground coalmine fire - Coalmine... | ecosystem: Environmental > Terrestrial > Soil >... | reverse complement strand
TTCCGATCTACGGCGCGAAGCCGCGATCCTTAGGGGTAGGCGCCAGCTCGGTGGGGCCGTAGCGCGCGATCAGGTATTCCATGATGGCGACCGATTAGACCATGGCGTCGCCGCCGTCCCAGGGCGGGCAGGAACCCGGCCGGATTGATCGCCTGGAATTCGGAGTCCGCGCCGCGGCTGCGGATGTCGACCGCGTGCAGCGCGTAGGGAACGCCCATCTCCTCGAGCAGCCAGAGCACGCGGAACGAGCGCGTGGGCCATCCGCCGTAGACCGTGATCATCGGGTGTACTCCTCGTTTGACGACGTGAAGCGGCGTGGTTGATTTGAACTATCGATAATATTTGTCAATATGTATAATTAAAATCTCGCGGCAGCGCGGCGGTCGCGCGTGGTGGACCGCGGCCTCGCCGTGTGGTTCGCTGAGATCATGCAGGCGCCTCGAGTGCGCCGGGGGATGTGCTGAACGTGACCGAGAAACGGGGCGGAGGACGCCAGAAGGTCATGGTGCTCTATCTGGCCAATTCCGCACTCGATTCCCCTGTGGTGGGCTGGGCGGTCTATGATGGGACGGGAGAGCGGCGGCACATGGCCGGGGATTCCGACACGCCGCCCTACGCCACGGGGTTGGACGCCCTCAAGGACGGCTGGCGGCTGTTCCAGGCTTCGCAGCTGCTGCCTCATCACCGGGGCGAGGAGCATGATCTCGCCTATCTGAAGTACGAGTTCTTCTTCGAGCAGTGGATCGGGACGCCATGACCCTCCTCTCCGACCAGCAGATGGCGAGCTTCGTCGCCCGCGGGTTCCTGCGCTTCGAGGCCGCCGTGCCGGAGGAGATCAACGCGCAGTTCATGGCCGAGGCGGGCGAGGCGCCCGAAGCGAGGCCGGAGCGAAAGCTGCGGGCGACCTACGGGTCCCTGCTGGCTGAGAGCGGCATCCCGGAGATCGCGCCGGGGACGCCGCTCTTCCAGGCCTATCCGCAGGGGAGCGCCGTGGAGCGGCTGCTCGGCCTGCCCCTGGTGCGCGGCGCGATCCGCAGCCTGGTGGGCGAGGACCCGGTGTTCGACCACCACTTCCTGCACGTCACCTTCCCGCCGCGCTACCACGAGGCCGGCGGCGGCGAGAACGTCTCCCAGCACACCCACCAGGACTCCACCATCGACCCGCGCCTGAGCTTCGATGTGCAGATCATGTACTATCCGCACGCTGTCACTCGCGAGATGGGCGGCACGCGGTTCGTGCCCGGCACCCACCTGCGCAAGGTGAGCGAAGTGGCGCTCGGCCGCTACCAGAACATCCGCGGCCAGCAGCACATGGTCTGCGAGGCCGGGACCCTGCTCTTCCTGCACCACGGGCTATGGCACGGCGGCGGCGTCAACCTGTCGGACGGCACGCGGACGATGTTCAAGATCCGCCTGCACGCCAGCCGCTCGCAGCAGCGGCAATGGGACGTGGGCCCGGCCGCCGACGCCCAGCGGCCGATCTTCCTGGTCAAAGGGCGGCAGCCGGCCGACACGGTGGCGGCGATCCTGATGACGCCCGAGCCGTGGTTCGAGCAGGACACCGGGCGCCTGGAGTTCGTCAACCGCGTCAAGCTGTGGCGCTACCTAACCGACGATGCGACCTACGACGCCGACTATTGGCTAACGCGGCTGGAGCACGCGCCACAGGTTTTCGCCTAAGCCCCCGCCGAAGAGAAGGCCGGGCTGGAAGCCCGCGCTCCGGGAGGCGACTACATGCGCTCCGGCGTGGCGATGCCGAGGAGGTCGAGCGCCAGTTCGAGCTGTCGGAGCGTCAGGGCGGCCAGGGCCAGGCGGGAGGCCCTCACGTCCGGGTCGGCCGTCAGCACCGGGCAGGCTGCGTAGAAGCGGGCGAAGGTCTGGGCGAGGCGGAAGGCGTGGTCGGCGATCAGGTTCGGCGCGCGCTTGTCGTAGGCCTCGGTCGCGGCGTGGTCGAAGGCGTCGAGGAGCAGCACCAGTTCGCGCTCCGCCGGCTCGGCCACCGCGATCGGCCCCGCTGTCACCCCCTCGGCCGCCGCCCGCCGCAGCAGCGACTTCACCCGCACGGCCTGGTAGAGCAGGTAGGGCCCGGTCTTGCCCTCGAAGCTGGAGAAGCGGTCGAGGTCGAAGACGTAGGAGGTGCCGCGAAAGTTCACCAGGTCGGCGAACTTCAGCGCCGCGACGGCCACCTGCGTGGCGGTGGTCTCGAACTCCGCCGCCGGCAGCTCGCCGCCGAGGTCCGCTTCGCGCAGGCGCTCGCGCGCCTTGTCGGTGGCCATGTCGATGAGGTCGCGCAGCTTCAGGACGCCGCCTTCGCGGGTCTTGAAGGGCTTGCCGTCGGCCCCGTTCATGGTGCCGAAGCCGATGTGCGCCAGGCTGCCCTCGGCCGCGTAGCCGGCGAGGTAGGCGGCGCGGAACACCGTCTCGAAGTGGTCGGCCTGGCGCTGGTCGACGACGTAGAGCACCAGGTCGGGGTCGAAGAAGCGCTCGCGGTCGAGGATCGTCGCCAGGTCGGTGGTGCCGTACATGGCCGAGCCCTCCGAGGAGACCACCAACAGCGGGGGGACCTCGCGGCGGTCGCCCTGCCGCGCCACCCGCACGATCTGCGCGCCCTGGTCCTCCACCAGCAGGCCCTTGTCCCGCAAGTCTGCGACCATCGGCTCGATGAGGGGATCGACGTCGCTCTCGCCGCGCCAGAGATCGAAATCGACGCCCAGCGCATGGAAGTCGCGCTCCAGGGCGATCCGGGTGATGCGGGCGAAGTGACGCCAGATCAGCCGGTGGCCGAAGCGGCCGGCCTGCAACTCGGCCGTGGCCCGCCGGGCCCGATCGCGAAAGGCGGTGTCGGTCTTGGCCCGGGCGGCGGCGGCGGGGTAGAGCCGGTCGAGGTCCGCCAGGCTGATACGGGCGTCCAGATCCGCGTCGAGGGCCGCCTCGTCGGCGCCGGTCCACCCCGACGGCTCGCTCGCCAGCCGCTCCAGCTGGACGGCGATGGCCGGGTCGGCGTCGGCGCAGGCGACGATCAGCAGGCCCATCTGGAAGCCCCAGTCGCCGAAGTGGGCGTCGCCGACGGTCTCATCGCCCCGCTGGCGGTACAACCGCTTGACGGACTCGCCGATGATCGACGCCCGCAGGTGGCCGACGTGCATCTCCTTGGCGACGTTGGGACCGCCGTAGTCGACCAGCACCCGCCGCGGCGTCGCCACACGCGTGAGGCCGGCGCGGTCGTCGGCGGCCAGGATATTGGCGCGCGCCGTCAGGGCCGTTTCGCTGACCTTCAGGTTGATGAAGCCCGGGCCGGCGACATCCACGCTGGCGAGGTTGGCGTCGCCGGCGAGGGCGGCGGCGACGGCGGCGGCGATCTCGCGCGGATTGCGCCCGGCGCGTTTGGCGGCGGCCAGGGCGCCGTTGCTCTGGAAGTCGGCGAGATCGGGCCGGTCGGACGCCGTGACGCGGCCCAGTTCCGCGGACAGGCCGAGCCCGGCGAAGGCGGCGCCGACCGCTTCGCCCAGGGCCGAGGCGAGGTCGCTCATGCAAGATCTCTTAAGGGGGCGGGGTGGCGGCGCTCGCTGCGACCTGGCCGGCGTTGGGCCGGAAGCGCTTTCCGTCGCGATTGAAGGTGGCCATCTGCGGGGTCACCTCGAAGCCGATCAGCACCTCGAAGTTCGCGCCGCTGACGTCGGAATTCTTGCGCGGAATGACGATGCGGCTGATGTCCTGGGTGAGGGCGACGCGGTCCTGGCCGGCCGGGAAGCTCACCGGGATGGCGAAGGTCTGCTTGTCCAGCACCGCGTGGTTGCGGTCGGTCACCGCGACCCAGTAGCGGTAGCTCGTCGACCTCGACGGCGCCTGGGGACCGCGGCCGAACTCGAACAGCACCCGCGCCTTGACGGTGATCGGCTGGTCGGCGCGGTAGGCGCAGAGGGATGAGACGTTCTGAATCTCACCGGTGTAGCGCACGGACGCCGAGGCCTCGGCATTGTCCTTAAAATCGACGTAGCGGGCGGCGTCGTAGAGCACCTTCACGTAGGGACAGGGCCCGGCGTTCTTCAGCTTCGGCAGGGGCGTGACGAGGTTGCCGAACGCTTCCTCGCGCTTCTTCTTCTTCGCGTCGTCCTCTTCCTGGCCGCCGCCACCGCCACGGCCCCCGCCACCGCCGCCCCCATACTGGGCGAAGGACGGCAGGGCCTGAAGCAGCGAGAGGCTGGCGCAGGCGGTGAACAGCAGGGTGCGGATACGGGGCATGGAGGGTCCAGGTGACAGGCCCGCGTGATAGCGGCATATCCGGGGCGCCGCAACGAAGGCCTGCTTGACGGGAGGCGGACCCTCCCCGATCAGGGGCCATGGCCGTCTACACCGACATCACCGACCAGGAGCTCGAGGCTTTCCTCGCCGATTTCGACGTCGGCCGCGCCATCGCCTTCAAGGGCATCGCCGAGGGCGTCGAGAACTCCAACTTCATGCTGGAAACGAGCGTCGGGCGCTACATCCTGACGGTGTACGAGCGGCGGGTGAAGTCGGAAGACCTGCCGTTCTTCCTGGGTCTGATGCAGTGGCTGGCGTCCCGGGGCTTTCCCAGCGCCACCCCGATCGCCGACCGCTCGGGCGCGACGCTGAAGACGCTCCGGGGTAAGCCGGCGGCGTTGGTGGCCTTCCTGCCGGGCCTGTCGGTGCGCCGCCCCACGGTCGCCCACTGCCGGGAGGCCGGCGACGGGCTCGCCTGGCTGCATCTGGCGGCGCAGGGTTTTCCCGACCATCGGGTCAACAGCCTGGGCCATCAGGTCTGGGAGGGGATATTCTGCGCCCTGACCGCGGCCGCCGAGGCGCTCAAGCCGGGATTGCCCGGCGTGATCCGGCGCGACCTCGACCTCTTCGCCCACCGCTGGCCGCAGGACCTGCCCGAGGGGATCGTCCACGCCGACTATTTCCCCGACAACGTCTTCTTCATCGACGGCCGGTTCGGCGCCGCCATCGACTTCTATTTCGCCGCCTGGGACCAGCTCGCCTACGACATCGGCGCGGCGGTGAACGCCTGGTGCTTCGAAGCCGACGGCAGCTTCAACCTGACCCGCGCCCAGGCCTTCCTGGAGGGCTATGAACGGCGCCGGCCGCTTACGCCCAAGGAGCGCGCCGCCCTGCCGATCCTGGCTCACGGCGCGGCGCTGCGCTTCTTCCTGACCCGCCTCAACGACTGGACGGCGACGCCGGCGGGGGCTCTCGTCCGGCCGAAGGATCCGCTGGAATACGAGCGCAAGCTGGCGGTCCACCGCGAGGGCCTGCCGGGCTTCGGAGCGTGGTCGTGACGCCGGGCGTGGTGATCTACACGGACGGCTCCTGCCGCGGCAATCCGGGCCCGGGCGGCTGGGGCGCGCTCCTGATGTTCGAGGGCCGCGAGCGCGAGATCTGGGGCGGCGAGGCGCAGACCACCAACAACCGCATGGAGCTCACGGCCGCCATCGAGGCGCTGGACGCCCTCAAGCGCCCCTGCCGTGTCGAGCTGCACACCGACAGCCAGTACGTCAGGAACGGCATCACCCAGTGGCTCCCCCTGTGGAAGGCCCGGGGCTGGCGCACCATGACCAAGGGCGCGGTCAAGAACGAGGACCTCTGGCGGCGCCTGGACCAGGCGAGGCTACGGCACGACGTCGACTGGCGCTGGGTGCGCGGTCACGCCGGCCATGAGTTCAACGAGCGCGCCGACGAACTCGCCAGGCGCGGCCGCGACGAAGCGGAGGCGGCGCTGCGGGCGTGATCGTCGGGAGCGCCGGCGTCCCACCGGCATCCTGCTCAAGAGCCGGCGGGACGCCGGCGCTCCACTACTCCGCCGCCGTGCGCTCGGCGGGCGAGGGAACGGGCGTGGGGCCGTGCGCGGGGGTCGACGGCGGATGGCGGGGCGTGACGAGGCGGCCGAGGCGCGGGGAGATCCAGCGCTCGAAATCGTCGATGAACTCGTAGACCACCGGGACGAGGAGCAGCGACAGCACCGTCGAGGTGATCAGGCCGCCGATCACCGCCACCGCCATCGGCTGGCGGAATTCCGATCCCTTGCCGAGCGTCAGGGCGGTGGGCAGCATGCCGGCCATCATCGCCAGGCTGGTCATGACGATCGGCCTCGCCCGCTCGCGGCAGGCCTCCATGAGGGCGGCCCGCTGGCTGGCGCCGTCGCGCTCGCGCTCGATGGCGTATTCCACCAGCAGGATGGAGTTCTTGGCCGCCAGCCCCATCAGCATCAGGAAGCCGATCAGCGAGGGGATGGAGAGGGAGAGGTCGGAGATCAGCAGGGCCAGAAGCGCGCCGCCGATCGCGGTGGGCAGGGCGGAAAGGATCACGAACGGTTTGAAGAAGCTGCCGAACAGCAGCACCATCACCGCATAGACGAGGCCCACGGCCGCCAGAATGGCGACGGCGAAGCCGCCGAACAGCTGGCCGTAGGCCTTCTCCTGGCCCTGGTTGGAGAGGCCGACGCCGGGCGGCAGATGCTGCATGATCGGCAGCAGGTGGACCCGGGCGATGGCGTCGCCGACCTGGGTGTCGCCGGTGGTGTCGGCCTGCATGGTGATGTTGCGCTTGCGCTCGACGCGGTTGATCTGGCCCGGGCCGGCCTGGAAATAGACGTCGGCGACGCTCTCCAGGGTGGTGACCCCGCCGCTGGCGGTGGGCAGGCGCAGGTTCTTGATCACCGACAGGTCGGCGCGGTCCTTCTCCGGCAGGCGCACGCGGATGGGAATCCGGCGCTCACCCTCGTCCATCTTCGAGACATTGGCGTCGATGTCGCCGAGGGTCGCCACCCGCGCGGCTTCGGCGATGGTGGTCACCGGCACGCCCATGCGGGCGGCCTCGTCGACCTTGGGCTTGACGACCAGCTCGGGACCGCTCGGCGGCGTCGCCGGGCGCGGATCGGCGAGGCCGGGGACCGTGCGCATCTGTCGCTGCAGCTCCAGCGCGGCGTTGTCGAGGTTCTCGCCCGTCTCGCTGGTGAGGATGACCTGGACGCCGCCGGAGCCGAATCCGGTTATGTCGAACGAGAGGCGCGTGTCGGGGATCCCACGCAGGTCCCCGCGCAGACGGTCGCGGATCTGGCCCACCTTGGCCTTGCGGTCGGGCCGCAGGATCGCCACTACCGCGCCGTTGGTGACCCCCGATTGGTTGACGAAGCCGCCAGGCCCCCCCTGGATCCCGCCCGCGCCGACCTGGGCGAAGGTGCTGATGGTCTCCGGCTGCCGGGCCAGCAGCGCATCGACCCTGTCGACGGTCCGGCGCATGTCGGCCAGGGTCGCGCCCGGCGGCCCCTCGATATTGACGTAGTAGAAGTTGGGGTTGCTCTCGGGCTGCACACCCTTCTTCAGGGGAATGGCCAGGGACATGGAGCCGAAGAAGATCATCCCGCCGATCACCACCGACAGGATGCGGTGATCGAGGGCCCATCCCAAGGCGCCGGTATAGATCCGGGGCAGGGGCGGTCGTTCGCGGCCGACCTTGGGGGTCAGGAAATAGGCCGCCATCAGCGGCGTGAGGAGGCGCGCCACCACCAGGGAGAACAGCACGGCCACCGAGACCGTCAGGCCGAACTCGCGGAAGAACTGCCCGGGGATGCCGGGCATGAAACCCACCGGCAGGAACACCGCCACGATGGCGCCGGTGCAGGCCACGACGGCGAGGCCGATCTGGTCGGCCCCCTCGATGGCGGCGTCGAACGGCCGCTTGCCGGTGTAGACGCGCTTTTCGATGTTCTCGATCTCGACGATGGCGTCGTCGACGAGGATGCCGATCACCAGCGTCAGGCCGAGAAGGGTCACGACGTTGAGGCTGAACCCGGCCAGATTCATGAAGGCGAAGGTCGGGATCAGCGACACCGGCATGGCGACGGCGGTGACCGCCGTGGCCCGCCAGTCGCGCAGGAACAGCCACACCACCAGGGCGGCCAGGGCCATGCCCTCCAGCAGGGTGTGCAGGGTGGCGGTGAAGGCGGCCCGGGTCTGATCGACCTCCGAGACGATCTTGTGGACCTTCACGCTCGGGTACTGCTGCTCGAGGCGCTTGATCGCCGCGTCGACGTTGTCCTCGGTGGAGACCTCGCTGGCGAGCTTGACCTTGCTCACCTCGAAGCCGACGACCGGGCGGCCGTCGAGGAGGGCGAAGCCACGTTCCTCCGCGGCGCCGTCGCCGACGTCGGCCACGTCGGAGAGCCGCACGAAGCGGCCGCCCGTGGTCGGGATGGTGAGATTGCGGATCTGGTCGACGGAGAGCGCCGCGCCGAGCACGCGCAGGGTCTGCTCGCGGCCGCCGACATCCACCCGTCCGCCGGGAACATCGACGTTCGCCAGGGCTAGGGCGTCGTTGACCTGGGCGGCCGTCAGGCCCTGCGCCGCCAGGCGGTCGGGATCGACGAGGACGTTGATCTCGCGGTCGGCGCCCCCGATGCGATCGATCTTGGAGACGCCGGGCTCCGCCTGCAGGGTCCGGGCGATGGTGTTGTCGATGAACCAGGAAACCTCGGTGGTCGACATCCCCGTCGCGCTGACCGCGTAGGTGACGATCGGCTGGTCGCCGAAATCCAGGTGCTGCACGATCGGCGGGTCGATGTCGCGAGGCAGGTCGTTGCGGATCTGGTCGACCTTGGAGCGGACGTCGTCGGTGGCCTTCTGGATGTTCTCGCCCAGCTGGAACTGGATGAAGGTGTCGGACGTGCCCTGCGTCAGGGTCGAGTTGATCGACTCCACGTTGGAGAGGCCGGCCAGCGCGTTCTCCACCGGGCGGGCGACCTGGTTCTCCATCTCCACCGGCGCGGCGCCGTTGCGCGTAACCTGCACCATCACCGTCGGGAACTCGACGTTGGGGAAGTTCTTGATCGGCAGGGCGAAGTAGGAGAACAGCCCCGCCAGCACCGCGGCCATGAAGATGACCGCGACGGGAATGGGGTTGCGGATCGCCCATTCCGAGACGCGGAAGAACTGACGCCCGCCGCTCATGTGGAACTCGCCGGCCGGATGACATCGCCGGGCACCAGCATCGCCCCGGCCTTTTCCACCACCCGCGTGCCCGCGGGCGGCCCGGTCACCAGTTCGACGTAGCCGCCGCCGCGCTGGCCGGTGGTCACCGGCACGCGCGTGACCCGATCGTCGGGACCGACCACCATCACCGCCGCGCCGTTGGCGTCATAGCGCACCGCGGTCTCCGGCACCGACAGGGCCGACCGCGTGAAGCCGAGGAAGGCGGCGCTGGCGAAGCCGCCGGAGCGGATGTCGGAGCGCACCGGCAGGGCGATCTTGACCCGCCCGAGCTTGGTGGTCGCGTCCACTCGGGGGCTGACCAGGCGGACCCGCCCCTGCACCTTGGCGCCGTCGGCGAGGGTCACCTGCACTGGCGCGCCCACCTTCATCTTGTCGAGCGACTCCTCGCCGACGTCGGCGGCCAGTTCGACCTGGCTCAGCTTGGCGATGCGGAACCACGGGTTGGCGCCGGCGGTCGCGCTCATGTCGCCCGGCCGCACGTTGCGCTCGATCACCAGCCCATCATAGGGCGACCGCAGGGTCATCAGAGCCTCGCGGGTCTCCACGTCGTGCACGGCGGCGGCCTGGGCCGCGGCCTGGGCGTGGGCCGAGGCCGCGGCGTAGCGCCGCACGTCGATCTGCTCCTGAGCCAGGATGCCCCGGGTGTCCAGACCCTTGACGCGCGCCGCCTCCGCGTCGGCCCGCTGGGCGGCGACGTTTTCCTGCCGGGCCAGGGCGACCTGCTGGTCGAGCTGCGCGCGCAGCAGGGTGTCGTCGAGGCGGGCCAGGGGCTGCCCCGCCCTGACGGTGGTCCCCTCGTCGACCAGCACCTCGACGACCCGATAGCCGGTGATCTGGGGGAAGATGGCGGTGTCCTCGCGGGGCATCAGCGAGCCGGAGGCCACCAGGCCGCCCTGGATCTCGCGCGGCTCGACGGTCACGACGGTGACGCTGCGCGCCTGCTCGCGCGCCGACTCCGCGACCTTCTTTTCGCAGCCCGCCAGGGCTCCCGCCGCGGCGAGCGCGAGCAGCAGCGTGGTTGGAAGGACGCCTCGAATCATCAGGTGGGGCCTCACGGGGCTTTTGCCCGGGTTGCATAGGCCCAGCCGCCGCCGAGGGCCTTGTAGGCGGCCACCGCGCGCCGCAGCGCCTGGACCCGCTCCGACGTCAGGGCCGAATGGATGGTGCGCCAGGCCTGTTCCGCCGTCAGGGCTGTGGTCAGGTCGTCCAGGCCCATGGCGTAGCGGGTCTGGGCGGCCTCCGAGGCGGAGTGGGCCCGGGCCTCGCCATCGGCGAGCACGCCCGCGGCGCGCTTGCCCGCCGCGAGATTGACCAGGGCGTTCTCGGCCTCGCCGAACGCCGTCTGCACCGTCTTCTCATAGGCGATGGCGGCCTCGCGGGTGCGCGCGTCCTCCGCCTTGGCGTCATACAGCAGGCGGGGAATATCGAGCAGCGGAACGGTCACGCCGCCGCCCCAGGTCCAGAATCCCAGGCTGGTGGTCTGCTGGATGGGAAAGAGTTGCTGGGTGACCGGATTGAACCCCACGCTCGGTTGGACGGTCCGGGAGGCGCCCAGCTGCGGCAGGAAGGTGAAGGTGGGAAAGATCGCCAGGTGTCTCAGCTTCCCCGTGCCGACCTGCGCCCTGAGCCTGGCCTCGGCCTCGCGGATATCCGGCCGCCGGGCCAGCAGTTCGGTGGGCAGAGCCTGCGGCGGCGGCGGCGCCTCGGCGACCTCGGTGCTGATCGCGATGCTCTCGACAGGCGCGCCGGCCCGCCCGATGAGCACCAGCAGCGCTCGCCGCGCGGCATGGAACTGGGATTGAAGGTCCTCGAGTTGAGCCACGGCCTGGGCGGCGTCCGCCGCCACGCGATCGGCGTCCGAGGCGGCCCCGAGGCCGAGGTCCGCCTTCTCCCGGGCGACCCGCTCCAGGCCTGTCTCGATCCGCAAGGTCTCGCGGGCGTCATCGATCTGGATGGCGAGGCCGGTGGCCTGGAAGTAGTCGTCCGCGACGCTGGCCGCGAGGCTGGCGCGCGAGCCCTCGATGTTGAAGCGGGTGGCCGCCAGGTCGGCCTTGGCGACCTTGCGCGCGACGGCCAGCCGGCCGAACAGGTCGATCTCCCAGGAGGGCTGGAGGTTCACCGTTTCCGATTCGAACACGCCGCCGATGGGGAAGAGGGCGTTTCCCCCCGAGCCGATGTTGTGCTCCCGTTCCTGGCTGGCCTTGCCGGAGATTTCGCCGGTCGGCAGGGTCTGGGCGACCTGGCTGTTGCGGGTGGCCCTGGCCTCGACGACGCGGGCCTCCGCCGTCAGCGCGTCGGGCGCGGTCGCGAACGCCTCGTCCTCCAGGGCGTCCAGGACCGGGTCGTTGAAGAGGAGCCACCAGCGATCGAGCACGGCGGGCGCCAGGGCCGGACCGAGCGCGGGGGCTTCGTAGGCGACAGGCAGCCTCGCCGACGCCGGACCGGGCGGCGGGGCCCGGCTCACCGCGGCCGCGGGTAAGCCAAGCGTCGCGCTCGCCACCAGCCAGGGAGCGACTACGGGCGCAAGACGTCTCATCCAGTCCATGAAATACGGCCAACCCCCCTCGGAAACCCTCTCATAGCCGTCCTCGAACGGTAATGTCATCCACGCCGCGCCACGATCTGGCGCGCAAGTTAAACATCGTTCACTTTGCCACAGGGAGAGGCGGCTATGACACACCTCGTACGGACAGGCATCGGCGGCTGGGTCTTTCCGCCCTGGCGGGGCGTCTTCTATCCGTCCGGTCTTCGCCAGGCCGACGAACTGGCCTTCGCCAGTGAGCGGCTGGGCGCCATCGAGATCAACGCCACCTCGAAGTCGCTGCAGAAGCCGGCGACCTTCGCGCGGTGGGCCGCCCAGACGCCCGAGAATTTCGTCTTCACCGTCAAGGGCCATCAGGCCTGCACGAACCGCAAAGTCCTGGCGGAGGCCGGCGATTCGGTGGCGCGGTTCCTCGGCCAGGGCCTGACCGAGCTCGGCGGGCGCCTAGGACCGATCTTCTGGCAGTTCATCTACAAGGCCTTCGATCCGGCGGACTTCACCGCCTTCCTGGACCTGCTGCCGGACGAACTGGGCGGACGGCCGTTGCGCCACGCCGTCGAGGTGCGCCACGCGAGCTTCGCCGATCCCCGCTTCATCGCGCTCTGCCGCGAGCGAGGCGTGGCCATCGTCCTCCTGGATCATGCCAGCGCCCCGCTGATCGAGGAGGCGACCGCCGGCTTCGCCTATGCGCGCCTCGTCCGCGGCCGCGACGAGATCGAGACCGGCTATCCCCCGGAGGCGCTCGACGCCTGGGCCGGGCGCCTGCACGCCCTCTCGGTCGGCGACGGCACGCAGAGCCCGCGGGAGGTCTTCGCCTTCTTCATCAACGCCGGGAAGGTCCGCGCGCCCGCCGCCGCCATGGCCCTGGCCGAACGGCTGAAAGCGCTGGACTAGCGCTAGGGCGCGGGTCGGCTACAATCATCGGGTCCATGACCCAGATTCTCATCCTTCCGCCCGGCAAACGCGAACAGACCAAGGCCGCAAACCGGCTGGCGATCCTGGATGCGGCGCGCGAGGTGTTCGGCGAGCTCGGCTTCGAAGCGGCCACGGTGCGCGACATCGTCCGCCGCTCCGGCCTCTCGGTGGGGGCCTTCTACAACTACTACCGGTCGAAGGAGGAGGTGTTCGACGCCCTCGCCGACGACGGCGCGCGACGCTTCAAGCCCATCCTCCAGGCGCAGTCGGCCAAGGCGACGGACTTCGAGTCCTACCTGCGAGCGGCGGTGAGCGCCTATTTCGACTTCCTCGCCGCGGAGCGCCGGACCTGGCCGCCCGGCCCGGCCGAGGGCGGACCGATGCCCCACGCCCGCAACACGCCGGAGATCCTGGCGGTGTTCGAGGAAGTCCGCCGGGTCTTCACCGTGATCATGGGACGCGACGTCTCGGCCAAGGTGGACATCGATTTCCTGGCGGCCAGCTGCATCGCCGTGGCGCGCGAGATCGGCGACCGCATGATCGAGCGACCGGTGGTCGACGTCCCCGCGGCGACCGACTTCGTGGTGCGCCTGATCCTCGGCGGCGTGCCGAACCTGCCGCGCCGGGACTCCTGACCTTGCGCGCCCTGGTGGTCGACCGCCTCGCGCCCGGCTACGCGGGGTGCGAACTGCGCGAGCTGGCGGTCCCGTCTCCTGGGCCGGGCGAGGTGCGGGTGAAGGTTCGCGCCGCGGCGGTGAACTTCCCCGACCTGTTGATGACCCGCGGCGAATACCAGCACAAGCCGCCCCTCCCCTTCACCCCCGGAATGGAGATGTCCGGCGAAGTCGAGGCCGTGGGCGAAGGGGTCACCCGCTGGGCGCCCGGCGACGCCGTGGTGGGCGGGGCCAAGACCGGTGGCTTCTCGGAGTACGCCCTCGCCCGGGCCGAGGCCCTGCGCCCCAAGCCCGCCCGTCTCTCGTTCGCCGAGGCTTCCAGCTACGGCGCCGCCTACCTGACCGCCTATGTCGCCCTCGTCCGTCGGGCCCAGGCGCAGCCGGGGGAGTGGGTGCTCGTGCACGGCGCCGCCGGTGGCGTGGGCCTGGCCTGCGTCGACCTGGCCAAGCGCCTGGGCTGCCGGGTCATCGCCGCCTCGGCGTCGGACGACAAGCTGAAGGTCATCGCCGAGGAGTACGCCCCGGACGCCCTGGTGAACGTCACGGGCGGCTTTCGCGAGGAGGTGAAGGCGATCACCGGCGGCGGCGCCGACATCATCTACGACCCCGTGGGCGGCGACGTGTTCGACGAGAGCGTCCGCTGCATCGCCTTCGACGGGCGCCTGCTGGTAGTGGGCTTCACCTCCGGGCGCATCCCGACGGTCTCCGTCAATATGCCGCTGATCAAGGGCTTCTCCGTCGTGGGCGTGCGCGCCGGCGAGTACGGTCGGCAATTTCCTGAAAAGGGGGCCGAGAACGCACAGGCGGTGTGGCGCCTGGCCGACGAGGGGCTGATCCGCCCGCGGGTCCACGCCGAGCTGCCGCTTTCCGCGTGGCGCGAAGGCTTCGACCTGCTGGCCGACCGCAAGGTCATCGGCAAGGTGGTGCTCCGGCCGGACCCTTGAGATCCCCACTGAGATTCTTGGCGGCGGATTGACTTCGACGTCCGCTTCCCCTATCAGCCCGCCCTTCCTCGTTTCGGGCGCTTCCGGGGTCGAGGATGCCGTCCCGCCCCTAAGTCGCACCTTGGAGCCACGTCGTGAAGCGGACCTTTCAACCGTCCCGGCTAGTCCGCAAGCGCCGTCACGGCTTTCGCTCGCGCATGGCCACCAAGAACGGCCAGAAGATCGTCGCCCGCCGCCGCGCCCGCGGCCGCAAGACCCTGACGGCCTAGCGCAAACACCTTCCAGGTGAATTCACCTGGAAGGTGATGATTTGCGCTAGTCTCATACACTGGGGCGTTCGCTGATCGCCGAACCAGTTTCCACTTCGGCGGCGAACGCCCGAGGCGCCGGATCGCCAGGCCCCGCAGGGGCGTCCGCCGGGGGCAAGATCATGAGCCCCACCTTCAGCGAAGACGGGCCGCCTGCCACGCCGGCAATCGCGCGCCTGAAGAAACGCCCCGACTTCCTCGCCGCCGCCAAGGGCCTCAACTGCGCCCGGGGCGCGGTGGTCGCCCAGGCCCGCTATCGCGCCGACGGCTCGCCGCTGATCCGGGTCGGCTTCACCGCCACCCGCCGGATCGGCGGCGCCGTGGTGCGCAACCGGGCCAAGCGGCGGCTGCGGGAGGCGGCGCGGTTTGTCGCGCCCCTTCATGCGCGGCTCGGATGCGACTATGTATTCATCGCCAGGGGGGGAACAGTCTCCCGACCCTGGGCGCCCTTGCTTGACGATATGAAAAGCGCGCTGGTAAGGCTCGCCGCCGATCTCAGCGCCAGCCTGGGCGAGCTTCCGCCTCAACGCCTCCAGACCAGGCCCGATTAGTCGCCATGCCGAACGAAACCAGGAACATGATCGCCTTCGCGATCATCGCAGGCCTTCTGATGATCGCCTACCAGACGTTCATCCTGGCCCCCCAACAGGCCAGGCTGGCCCAGGCGGCCCGGGCCCGGGCGGCGGCGTCCGCGCCGGCCGCCGCGACGAACCCGGCGGCGACGCCGGCGCAGCCCAACCTCTCCCGGCCCGCCGCCCTGGCGCTCAGCCCGCGGGTGACCATCGACACCCCCTATCTGCGCGGCTCCCTCGCCCTCAAGGGCGCCCGCATCGACGACCTGTTCCTGAAGAACTACCACGAGACCATCGACAAGAGCTCGCCGCAGGTCGAGCTGCTACGCCCCGAGGGCATGACGCAGGCCTTTTTCGCCGAGCAGGGTTGGGTGGGCGCCAATCTGCCGGGCATGCCCACGCCGCAGACCGTGTGGATCCAGACGAGCGGCGGCGTCCTCAGCCCGGGCCACCCGGTGACGCTGACCTACGCCGCGCCGGGCGGGCTGACCTTCACCCGACAGATCGCCGTCGACGACAAGGCGATGTTCACCATCACCGACAGCGTGGCTAACCAGGGCGCCGTCCCGGCCACCGTCGCGCCCTATGTCTCCGTGCAGCGCCAGGGGCTGCCCGCCGGCCTGGCCAAGTCCAACATCGTCCATGAGGGCGCCATCGGCGTCCTCGGCCTCGACAAGCCCGAGCTTCGGCTGGCCAACTACAAGGACTGGAAGAAGAAGCGCGAGATCGACTGGGAATCGCGCGGCGGCTGGTTCGGCGTCACCGACAAGTACTGGATGACCAGCTTCATCCCGGCCCAGACCGAGGCGATCACCGCCAAGGCCCGGGTGACCACCGACGCCGCCACCGGCATCGACATCTATGAGACGACCTATTCGGGCGCCGGCCGCGTCGTCGCGCCCGGCCGCCAGACCACCGAGGTCAGCCACCTGTTCACCGGCGCCAAGACCGTGCCGATGCTCAACGCCTACGGGGCGAGCCTGGGGATCCCGCGCTTCGTCGATTCCGTCGACTGGGGCAACCTGTGGTTCCTGACCAAGCCGATCTTCGCCCTGCTGGAGTTCTTCTACCAGCAGGTCGGCAACTTCGGCGTCGCCATCCTGATGCTGACGGTCGTCATCCGCCTGATCACCTTCCCCCTGGCCAACAAGGGCTTCGAGATGGGGGTGAAGATGAAGAAGATTCAGCCGGAGCTGCAGGCGATGCAGAAGCGGCTGAAGGACGATCCGGCGGCGCAGCAGAAGGAGATGATGGCCCTCTATCAGCGCGAGAAGGTCAATCCCGTCACCGGCTGCCTGCCGATCCTGTTCCAGATTCCGGTGTTCTACTCGCTGACCAAGCTGTTCACGGTCACCATCGAGATGCGCCACGCGCCTTTCTTCGGCTGGATCCACGACCTGTCGGCTCCCGATCCCACCACCTTCCTCAACCTGTTCGGCCTCATTCCCTGGGACCCCGCCATGACGCCTCTGATCGGCGGCGTCCTCGGCGGCGTCCTGCACGTCGGCGTCTGGCCCCTGGTCTATGGCCTGAGCATGTGGCTCAGCCAGTCGATGACGCCGCAGACCGGCATCGACCCCACCCAGCAGATCATCTTCAAGCTGATGCCGATCATGTTCACCTTCATCCTGGCGCAGTACGCGGTCGGCCTGCTGATCTACTGGACCTGGAGCAGCCTGATCACCATCCTCCAGCAGTATGTGATGATGCGCCGCTTCAAGGTCGACAATCCGATCGACGAGTTCCTGCGCCGGTTCTCGCCGAAGACCGAGCCGTCGGGGTGAGCGAGACGCCCCCAGGCGTCGCCCCGGCCGTCTTCGAGGACGTCTTCGAGGCTGGCGAGATCGAGGCCGCGCGGGTGCTGTTCGCCCGTGAGTGCGCCTTCATGATGGGGGCGGTGGCCATGGACGGGCTGCCCGCAGCCGACATCCCCGAAGTGGCCTTTGCCGGACGCTCCAACGTCGGCAAGTCCTCGCTGATCAACGGCCTCGTCGGCCGCCACCGCCTCGCCCGCGCCTCCACCGAGCCCGGCCGGACCCGCGAGATCAACTTCTTCCTCCTCGACGGTCGCCTGCGCCTGGTGGACCTGCCCGGCTACGGTTTCGCCAAGGTCTCGCGGGGAGCGGCCCGGCAGTTCCAGGACCTCGGGCGGGCCTATCTGCGCGGCCGGCCGAACCTGAAGCGGGTCTATCTGCTGATCGACGCCCGCCACGGCCTTAAGGATCCCGACGCCGAGGCCCTCGACGCCCTCGATCGAGCCGCGGTCTCCTACCAGGTGGTGCTCACCAAGGCGGACAAGCTCAAGCGCGGCGAGGCCGAGGCCGTAGTCGCGGCGACCGTGGCGAAGGTGGCCAAACGGCCGGCCGCGTTTCCCCGGGTGCTGGCCACCTCGGCCGAGAAGGGCGAAGGCCTGCCGCAGCTGCGCGCCGAGATCGCCGCCGCCGCTTTCGCATGACAAGGCCGCGCGCCTTCGCTATTGCGCGCCCTTCTGATCGACGCCCCTTTTTCAGC
>Ga0209166_10001747_pt1 | contig 17487 bp, 23 predicted proteins | sample Coa_R1_3_FD_187151 | JGI IMG/M metagenome (GOLD analysis project Ga0209166, IMG submission 187151) | Surface soil microbial communities from Centralia Pennsylvania, which are recovering from an underground coalmine fire - Coalmine... | ecosystem: Environmental > Terrestrial > Soil >... | reverse complement strand
CTCGTACTCGGAGATGCAAGCGATCGCGGCGCTGTGAAACAACTTCTGACGAGCGTAGTGCGGGAAATCCGCACGCTACGTTCTGTGGGAGCCGGGGAGCGGGCGACCGCCCCCGGCCACCCGGTGGGACGACCAGCAATGGTCGTCCTTACCGCGACAGTAATCCTGGGACGCGTCCCTCGAGGACTCACAACTCAAGGTGATTAGTATTGTTTCATTTCCCAGTTCGCGAACATCAGATGATGGCTACCGATGTTGTTTTGGTTCGAAGCTGCCCCACGGAACTCATCCGGCCAAAATGGCGCGATTCAAGAAAACAATAATGCTGACACTTTAGCAGATCGGCCATGAAATGGCTGAGAAACGGCCAGCGCAGGCTGTGAGTTTTCAAATACACCGTTGACCAAATCGCACCCGTGAAGACCGTCCCGAGAAAGCCGGGAAAGCCAGACAGCGCCTTTGCGTTGACGCCCAGCAGCAACGGGTGGCTAAGGCCGAACCAGAAGGTTGTGTACGTGGCTATTAGCCAGCCGGGCCATCCGCTTGCAGAGTCCATCAGCAGCCCCCGCCAATAGCCCTCTTCAAGCCAAGGATCGATAATCGCAATGGCAAGCCATGATGAGATTACCCACGGCAGATTGAGGGAGCGGAAGTTGAGGAGAAACACTGGAATGAATAGTGCAGTCGGCGCGAATGACTGAAGGCGCCAGCCCCACGCGCCGTGTGACGGTTGCAGCCATCGTCGATACTCACTCCAGCCACCCGCGAATGCCATTATGAGCGCGAGGGTAATCCAGTAGACCAGTATTACCGGAATCTTTCTGCCCGACAAACCTCCGAAAAAACAATTACGAACGATCGGGATCGACCTGCATCCCCCACGCCTTGAGCAACCATTCCGGCACGTAGCACCGGTGCCGATTTTCTTCACACCAGCGCCGCAGCTCCTGTGACGCCGCGCAGGTATCGTGGGTCAACCGAAGTTTGCGCATTCGATCTTCGAACTCCGTGGCGGTCGCCTGGCGCGCCGGTGCAGGTCGTCCAGACGCCCAATTGGGATTGCCGCGTCGAATCACCATACGATCTTACTGCACAACGTCGCACAAGGGACTGGCATAACGGCGAAAATCCGTCATGGTCGTGGGGCCGACAGTGAAGTCGAACGTATTCTTGCTACCGACGAGAGTCTTAAGAAGTGCCGCAATGCACGGATTTCAGTAGCCTTGTGCGGCGCTATTGTCAATCCGGGAAAATCCTGGCAACTCGGCGCAGATGGCTAACCGCAGTTTCATCGTTTACCCGGCATATTGTCGCCCGGTATACCTTTTGAGCGGATGAAGTGGCTAACAGTTGAGGAAACGAACGAGGGGAACAAACATTCCTTGCAATGATCTGTATTGATCAGTCTGGGTTCCACATTGGGGGTACTGTAGGACGACCTCAAAGGCGGTGCGTTATGAACAACCACCCAGCGATTTCCTGCTCAGTTTGCAGTAAGCCTGTAGATGTACGATTCGATCTGTGCACTGACGAAGACGGGCAGGCCGTGCACGAGGAATGCTATGTCAGCCGCTTGCTCGCAGAACACGCCAACCAAACGGTCGCTGAAAAACTCTTGGGGGATTCTGTCCGTCCAGCCGCTTACCCTTGGCGTTCTGAAATGCGGGTTGCCACTGTTGCACAGTAACACCTTTTCGCTGCACAAAAGCACGACGCTGTTCGCCACACTTCAAAAGAGACTATGAACAAGAAAACAAGTGCCAGCCTGCTGGGAACCGTTGAGAAAATCATTAAGTCTCCCCTTGCCACTGCTCCCGACAAAGCGCAGATCAAAGTAGTCGAGGCGGATAATCTTTATCGAGCGATACGCATCGACAACTCGTTGACCAATGAAAACGGTGAGGAGGTAAGACTCAATCTGGGTGCGCAGGTGAAAATTACCGTGAGACCAAAAGTGTCAGTACTGTCCTCGAAAAATAATGCGCTGACTTGCCATCGCTAGTCTCGATGGATCGCTCGCGTGGGCGCAGCCAGCGTGGAGGCATCCACAGCGAGGATGTCTCTCAGGAAGTAGTATTCGTCAAGGACTTCAACCGAAACAGAACCGCCATCGAAGTAATGCCGAGGATCGGACATGCGATGGCGAGACTATCGTTACCAATTTTCGTGGAGCGTTGATCGCCAGCGCAATTGGGTTGAGCACTGGGATGAGAATTTCAATTCACGTCTATGTGACGGACAAAAGGGGCTGCTGCTCGGGTTGCACGGAAGGACAGGACGGATTGACTTTCGATGCCGAGCGTGAAAACATTATTTGTCGAGCAGATTCATAGGCCCGCAAAGTTGACACTGTTCTCGCCTTCATACGTACTCATTCATCTTTCATCCAAGGAAGTTGCGTTCGGTTACTTTTGGAACTCTTCGCAGGGTGGCAATCATGAGACTCAAGGCACCGGCGAAGAAACGTAGCGAATTCGATCCCAACACATTCCTTTCGACCATCGGCGGGGGTAGGAAGATCGCAGCTTTGTCGAAGAAGCAGACGATTTTCGTTCAGGGCGATCCGGCCGATGTTGTTTTTTATATCCAAAAAGGAAAAGTAAGGGAGCGGAAAGGTAGCCACAACAGGCATTCTCAACGAGGGCGATTTCTTCGGAGAAGGCGTACTTTCGGGGCAGGCGTTCCGCATGTTCTCTGCAACCGCAATGACCACCGCTCTTCGTCCCAAGAGACAGTGCGGGGTATCTAATAATCACTTGTCCCAAGTGCCTGCGTCCCAACAAACTAGAGGCGATGAGTCTGAACGGTGGCTTACACACCAAACGAGATGCCAGACATGTGGCATGCCAGTGAGATTTGAAATCAATCACGAGATTGAGCCGCTAACGGAACGCAAACACGCCTGAGCGAGGAACGGTTCGTCTCGATTGCGTTCGCATTAGCTAAACTTTGCTGGCTTGGCGAGGGGATGGGCTTTCTTACTGACTTTCTTGAGCCAAGGGTGATGCAATCTCATTCGACCGTCATCATCCCATTTTACAAGTGCGTCGTCTTCGTTCGTTTGCTCAACTGTTCCGAATTCTCCAGTCGGCTCGCCAAAATTAGCTAAGCCCTCCAGGTCGCGAGCCAATCCCGCGCACAAATCGGGAAAACTCTTGAAGGTGTCTCCGTTGCGCGAGACCAGTCGCACGCCGTCTGCGCCGGAGTACAGCAGCGCCCGGAAACCGTCCCATTTGATCTCGAAAAGCCAGTCGCAATGGCTGAACGGCTGGGGACTGCGACCGAGCGGCATCGTTTGGAAACGCGGGAAGAGCACTGAAATTAGTATAGTGAAGTGCTTTCTGAGCAGCCCCGCGTCACTCTAACTGGCTGACAAATTGTTGCCCATTTACCGCTGCGTTTATCGCGGGCACGAGGTCCGTAGAGGCGGCGGACTTCGAGACATAGGCGTGCCCGCCACTAGCGAGTGCCGCTTGGGCTACAGCTTGCAAGTTGTGCTGACTGAGGAAAACGATTCGAGCTTTTGGAGCGACCCGCCGAATGCGGGCAGCTGCCTCGATGCCTCCGAACATGGGCATGCTGATATCGAGCACAACGCCGTCTGGTTGAAGTTCTTCAGCATTGCGGACGCCCTCCAGCCCATTGGCGGCTTCGCATATCACTTCAAGCCAGGTCGGAACGATCTTCGAGAAGTCGATCACGCTGTTTCGCATCTGGTTGCATGCCTTGTACGTGATGGGCAGCACATGATGCGGAATTTCCGTCTTGGGTTTAGCTTAATTCGGGCTTGTCGGTTTACTACTCACTTCTAAGCATCACCGCCCGATCGATCCGGATCGCTCGCGTCATGAAGTCCTTGAGATCCTGTAGTCGCCATTTGCACGAAGGAAACTTTGGTTGTGGAGGACAATTGTGGATGCGAAGCAAGCGTTGAAGAATACCCGAGCCATCCTGCTGATCGATTGGCCGAACAAAAATGTTCTGGAAACTCTCACACGCGTGGGCTTCTCTGTGTTCGTTCATGGAGGTCCCGGTCCGGAGGAATATTCTGTTTACGAATTGAAGGGCGGAGAGATTATCTTCCGCCGTAGTGGTCGCCGACCCGACCACGCCGATCTGGTCTATTCTTACCGGCCTGTTGCAGAGCTGGCACAAACAGTTGACGAAGCTCAGACAGTCGATGCAAAGATCTTATCGGTGCAGTCTGGCATTTCCTCCAACGGGGGGAGAACGGACGCGAAGGCATTCTGGATGACGGACGAGCACATGAGATGCGCACAGGGTCAGGTGGAAGCTGCCGGTTGGGAGCTCATCACCCAACCGTATATTGGCGATCTTGTGCGCGAAAACTCGGGGCCGAGGTAGAGGTCTGTGTCTTCTCGTCGGGGTTTTCTGCCCGAAACGGAGATGAATGATGTCGAATCTGGAAGACACCGATTCAGAAAACTGTTGGCCAGACCCTGTCGTCGAAATCCACCCCGCTCGTTGTCAAATTCGCCAGTAAACCAGTTCCCGAGGGATGTCCCCTCAACCATCAATGCAACAGCGACGATCAACAGAGACAGCGAGAGCAACGTCAGTTCTAGCGAAAGCGGTCGAGTCTTCCACACAGGGGCGGGTCTCACGGACACGATAGACGAGATCAAGGCCATCAATTATCGCTGCAAATCCGCTGGAACACCCTAGCAGCCATGCCATCGAAAGCAGCAGCGGAAACTAGGTAAGCACGAAATAGTACGACAGTCCCGCGGCGAATACGAAGAGGTGTTCGTCATAAACATCATTGTGGATCGTTATTAGCGATCGTTTGACCGTCAGCCATACTGCTTTTTTACCCACGGCGGGCCATTACCTCAGAGCCTCCTCCCTGGTGCTTTCGCAACCGGTAAGGATTGCTGGGCGTGATATTTGCGGTCAACCGTAAGTGTCAGAGCAACCGCACTGTTGACAAATTGAATCCTCAGCCCCGGCGCACCTCCTATAGGTTCATCCGAGAACCGCGCCGCCCTACATTTAGGAGGTTAGGAGTATGAAAGCACTCAAGTCTGGAGAAAGAGTGCCGGCCCTCAGCGATCACTCATGAAGCGATCACTCATGAAGTGATCACTGAGGGGCATCGGGAACCTATCGCGTATTACATTCCGTGCCGCATGTAACGGAGCAACGGAGCAGCGCTGGCAACACTTGAGAAATGCATTGTTCGCATTAGAGCCAACCAGTCGAATAGTGCCTAGAACCTGCGTTGCTCTGACGATGCACTGCAGGCCGCCGTCAGAGAGGCTGGACCCAATTGATCTGTCGACGACTGAGTTAATTGCCGTGAGGCGCTACTCCCATCGGTAGTGTCGCCGTAACCACCGTACCAGTCTCAGTGGACTCTATCTTGAACGCCCCTCCTAGCTGCCTAAGGCGCTCCCTCATTCCCTCAATTCCTACGCCGCCTCGACCCAAAGCTAAATCTCGTTGTTTTTCCAAAGGTATACCCTTCCCGCTGTCTCGAACTTCAAGGACGAGCAACCCCGCTTCCTGTTTGAGACGTATCGTAGCCGTGGTACTGCCGGAATGTCGGTGAATGTTGGTCAAACATTCCTGAACCATTCGGAAGACCGCGAGTTCAATCGCGTCAGGCAGGCGCCCGAAATCGGCTGAAATTTCAAGATCAACTTTGATTTTGCTGCGCTCGGAGAAACCGTCTACATACCATTGAAGAGCGGAGGCCACACCAGCAACCTCTAGAAGTGGCGGATGAAGTAAATGTGATATGGTCCGAATCTCGCTGCACGCCTGTTGCACCAACGTAGCATTATCGGAAACGGCCTTGGCTGCCGCTGAATCGAGCTTATGAGACTGGGATTGCACCAAACCTATATTCATGCTGATCGCCGCCAGCAATTGCCCTATGCTGTCATGAAGGTCGCGAGCGATGCGCTTGCGTTCCTCATCCTGCATCTTCTGCAGCCGCGACGTGAATTCTGCCTGTTGTTTCTTTGCGGTTAGGTCCGTGATCAGCAGTCCGATCGCTGATTTGTGTCGCGAGAGAAGGCTGAAAGAGAAATGAGCGGGGATTTCTCTGTCGTCCGAAAGTCGCAAAAGCATTTCCCCTTCGCTCGACCCAACTTGTGCTTCGCGAAGCAACTTCTGACATAAAGACTGATCCGCGCTAGACAGCAAGTCCTGTAACAGGCGGCCCACAATGGCTTCCCGCGTCATGCCGAATAGTTGCGCCAGACTCAGATTGCTGTAAACGATACAGCCCCTCGCATCCAACATGGCTGCGCCCTGCTGCATTCTCTCGACCAAAGTGCTGTAAGGAAGGTCGGAACCTTCCAGCGTGTACACGCGATGGCCTTCCAGTTCTTCGACGACGAATGCATCCACAGCGCCATACTGGATCGCGCGCAGGGTCTGCTCTGCTTCTTCCAGCAGTTGTGTACTACGAACGATTTCAGGAGTGTCGCGATCCATGATCAACCTCATTCAGTCCAAAATTTCAGTGGTCTAACCGTTTAACATTCATTTGTCCTGCATAGTAGGACGCAATTGTAGGCCGACTAGGGCACGTTCTGTGTCGCGCAGGTCGCCTACAATCTTGCGGAGCGGTTGGGGCAATTTTCGAACCAGGGTGGGAATGGCCAAGATCTGATCGCCCGCGGCCAACTGCGGGTGCTTTAGCAAATCCACCACTTCAATATTGTACCGCCCTGCCAAATGTTCCTCGCAGATCTTTTTCAGATTGGCGAAGGCCGCAACCGAACGCGGGGTCTGCCCTGCTACGTACAGGCGAAGCTCCCAGACCTCATCGGCCCCGGGCGCTTTCCTTTTGGCAATTTCTTGGAGGCTAAGTGGTTGCGGCTGGCGAGCGGTACCTGCCTTTTTCATTTCGCACCTTCATGTTTCTTGGGCACGCGGCCATCTCCGCTGTTGGCTTTCCGGCTGCGGGCAATGGCCTCGCGGGTCTCATTAATCATCTTGTCCCTGAGCAGATCCTGAGTGCGGTCCGATTCCGCCTCCTCCTCTTCCACCTCAAACTCCTTACGAAGCGCCGCGATTCGAGCTTCCAGCACTTCCCTCTTGCGCCTCCGCTCTCGCTCCCTCCGCACCGTATCCTGTTGGCGCTCGAGAGCGTTGGCCTTCTCTCGGGCCTCCTGCGAAACACGAGACGATCCGGTGAGCACGCCTTCCGGCCCCACATACACATCCAGTAATTCAATTCCTCGACGACTGAGAAGGAACTCACGAAGTTGGTTCGAATGGGCCATGCCGCGCGACTTGAGAACGTAGAGAGCGCGGTTTCGCTCGCCGTCTAGCTCAATGTCGCGCATAAAAAGCCAGGTATCAACAATAGAAGAAATTTCAACGTTTGTTTTTTCGAGCGCGTCTCCTCCAGATGTTAGATTCGTCAGAAATGCAGTGATCCCCTTTTGCTTCAAGAAGTCGATGAGACGAATCAACATGGTATGAGTGTCTCGTGCGGCACCCGCCTGTATCAGGCTGCCAACCGGATCGAGAACCACTCCGTGAGGTCGGAACTCCGCGATCATTTTGTGGATGACGGAAAGGTGCATCTCCAGTCCGTAAAAGGTTGCGCGGCTGGAATGAAATTGGAGACGCTTCTTTTTAACCCATTCTTCTAGATTCAGGCCAATCGAAGTCATGTTACGAACAAGTTGGGCTTGAGATTCCTCAAATGAAAAGTACAGGCAGCGCTCGCCACGCCGACAAGCGGCATCAACGAAATGCGCTGCCAGGCTCGTCTTGCCTGTTCCGGCTGTACCTGAAACCAGAATGGTCGAGCCTCGGTAAAAACCATCACCGCCCAGCATCGTATCTAGCCGGGGAACACCGCTGGAAATTCGTTCCTTACTGACCGGATGATCGAGCCTCAACGAGGTCACCGGGAGGACGCTAAAACCGCCTTCGTCGATGAGAAAGGGATACTCGTTGGTGCCGTGTGCCGTGCCCCGATATTTAACAATGCGAAGACGGCGAGTGGACACTTGATCCGTAACTCGATGGTCAAGCAGGATTACGCAGTCGGAGACATACTCTTCCAGGCCGTGCCGCGTCAGAGCCCCTTCACCCCGTTCCGCGGTGATCACGGCACTAACACCTTTGTCTTTCAGCCAGCGAAACAATCGCCGCAACTCCGCTCGCAAAATCCCCTGATTCTGCAATCCGGCGAATAGATTCTCGATGGTGTCCAGAACTACACGTTTCGCGCCGATCGAAGCGATAGCCGAACCCAGTCTTATAAAGAGACCTTCCAGATCGTAGTCGCCTGTTTCATCAATTTCGCTACGCTCGATCCGGACATAATCGACTTGAAGCTTTTTTTTTCTCGCTAGTTCATCCAGGTCAAACCCGAGAGAACGTACGTTCTGTGAAAGCTCTGCAGCCGTCTCTTCAAATGCCATAAAGACCCCGGGCTCGTTGTATTCGATGGCACCGCAAACTAGAAACTCCATGGCTAGCAAAGTCTTGCCGGCCCCGGCGCTCCCGCAAATGAGAGTAGGTCGGCCCCGCGGGAAGCCGCCCAGCGTGATCTCATCCAGACCTCGGATTCCAGTAGGTGCTTTAGGCAGAGTTGGCGTGCCCGTGCTCTTTCTCTGATGACTCGCGTTCTTCTGTCGGACACTCATAGATGATTCTGATTATAATCGCCAATGCTAGCACGATACTTGGAGGATCGGCTGTCTCGCGTCCTGCAGCGTAGCCCTAATTTTTAGAGCGAGGCGGAAGGACGTGGTATAACGGGCGGCGGGGCAAGCCGGGCCATTCGCATCTCATAACCCAACCGCGGGACTGCCGAAATGTCGATCCTCCGCGCTACCCCACGTCGTTTGGATCTCTCCTTCGACGAGGGGGTCAGAGCCTCTAGCTTTTTTCTCGCCCCCACGAGCAGTACAGGATGCAACCGGCCGAAAGGCTTGCAGTCAGCGGTATCAGGACGTTTACGCCGGCGCTATAGCATGGTCCGGTCGCGCATCAGAACGCAAATCCGCGCTTTCCGGCTTGCTTGTCACCGGTCAACCAACGCAGTCGATTACTATCAATTTTACGAATTAGCATTCTTTTGCGATCATTTTTAGTGATTCCTGATGCGGCCCGACAAACCAACAACCTTTGCACCTGAAACTGGGTCTGAGCTAACAGCTCCGGTGCCAGCACCGAAAGTGGAAAAATTGGCCGTACCAGGCTTCTACTTTGTGTCCGCCTTTATTTTCCTCTCCGCTGCGGCCATGACGGCCTGGTTTAATCGCATGATGTCGATGACAATGCCCATGCCCGGCGGTTGGAACATGAGCATGATGTGGATGGAGGTTGCGTCAGGCGCGCTCGGACAGTTCCTGGTGTTCATTGTCATGTGGGTATCAATGATGGTTGCGATGATGCTTCCATCCACCTTGCCAATGCTGCTGCTGTATCGTCGCGTTGCTCGATTCCGTGGCGATTCATATCTGACTTTTCGCGTATGGCTAGTCGGAGCGGGCTATTTTGCAGCGTGGGCTGGCTTTGGCGGCGTAGTCTGTCTGGTTGGCGCGCTGGTCTCGCGTATGGCTATGGCCAGCACGCACGTGAGCCAGACCATACCAATCGTATGTGGTTTAGCTTTGATAGCCGCCGGAGCATATCAGCTTACGCCTTGGAAGAGCGCCTGCCTGCGGCACTGTCAAGACCCTCTTTCGCTGCTTTCGCACCATCTAGGCGGACGTGCCCAAAGCGCCTTTAAACTAGGCCTGCACCACGGCGCCTACTGTACCGGTTGCTGCTGGGGTCTAATGCTCATTCAGCTCGTGCTGGGCGTCATGAACATTTATGTCATGGTCGCAATTGCGCTAGTCATCGCCTTGGAGAAGCTCCTGTCCAGCGGGGCCCGACTGGCACAGTGGACTGGAATTGCAGCAATTTTGATCGGTACGGTTCTTGCTGGAGTCTCGGTGCATGAACTGCACTGGATATTTTGAAACCCGCAATCGCGCTGAGGTACAATCCCTTCGCTTCAATCAGCTCGAGGGTACTTATATGTCATCCGCCAAAGCCACACCTCCCGTCACTTGGAATTATCGCGCCGACATTCTCACCGCTTGCAACTGCGATTGGGGGTGTCCGTGCAACTTCAACGCACGCCCGACTCTGGGCTTTTGCGAAGGAGGATGGGCACTGAAAATCAGCGAAGGGCGATGCGGAGATGTCAGTCTCAACGGAGTCGGTTTTGCCTTCATGGCGAAGTGGCCACGAGCCATTCACGAAGGCGAGGGTACGGCAAAGATATGGATTGACAGCAATGCCAATCCTGAGCAGCAAGAGGCAGTGGAGCAGATTCTGAAAGGCAAGCTTGGTGGACCCCCATGGATTATCTTCGCAGCAACCATTGATCGCTGGTTGGATACAGCCTTGAAGCCACTGCAATGGGAATTAAATGGCGCGCGCAGCCGCCTCAACTTCGGGGACGAATTGCGAATGACCATGGAGCCAATGAGAAATGCTGTGAACGGAAAAGAAACGCCTGCCAAGATCGTTTTGCCGGAAGGCCTGGTTTGCAAAGAACTGAACATGACGTCATCGGAAACTTTCTCGGTTTTTACAGCAGGACTCAAGTACGCCTGGGCGGGAAAGATGGCCTGGTACGGCACGGTTGAACACAAATCATAAGAACGTCCGTTGCCCCAAGCTTACGTTCGGGCAGCGGCACGTTACGTGCTTCTTCGGAATTGCTTGCTGGGACGGGGTAGGCTTGAGACGCCGTACTCTTCTAGCGAGTGGAGCGTGCGCTGTCGCTTGCTTTCTCCGGCGATTTCATTCGTTCCGACGACAGGACGTTGTCAGGTATTCTGCGGTTGCTCTTTGCGGTCCCTGCATTTTTCTTTCCACCCTCCTGATTGCCGCTATAGACACCGCTCTGGGGGGAGATCCTCTGCCGAATCTCGTGGTTTCCGCCATTCTCACCGTATTCTTCTGACGTTTTTCGCTCCCCAACTTGACCCCATCGCCGGAGGCGAGAATTTACGCATTTCCGCAGTGTTTGCACTGCTGGGTGTTGTTTTGCTCGGTTGGGGAGCGTTTCACAGCGGGTATGACAGCGGGAATCCTCGCCCGGACACCATTGCTTATTGGCTGGACGCCGACACCGGCAAGTCTTCCTGGGTCAGCCTGCATGAAAAGCCCGATAGCTGCACTTTCAGGTTCCTAACGGGCGGGTCGAAAAGACTACACTGAATCTTTCATCAGCCTAGGAGACAGGATCTGAAGTCGGAGGCGTCGCCTCTTCCGTTGCCAGCGCCGCAAATTACGTTGCTGGACGATTCTTCGGCTGCCAATGAGAAAGTCCTGCGTTTGCGGCTCGACTCCGCGCGGGAGCCCTCAACGCTGTGGGTCTCCGTTCAGAATGCCACCATCCTGCGGTCGATGATTGATGGTAAGAAAGCTCCGTCGAAGATGGTTGAGCCGCACGACAAGCTCTGGGGCTTCTATTTAATTACTCTGACGGATCAAACGAACAGTGTGCTCGAGGTCCAGGATTTCACAGCAAGCCAAGGAACGCCAGATCTGATGCCGCTGAATTATTTCCCGGCATTTGACTCCACCACCTTGGTGACTAAGACTTTTATGACACCTTAGAAGTGCCAATAAACGTACCGCAGAAGCTTTGCGGGACGACGAACTTCCTTCAGACCGTGTAGGCCTCCTGCTCTCGGAACCTGTGAGTACGGCAGGCGGCACTCAGCGCAGGCGATTTTGGAGGGTGAAGCCTAGACTTAATGGTACGGAGTTCGGCCTAGATTCACTCGCTCGTGTTTAGGTTTTAACCCGGGTGCCCTTCGCCTTGAAGTCACCCGTAGCGATCGCAGCACCGCCAAATGCTGTTACCTTCACATCGTCGTAAGCGACAGCGTCGTATTTGGTCGCTTTCGCTGCAGCAAGCGAGTCAGCCTTGCAAATGACTTTCCCATCGCGTGCAGTATTTACGAACTTGGCCGCCAGCAGAGGGGCGACCAGGTCAGGGTTATTTGTCTTCTGCGATTTGAAGCCATTGCTGTTCCAGTGCCGCTACAGCTTTCTCGGTCCCGCCCCCAGCAGTACTGTCTTGCGACAAACCGACTAAACACCACATCCAGGTTCTCTTGATAAACATTCCTCACTTGTTGAGAATTCAAAAAACTGTGGGCTCTATTAGAGGCAATACAAAAGAGCCGTGGGCACGACAGCGCACTCCTCGCTCGGTAGTTCAGGTTGCAGCCACTCTAGGTCGCGTGAGGGGTATATGTTCCCATGCAGTCGAAGGCGGTGGACTGGTCGGGATTGGCTTTTCCTTTTACAGGTGCCGTTCGCTTTGCCGCCCTTCATTTTCCCCCCACCTTCGATAAGAGACCATTTGTTGGTACCGGACTCGAATACTCCGTCCTTCGTGGTCACGGAGAATTCGTACTTATAGAGGTTCTTATCACCGTTCTCCATGCTTTCGATGAATTCACCGTGCTCGGTTACGTGATCCCCTCTCACATCGAGAAACTCGGTGCCCATGCCGGAATTCATTTTGTTTCCGCCGATGTCGCCTTTCATAGCCGTACAGTTGATCTGTTGGATCGCATAGGCGTGCCCCGGCTTGTCGCCGACGGGAATGCTCTGCTGACCTGAAGGTTTGTCGCACTTCCAGTGGACATTCGTGTTCCCCTGAGCCAGCCCGCTCGCTACGCACATTGTTGGTCTCGAACTTTTTGCGGAGCGGAGGTGCGTTTTAGGCATTCACCGCCGTAACCAGCAGACACATCAGTTCTACGCTTGTGTGATCTGCCAACCCTTGCTCTATTGCAAATGATCGCCAGGTATTGAAGGAAAGAGCATGACCGAGCACGGCATGAACGCGCGCTGTGGCTGGTCGCTTTAGGTCGCGACCTTGCAGCAGTGTATCGCGTGCAATAGACAAGTAGCGCCGATATCCGCCCAGCATATGCTTAATAAAAGGCATAGTTTCCTCGTCACGGAGCACGTTCGATAGCATCCGTTGTGCTCGGCGGTAGTAAGCATAAAGTTCCGTCAATGCCGTCCGCAGCCGTTCATCGACGTCACCTATGGCTGACCATGGTGCCAAATCGGGAAATGGGTTCGTCGCGAGCCAATGATTGGTACAGGCGGTAAACAGTGCCAACTCGTCTGGGAAATGGCGATAGAGTGTCGAGCGGCGAACGCCAGCGTGTTCGGCGATCGCGCTGAAGGAAGTGCGTGAAGGGCCCAGCGAACCGTGAAGCGCGACTGCGCTCTTGGTAATCCGCAGTTTCGTCTGTTGCTCCAATTCGGCCCGCCGCTTCATCCGATATGCTCTCTTTTTCATAAGACAGTAGTGTATGTTTAATATTGACAAACTTAAATCAGCGGCTTATATTTCCTCGGTCACTACTGTATCGCCAAATCGAGGAGGCCGCAAATGAGAGCGCGATTATTAGGACCGCGGGACGGGAAAGCGGGATTCTTAGGCACTATCGGCGTACGCTTCATGATCGACGGTATCGAATCGGGTGGCGGCTTTTCCCTGGTTGAGCACCCGATGGGACCACGAGCCTTGGCCGCACCCCTTCATAAGCACACGCGTGAGGATGAATACAGCTATGTTCTAGACGGGCAAGTCGGTGCGCTGCTCGGAGATGACGTGCTTGTTGGCAAGCCCGGGGATCTGATCTTCAAACCTCGCAATCAATGGCACACCTTCTGGAACACTGGTGATCAACCCGCCAGAATACTGGAAATCATCTCCCCGGCCGGCTTTGAGCGGTTCTTCCGGGATCTTGTAGATCTTGGCGGGGTGACTAAGGCCGAGCCGCAGATGCTTGGAAATCTATGTGAGCGTTACGGGTTGGAGATGAATCCCGCGAGTGTCCCTGAGTTGGTGTCGCGGTTCGGGTTGCGGTTTCCGGGAGAACCAGTCTTCGCTGCAGCAGCGCTATAGCTCCTTGCCCAACTGGAGACAAGGCGATACATGCGTGGAGTCATGCGCGCAGATTTAGACGCACCGGGAACATCTCGCGATCGTGTGCCATAGCTCAGCGGAGTGGCATCTTGACTTCGCAGTAACCTATCGCTCCTTGCATCGTGTCTGCATGGTCGGCCACCAAGAAACTGACAATGCGTTCTGATGGCTTGCTGTTTGAGGGTCAACATGTTGACGCGGCAAAGAAGTGCCCTATCGGGGGCTCGTTATCACATCGGAGCGCGAAAGCTGACCTCGTGCACGGTGATGCTAGGTTGCCCGCCAAGCCGCACTTCCATACAATCACTGCCCATGACTCCTCGATTCGTGGCTCGGCAGCTCTCGTGTCCGACAGGGTTCTTCGGTCGCATTATGGGCCAATTGATGAATAGGCACAACGCGAAGCTGAATGCTTTCGCAGTTCGACAGCTTGCGCTCATGCCATCCGATCGTGTACTCGAGATCGGATTCGGCGGCGGTGTCACGCTGCCGGCTCTGATCGCGGGTGCAGGGTTCGTGGCGGGTGTTGATCGGTCACAAGAGATGGTCAAGCAAGCCAAGGCAAAGTTTTCTAAGGTAGTATCGGCGGGCCGTGCGGACTTTCGTGAGGGTAATGTCGAGGACCTCCCCTTTGAAGCGCTGTCGTTCGGAAAAGTGTGCACCGTCAACACCGTCTATTTCTGGCCATCGCTGGATGCGGGTTTTGCGGAGATATATCGCGTACTCTCGCCGGGCGGTCGCCTCGTTGTCGGGTTCCTTCCCAAGGAGCGGATGGAGCGCATGGGAGTGCCCACAGACATCTTCACGCTGCGGACGCCCGAGGACGTGACCGCAGCGATTCTGAGAGTAAGCTTCACGGACGTGCGCATCGAGCGACCCGATCCGACCACGCCTTGGAATGTCGTGGTCGCAACTCTCTGAAGGAGGGCGCGAGCGCCCTTTAGGTTCAACGCAAAATTGGGCGGCACTCCGCTAAAGCGCATTCGACAAATTTCGAGTGGTTTGTCGGCCGACCGGAAGTTGGCCCCAAACGTTATCTGCACCAGCTGCAACTTTATCCTTCCTTTCCTGCACTCGCTGCAATTTTATGGTTCAAGGACAGGCTGTCGGCGTCGCCACGCGTCCTGCAGTTGAAACGACCTGGCGGACGCTGGTGCAACTTTATGGGTTTTTTTAGTGCCAAATTTTGCTTCAAGTGACACGCGTGTTCCTCGAACCATAAAATGGCCAAAAGTAAGGCGAACTCGGCATTGGACTTCAGCGTGAAGTTGGTGCAATGAAGGTATTCTGGGCCGCGATCACCTTCCACCGGCCCGTTTCGCTCCTGGAGTATGTGCTTAAGATGATTCCGGAGAGTGCGGTCTGGGTATGTCGGGCTGCCGGGCGGAAACTCACGAACCCCGGACACAACCACATCGAAATCGACCATCAAATACTGCACTCCCAAAGGCCGTACCCTTCGCACGTGAGCCGTGATGCGGCTGCCTTTCAACATGCCACTCCAGAGATCCATGTGCCTTTTAACAATCGCATCGCGTCCTTCAAGCACGTCACCAGAGGGGCTCACAAGCTCCGCCTCAGGCCAATAATTCGTCCCGTATTCCTGGCCATTGGCGGTGTTCCACGAGTGCTCAAACGTATCCACCATGGCCTCAGCCACGGACTTGGCACTCGTTCTCTGGCCCGAAACACTACACGCAAGGATGAGCAATACTGCCATCGTCGCGACCCGCAACTGTTGCACTTGCGCTCCTCCTTTCCAATCAACGTACCGTTTTTGCAGGCATTTACTCCGACAAGTGCATTCGGCGCATAAGCTCAGCATACCGAGCATCGGTTCGGAGCGGATCAAGCATAGGTTCGACCTTACGCGGCATAAGTACCGTATCGTGCTCTTGTGTGCTTTGTTCAGTATCGCGTTGTCGCCCATCCTTCGAAAGCTCGTTGTCCAAGTTGACGCACTGTATCTTCGTATGGCTTCCCATCATATTTGCCTACGATAACACTCCGACAGGAACCATCTTGCTTGCAACCAATGCTAAACTTTGTTTTGCCGCCTTCGGGTTCGACCCTGATGAATTTTGGATCATTTGGCCCCGAACCTGTTTTCAGGTCCCAGAGATCGCTTTCTGAAACGCTCCGGCACCGTCCTGTGCCGACAGTGCTGCACCGAGCATTAAGATTCGAGCATTAAAATTATGGAGACGACTTTCATAAGCGTGATCAGCTCCTGCCTTGGGGTCGAAAAAACGCTCCGATTGTAAATCGGTGGGTGCACAAATACAACGCGATTGGAGCGCCCACAAGCAGCCACGGCGCACGCTTGCGAAACAGAAACACCGAAGCCACTCCTCCGTTCCCTACGAATGTTTCGGCCGTCGTAGAACCACATTCTGGCAAGGAAACAACGTAGGTAGAACTATCCGCAAAAAGGGGTGAGATGTCTCCGGTTCCGTAACGAAGTGATGATCTTTCTGAAAATCCTGCCGCTGAGGAACTCGCCCAGAAAATGGACTATATCTTTTAGTCGTTTGGAACCTTGTTCCAGTTTTGAAACAGAATGCATTTTTGTGTTTTCCGCCGCCTGAACGAATGAACGAACCTGCTTCTTCCTGATGCAATCGCTCGTTCAAATTACCTTCACTTTACCAGCAGTTGCCGCTTCATTTGTTTCTTTAATAATTAAGTACAGATCTTTGAAAAGATGGCGGCTAGGGATTGAGTGGAACCTCGGACACCAGCCTTCAGTGCTACGTTATGCCAATCGTTAACATGGGTTGCCATTACGATTGCCATGAGTGAGTTGCTGACGAATTTCATTTTCCTTCCTCCATATTTCGGTACTTTCGATGCCGTTATACAAGCAGCAAGCAGACCTAAATCTCTGCCTACCGAACGGCGCTGCCTTTCTTCACTGGTGCAACCGATGAAGCTGCAAGCGTGTCTCCGGTCAGTTTTCCTGCTACCGTGACCTTTTGCCCGGCAAGCTTCTCGAGTTCAGATTCGTCCCCTTCCAGGGTGTAGACTTTGTCGCCTGCGACAAGCGCGTACTTCATACCCTGCTTGATGCACATCCGCGTGCATTCCCGCTGGAGTCTTGTCCTTGGCCATGTGGTGAGCGCCGCACATAGAATCGCTGACAACTCCGGTCAAGGTTTTAGGTCCAGACGATTGGGCAAGCAATTGTGCTACCGCCAGCAGGCCAGCAAATAAGATGGTGGCGAGTGTTGTACGTTTGTGAATCATTACGGGTTCTCCTTGTCTTTTTATCGGTTTTGAAATTACAGTCTCAAGTCATCGACCGAAATCGTGGGCGAGGTGCCTTGAACCGCTAAGCCTTAGATCTGTGCAGCGTACCGCGTCTCAAAGCTGCCTCCTTCATAAGAACAAAGAACATGGGCACAAGGATCAATACGTGAATCGTCGACGTAATCATTCCTCCGACAATCGGTGCCGCGATGGGTTTCATTACGTCGGACCCGATGCCACTCTCGAATAGAATCGGAATCAGACTAGCCAAGACG
>Ga0209166_10001745_pt1 | contig 17491 bp, 10 predicted proteins | sample Coa_R1_3_FD_187151 | JGI IMG/M metagenome (GOLD analysis project Ga0209166, IMG submission 187151) | Surface soil microbial communities from Centralia Pennsylvania, which are recovering from an underground coalmine fire - Coalmine... | ecosystem: Environmental > Terrestrial > Soil >... | reverse complement strand
AGTCGGCCATGCATGGCGCATCCGGTCATATGGAGTTATTGCCGGAGTCTGGCCTTTTCATGCACTAGAATAAGGCATCATTTGGTCCCTTCCAAATATTGATTCCTTCACCACACCTTGCATTTGCCACTTTCTGGAAAAATGCATTTATCGTGGCAAGAAAATGTTTAGTGAAATGTTGGGCAGTCCGTGCGGTGCAACCGTCCATGCAACTTGCATCGCATCGTGCGGAGCGGTAAGATGGCATTTATGGCAGGAAAGCCTGGTAATACCGAAAATGAATCCGAAAAAACCGCTTGTCCTGCAAATTCTCTGGTTGTAAAATCGGATCATGCCCCCCGTGTCCCCCGGTGAGCTGGTCGGCCGCGACAGCGAACTGGCGTTCCTTGCTGACCAGGTCAGGCAAGTAATCCGTGGCCGGGGCGGTTCGGTCCTGATCGAGGGCGAGCCAGGCATCGGGAAGTCCACCCTGGTACGGACGGCGCTGGCGGGGGCCACGGAAGCCGGGTGCCAGGTGTTCTGGGGTGCCGGTGACGAACTCGGTCAGGCGCTGCCGCTCCAGCCCTTGTTAGAGGGCCTGCGCGTCCGCGAACCCTCCACCCACCCCCGGCGGAACGCGATCGTCAGCCTGCTCCGCGGTGAGGTCACCACCGACCGTGGCACCGACGTGTCGGCAACCCTGGCGGAGCAGCTCATCGCCCTGGTTGCCGAGCACTGCGCCAGGCAGCCGGTCATCCTGGTGGTGGACGACCTGCAATGGGCCGACCAGGCCAGCGTCACGCTGTGGGGGCGGCTGGCCAGGTCGCGCCGGCAGGTGCCGCTGCTGGTGATCGGCATGATGCGCCCGGTGCCGCAGCGGGATGACCTGCTGGCGCTGCGGCGCATCGTGGACGACTCCGCCCGGCTCCAGCTCACCAGGCTCCCCGAGTCGGCGGTGACCGACCTGGTGGCCGGCCTGGCCGGCGGCAAGCCCGACGACGACCTGATGCGGCTGGCCGACGGGGCGGCGGGAAACCCGCTCTATCTCACCGAGCTGGTCGCCGCGCTGGACCGTGGTTCCTGCCTGACCGTCACTGACGCCGGAGTCGTCGAGCTGATCGACGGGCCCGCGCCGAGTTCCCTGTCGGCGGCCATCGCGGACCGCCTCGACTTCGTGGCCGGCCCGGTGCGCGACGTGCTGCGGGCGGCGGCCCTGCTGGGCGTGGACTTCGCCGTGCCGGACCTGGCGATCGTGCTGGGCCGTGGCGTGGCCGAACTGATCCCGGCGGTCGACGAGGCATGTGCCGCCGGTGTGCTGATCGAGTCGGGCAACAGCCTCGGCTTCCGGCACCCGCTGATCAGGAAGGCTCTGTACGACGGGATGCCGGCGCCGGTGCGGGCGGCCTGGCACCGCGACGCGGGCCGCGCCCTGGCGGCGGCCGGCGCGCCGGCCGACCGGGTCGCCCGCCAGTTGCTGCAGGCGGTCGGCGGGGATGACCACTCAGCCGAGCCCATGGACAGCTGGATGCTGGACTGGCTGACCCGCACCGCTGACCTGCTGGTGGGCCAGGCGCCCGGGGTGGCGGCAGAGTTGCTGACCCGCGCGACCGCCAGCTTTCCGGCTGGTTCCTCCGAGCATGACTGGCTGGTGAGCCGCCTCGCTGACGCCCTGTACCGGGTGGGCGACACGGCCAGGGCCGAGCAGGTGGTGAACCGTGCGCTGGAGCACGCCGTCGACCCCGACCTCCTGCTGGACCTGCACTGGACGCTCGCGCAGTGCCGTATCAAGGCGGGCTCATCCGCCGAGTCCCTGGCCACGCTGGACCGGGCGCTGGCCACTCCCGGACTCTCCGCCCGGCACCGGGCCAGGCTGCTCGTGCTCGCCGCGCGGACGCGCTGCAACCTGGGCGAGATCGAGAAGGCCGGCCAGGTCGCAACCAGTGCACTCGCGGCCGCGTCGGAGGCCGGCGACAACTGGGCCATGGGCTGGGCGTTGCACGTGCTGTCCCTGGTGACCTCGGCGCAGGGGAAGATGACCGACGCGCTGCCGCTGTTCGACCGGGCGCTGGCCGTGACCCAGGCCGAGCCCGCTCTGACCGACCTGCGGCTGCTGCTGCAGATCAACAAGGCCGTTACGCTGGGCGACCTCGACCAGTACGAGGAGGCACTGGCGGTGGCTCGCCAGGCGCATCAGCTGGCGGACCAGGTCGGCACGGTGATCCGGCTGACTCAGGCACACTGCGCCCTCGGCCAGTTGCTGTTCGAGACCGGACGCTGGGACGACGCGCTGGCCGAGGTCGGGGTTCTGCAGAAGGACCTGAACGAGCCCGCCGCGGCCTGCTGTGATCTCGGCATCGCCGCCGTGATCAGCTTCCACCGCGGCGAGGTAGCCACCGCCCGCCGCCAGCTGGCTGCCGCCGTCCCATTCGCCAAGCGGATAGGCCGCCGGCTGGTCGGGTCGCTGGCGCTGGCCCGCAGCCTGGACTGCGAGATCGACGGCGCTCTGCCCGAGGCACTGGCCGAGCTGACCGCCGGGATCGGCGACAACTCCGAAGAGCTCGAAGAGATCGAAGACCTGCTCGCCGACGCGGTCCGCCTCGCCGCCGAGATTGGCGACCCCGGCACCGCGCAGACCCTGGCTGGCCACGCCGCCGCGCTCGCCGCCGGCTCGGAGGTGCCGCACCGGCAGGCCAACGCGCTGTATTGCCGCAGCCTGCTGGACAACGACCCGGTCAGCCTGCTCACCGCCGCCGAACTGTACGATCAGGCGGGCCGCCCGCTGCTGCGGGCGAAGGCGCTGGAGGCGGCGGCCGGGTACTTCGTCCGGTCCGGCGACCGCGACCAGGCGAGGCACGCGTTCACCCGGGCCGTGGAGGTTTACATTTCGCTGGGCGCCACCGTGGACGTCGCCAGGCTGCGGACCAAGTTCCGCGCCCACGGCATCCGCCGCGGCCCGCACTCCAAGCACCGGCACGCGGTCAGCGGCTGGGACAGCCTCACCCCGACCGAAATCAAGATCGCCGCGTTCGTGGAAGAGGGCCTGTCCAACCCGGAGATCGCCACGCGGCTGCTGCTATCCCGCCGGACCGTCGCGACCCACGTCTCGCACATCCTGAAGAAGCTCGGGGTCAATTCCCGGACGGACATCGCGCGCGAGTCAGCCCTGCGCACCGTCGCGATGAGATAGCCGCAACGCGGGGAACGCTGAGATAGGCCTGGCGCGGAAACGCCGGAATGATTAATGCGCGAGAATCACCGGAATAACGTGGGTCCGGTGATTCACCGGGGGCTGGTCCGGTGAATCACCGGGGTCTCTATAGCCTGACCTGACCCACGGGTTGACGCCTCGCGGGCCGCGGATGCCGCCGGCGGGGCGCAAAGTCGCCGTTCTCACCGGGCGCGGACTCGAACGCGAGCGTGAAGTAAACAGCCTTGCCCGTAGGCGTGCGGTAACAACCCCACTCCGATGACAGGCTGTTGACCAGCATCAGGCCCCGGCCGGTCTCGGCGTCGACCGGTGCGTCCTCCGGGACAGGCAGGGCGCAGGACGAATCATGCACATCGACACGCAGATGGTTACCGGAGCAGCTAATGGCGAGCATGATGGTCTCGCCCACTTCGTGCGTGATGGCATTGGTCACCAGTTCGCTGGTCAGCAAAATGGCAACATCGGGATCGACGGGAACATCCCAGGTGCAGATCGCCGCGCGGACCTGGCCACGGGCTTGAGCAGGTGCGGCCGGTCCCGCCGCCAGCGGGACGCGATGCCTGTGTAGGACGATCGGACGGGTCGGCGCCATCGTATTCATCTGATTCCTTAGCGGGCCGGTTTGAGTTGCTTCAGGAGAACGCTGGTCACTCCGCGCTACTGGTTCCCGAAGCGGTCCGAGCAAACTGCTGAGTCCTTGGTGCCGCTTGCACTCGCAATTCTGCTGCAACTTTCAGTGAGAGACATCGGTCAGCTGACCGATTTTGGACGGTAGCCAATTCAGCCCCACAGTTCTCATCAGCCCCATCGGTCCCAGACCCAGCAAAAATTCAAGATCTTTTTCTCTGTACGGTGCCACGAATCCCCCGGCGGACACCGCACCCCAGCGCATACCGCTGCGCCACCACAGTCCGCCCAACCCCCCACTCCCCGAGCACTGGCCCCGCCAGGCCGAGGCTCAACCCAAACCACCCCGACACCCGGCCCAACCCCGCCCCACCCGGCCATCCACACGCACCGCCGCTGCACGCCCAGCTAGCGGCCACCCCACCCAACAGCTCCTTGTCTTCGTCCCAGAAACCCCTGTACTCGCGGCATCACCGCAGCCACCAAGACGCTCACAGCCATCCAGCGACCCACCGGCACCAGTACGGCCCTCCTTCAAAGATCGGTCAGCTGACGGATGTCTTGCAGTGCAACTTGCGTGAGACTTGTCTCTGCAAGCACCGGCACGCTCTCGTCTGCGGCTTGACCAGGCCTCGGGGCCGCAGGCGAGCGTGCCGGGAGACCCTTTCAAGAACAATCGCATGATCATGAACCAGATTTCTGGCGAGGCTTATTCACAACGTCGAGCGGATAGCGGGCCACAGCAGTTCACAGGCCTGATGCCGAACCCCGCGAGACAGTTTGAATAAGTCTCGATCGCGGCGTGAGCCAGCGAGCGGTTGTTTTTTGAAAGGGTCTGTGGCTTTATCCGGCGGCGGTGACGGAGAAGGGCGGGGAATGTTGGACGTTGCCTGGCTCCGCCGAAGCCTCGTCCGGGTTGCCGAGCATGCTGACCGTCTGCCGTCGTGCCGCCGCCCAGGCCCGGCACATCGCTGCCATCTCGGCCCACTCGGAAAGATCATCGTCATGGCCTGCCCCCTTCGCAGCGGTGAGCGCCGGGTGCCGGTAGAAGTTCGGGGTCTGGTCGAAATCCTGGTAGTACCGGTGAAAGACGGGGGTCGCCGAGGATGCGGCCGGCGGCACGATCCACGTCCAGTCGGCCGGGCACGCCCGGCCATGCTTTTCCTCCCGCGCTATGTGCTGGAGGAAGCGGACCGACTCGGTGTGATGGTCGGTGATCGTGACACCCGCGGCGGCGAACGAATGCAGCACCGCGACGTTGAGTTCGGTGAGCGCCTTGTCTTTCCACAGGTTGCGGTCGTTGGCGATCGACAGGCCCATGTGCTCGGCGATCACCGGCAGCTTGGCGTAGCGGCCGCTGTCGCCGAGGTTGCGCGACCCGATCTCGGTACACATGTACCAGCCGTTGAACGGCGCGGCCGGGTAGCAGACGCCGCCGATTTCGAGATACATGTCGCTGATCACAGGCACGGCGTGCCAGCGCAGCCCAAGGTCCGCGAACCAGCCGAACTCGGGATGTGCGATCGGCACCTCGAGGATCGCATCGCTGGGCAGTCTGTGCATCGTAAACTTTTCCCCTGGCTCCTGCACGAGCAGCGGGAGGATGTCGAACTGGCCTTTGGGCTGGCCACCCGGCCAGCCGAGATCACCGGCAAGCTGGGTGAGGCCGGTGTTCGCCGGATCCCCGGTGACGGTGCCGTCGGCATTCTGGTAACCCGCGTACCGGATGAGCTGGGAGCTGAGAATCCGCGGCCCCGGCCGGCCCGGCCCGTCCGGCGCGAACACAGTGATCACCGGCCGGATCCGGCCCCCGTTCGTCGCCTCGCGCAGGTGTGCGGCCGACTCGGCGGCGATGTCCGGTGCGGCGGTGACCTCGCGACGGTCACGCACCCGCAGGCTGTGCCAGTACAACCGCCCGATGCAGCGCGAACTGTTCCGCCAGGCCACCCGGGCGCCGAAGGTCAGCTCGGCTGGCGTGTGCCAGTACGTGCCCGACGCCTCGATCTCCCGGCGGATGCGCCAGAGCCGCCGCTCGGGCGAACCCAGGCGGTTCTCCGTGTAGAACAGCGTGATGAAGCGCTCGGCGCTGACCAGCAGGCTGTCGGGCGGGGACGGGCTCAGGCTGCCGAGCGGGGACGGGCTGCCGTCCCGCAGCGGCCGGCTGGCCGGGACCAGGGCCAGGCCGCCCGCCGGACGGGTCCGGCTCGGCTGCTCGATGGTCCGGGATTCACCTGCCGCGACCGGGCAGGCGAGCAGGGACGGTGCCGCCGGAGACTCCACGCTCGGCGCCAAAATGCGGACGTTCGGCAGAACCCGGACGTTCGGCAAGCTGCGGACGTCAGGCGGTTCGCCGGCCGGCCGCGGGCCCCGGGCGTGGCGGCCCCGCGCCCGGCCACGGGTCGGCCACACCCGCGGCCGGGCGCGGCCAGGAATACGTGCGCCAGGCCCCGGGGTGACTGGAACAAGGTTGTCTTCCACGCAGACCTCCGTGGGTAGCACGATCGTCTGCTACCAGCGTGGAAGACCGTCTTGCACTCGCCTTGACGACTGCCTTGCACCCCAGGTCACGACCGGGGCAGCCGTACCGGCAAGGGGTTAAGAGACGCTTTCAAACACGACAATGATCGTGAAAGGTAAGTTCTGATCTGCACAGTTGGCCGGCGACCCATAGTCTTTAGGCCGAAGTCCGCCCAAGCCGGTTTGCCGACGCGTTTGACCATGTGGTAGAGCTACGGGCGGTTTACCTGGTCAGCGCCTATGCTGGTTCGCCGCTGGGGGAACTGCGGTTTAGGCGATGCCGACCGCGAAGGCCGGGTCTATGGTCTCGATGCGTATCTGCACCGATGCCGCCTCCGGCACGCCGAGCCGCTCGAAGATGTCCAGCGCCTGCCGGAAGACGATCCGGGCTGCTCCCGGGCCGTGCATACTGAGCGTCGATTCCGCGATGCCTTCGAGGAGCTTGCCCTCCTCGTACGGGTCGCCGATCTCCCTGGCCAGCTTGAGAGCGGTGTGATAGTGATCAAGCGCCTCGCTCGGCCGGCCCGACCCGCGATGTATGTCGGCGATCACCCGCAGCGAGATCAGCTGCTGGGACAGATCCCCGATTTCCTCGGCGATCAGCCGTGCCTTCTGATGATGAGCGAGTGCCTCGTCGTCGCATCCCGCGCTCTGGTAGATGGCGCCGATGTCGTTGAGCACGTCGGCCTCGTTCGGCAGGTCACCGATGTTCCGGTAGATCGAGAGCGCCCGCCGGCAGGCGTCCAGCGCTTCGGTGTAGCTGCCTTTGTAATGGTGAACGGTGCCGATGTTGTGGTAGAGGATGGCTTCGTTCTGGGCTCCGCCGATCTCCAGGAAGATCTGCAGCGACTTCTGGTAAGCGTCCAGCGCGTCCCGGTGGTAGCCGTTGTACAGGTGTACCCGGCCCAGGTTGTTGAGCGTCTTGGCTTCCCCGCGCCGGTCGCCGACCTCCCGGTACAGCGAGAGTGCGCTCCGCAGGTGAGCGTTGGCCTCGGGGAACCGCCCCAGGTGCCAGCAGGCGATGCCGGAGTGGTTCAGGGTGTCGGCCACGCCGCGCAGGTCAGCGGCGGCGCGGTACAGGATCCCGGCTTCCTGGAAGTAGGCGAGTGCCTCCCGGGAACGGGCGGTGCGCTGGTGGGCCAGGCCGATCTGGTCGAGCGCCTCGGCCTCGCCGCTCCGGTCGGTCAGCGACCGGTAGATCGTCGCGGCTTCCTCGGCCAGCGTGATCGCCGCCTCGTGCCGCCCGGTCTGCTGGCGGACCGCGCTCAGCGCCACCGCCGCCTGCGCGATCCGGGCCTGGTCGGCGAGGTCACGGCTGGCCTGAAGGGCGAGGGTGTGAGCCGCGATCGCCTCTTCCCAGTAGGCGTTGATATGTACGAAGTCCGCGACCAGGCAGGTGAGGTCGGCGCACTTGCGCTTCCATTCGTGCTTGCCGGCGTAGCGCGCGGCCTGCAGGATGTTGCGCCATTCCGATTCCAGCCAGCTTGCAGCGTCTTCCGGCGTGCCGAGCGGCGGGCTGTCGGCCGGCACCTGGGTGACCTGCGGGGCAGGGCGGTGACGGAACGGGTGGAGGACCCGGTCGGCCCTGTCCGCGGTGTGCATGTAGTAGTCCAGCAGCCTGCTCACGGCCTGCCGCTGCTCGGCCTCGGGATCGTCCCGCGCCGCGAGCGCGACCGCGTACCCGCGGATAAGTTCGTGGAACCGGAACTGCCCGTCAGGGGCCCGGGCCAGCAGGTGATAGTCGAGCAGGGTGCCGAGTGCCTTCTCCGCCTCGGCAAGGGTGCAGCCAGCCAGGGCGGCGGCGCCCTGCAGGCCGAGACACGCGCACGGACTGATCGCCATCCGCCGGAAGAACCGCTGGTGGTCGGGCTCCAGCGCACGGTAGGACAGATCGAAGGCGGCAATCACCTCCGGTCCCGCCGCACCGGTGCCACCCAGCCGGGCGGCCGGCAGCGACAGTTCCTCGATCAGCCCACCGAGACCGGCCGGGCTGTCCCGGGTATCGCTGGCAATCCGGCCGGCCGTGACCTCGACCGCGAGCGGCAGCCGTCCGCACAGGCCGACGGCGGTAGCGACCTGATCGGTGTCCCCGGTGCGGCTCTCGCCGGCGATCCGCCGGAACAGGGTGACAGCGTCGTCCACGGACAGCACGTCAAGCGTCAAGGTCCGGGCGCCGCCGAAGTCGGGAAGCCTGCGCCGGGTGGTTATCAGGATCAGGCACTGACCCGTCGCAGGCAGGAGCGGACGGATCTGGTCGGGACCGGCGGCATCGTCAAGGATCACGACGGCACGACGGCGGCTCAGGTGCGCCCGCCACAATGCGACGCGCTGGCCGATGGTCTCCGGTATCTGCACGGCCGGCACGGACAGCATCTGCAGCAGCCGGTACAGTGCCTCGGCCGGGTCGAGCGCCGGGCTGTCCGGATTGTGGGAACGAAGGTTGAGGTAGATCGCCCCGTCCGGGTACTGCCCGCCGACCAGGCGGGCAGCGCGGATGGCCAGCGCGGTCTTGCCCACACCCGGCATACCTTCGATGATGGCGATTCCCGGGATGCTGCCGCGCTCCCCGGTGAGCACCCGGAGCTCTTCATCGCGGCCCACGAACTCCGTCGTCTCCGGCGGCAGGGTGTCCAGCGGAGCCACCTGGGCAAGGCGGTGGCTGGCAGGCTTGGCCGCCAGGCTCGGGTCGTGGCCGAGAATGCGCTGGTGCAGCTCGGACAGCATCGCCCCCGGCTCGGTCCCCTGCTCTTCGACCAGGCGGCCGCGGGTCTCCCGGTACAGGCTCAGCGCGTCGGCCGGACGCCCGATCCGGTAGAGCGCGGTCATCTGGTGCGCGACCAGCGTTTCATCAAGCGGATACTTGGCCAGCAACTGCTGGAGCTCACCCACCAGGTCGGCGTCCCGGCCAAGCTGCAGCTCGCACCCGACCCGTTCGAGGATCGCGGCCCGGCGTTCCTCTTCGAGGGCGTCCCGCATCCGCGCCACCCAGTCGCCGCCGATCCCGGCCAGCGCCTGGCCTCGCCAGAGCCCGTCCGCCTCGCGCAGCAGCCCGGCCGCGTGCTCGTGCTCGCCACTGGCGGCGAGGGCATCCGCCTGCTGGCGCAGCCGGCGAAACTGGTGCACATCGATCATGTCCGGATCGACGTCGAGCAGATACCCCTGTGCCCGCCCCACCAGTTGCACGGCATCGCCGACAGCCTGCCGGAGTGACGCCCGCAGCCTGGCAACATAAACGGAAAGGCTCTCCCGGGCCTTGGGTGGAGGCTGGGTATCCCACAGCCTGTCAATGAGAGTCTCCGCCGGGACGATCGCACGCGGCGTCAACAGCAGCATGGCCAGGATCGACCGCGCCCTGGCAGACCCAAGCTCACGGCGCTGACCGGCCGACCAGAGCTCAACCGGTCCCAGCGCCCGGAGTTCCATGATCGCCTTGCATCTTCTACCGCCCAGGACAGGTCGGATGGACAGGTTCGCCGCCGATACCCGATCGAGATCTGCCGAAGCATTTCCGACGCGCTAATACCCAGTGTAGGCAGTTCCCACCCGTATCCCAAGAGAATTGACGAAACACAAAAGGGCTCGCTCCCCGCCGCTGACCTGCGGCGCAACTATTCCTGCAACTTTCATCGCAACGATTATTAAATGTCTCGAAAAGTGCGCTCAGCAGCATATTCATATACCCGTCAAGCCCGACGCGCGACAATACCAGGGGACCAATGATGCTGCACAGCCTGACGTCGCGTTTGTGACTCATGAGAGGCTTGTTGCACAAGTGACCCGAGAGGTCTTCGGGGTGTGACCCTACGAGCGATCCGCGAAAGGGTCTGACTTGGGGTGCGCCCAGGTCGGTGCCATTAGCTGCCCTGGGCTTCCATGATCAGTACCCCAGCCAGAAGTGCCGAGCGTGGCCAGGTCAACACATACATACGCGGCAATTCTCCAGCACCGGGACCCGGATGCGGGCCGATCTTGCCTCGTCCTCGGAACCGTAGCGCCCCAGCCACCGGTTGACCCGCTCGTCCCGGCCGTGCCCCCGTCCCGTCCCGTGGTTGCAGTGAGGACAATTCCCGCGATGCACTTTGGCCTTGCGGGTGATCATGTCCTCATAGATCCAGTACTCATCCGCGTCAGGCAATGAACTCTCCCAGTGGTTCTGATCCGGCTGCGACGGGTCGGGTCGAGCCGGATCGGTATGGGATCAGAGCCTAGAAGATCCGAAGTCGCGCGAGGCGGACGCCCGGGGACCAGCGCGGGGTGCGGTCTGGCCGTTCTGGAAACCCTCGGTACCCGGTGGGCTTTGAGAGCAGCGGCTACCGGCGCAAGGTCGTGTGAGCTGAGCTTGCCGTGATGAGCGGCACCCAGCCACCTGTCTGAACAGACCCCGCTCCGGCTGCTGCTGGTCGGTGGAGCGGTCTTTGAGCCTGAAGTCAAGCCGCTGCGCTTGGAGATCAGGCGATCGTGCCCGCCTCGGCTCGGCCCGGCTCGGCCCGGCTCGGCTCGGGGTCAGCCAGATCCCGCTAAGTAGCGGGACTCTACCTATTGATGGAATGGTTGGTTACGGTCGGTGAGAACGGTAACACTGTGGTTCCAGGGATGCTGAAGAATGTCGTGTAGATCGATCTGAATGGCGGATCTGACGTCGATGTTGGTGTAGTTTGCTTTTGAGAGACTCTGCGCAGGCCCCTGCTATCTAGGTTACCGATGAGGGGATCATCCCAATGAAAACCCATAGATCGACACTGCACGTCCGCATGCAGGCACAAACCGTTCCTGCCGAGGACTCTACCGGATCTACACGCGCCGATTCAGCTGGCCGTACGGTCCGCGGGATTGCCATTCTAGCTCTCGTGCTCGGCAGCGGTCTCGGTGCCGAAGCGGCGGCAACCTCAGGCCACAGCGGTACCCACCCTAGCGCCTTTAAGATGTCGGCTCCATCCGCGTCGAAGCCGCACATCATCAACTACCGGCCCTGGATGTACTAACCTCGCAAGGCTTGGTCAGACCAGTGACAGGGGCAGAGTATCCGCAGGTAAGGCCGTTGATCGTCCGGCCAAGTCTGACCACAAGCCTCGGGGTAACGTTCAGAAGATCTGCTAATCTCCACATGCGGCATGATTGCGTTCTTGGAGACCGTGGCCATTCTCACGGAATGAGCTATTGTTTCCCGAGGGCTGACTCAAAGACTTAGAACAGCTCTTGCCGGATTTTAGCAACGCCTATCTGCGGACGTTCACTGAGCGCTGTCACATCAGCGATTCAGTGAGCGTCCGCAGTGGCATTTTTACCGGGCAGGATAACTTACCGTATGCGCCACTAAGGCGGGCGCATACGGATGCGCGGGTGGAGCCGCGTGAACCTCCGGGCCGACTTTCCGGTGTTTTCGGCTCCGGCCGGATGCGCCGAGCTTTCCAGGCCAGACTTCCGCCCTACGACTGGCACATCCGGGGAGCGTATTGTCAGCGGTGGTTCAGGTAGCCGTTGCCGTTAATGTTGCCGTTGACATTGACCGGCGCGGCGGCGAACTGGGCGGGGGCCTGGGCGATGGGTATGTTCTGCGCCGCCTCCTGGAGCGAGTCCGCTTCCTTGCGCTCCCACTCCTCGATGCCACGCAGGATTCCCTCGGTGTAGGCGCGCAGGTGCGCCCGGTAGACGCCGCTGTAGGTACGCAGGTACGCCAGTTCCGCCTGCATGGCCTGCCGCTCCTGTTCGGACTGCGGCTGCGCCGGCGCGTTCAGCGCCGTCACCGCGGCGTCGCGGGCCCTGGCGTGCGCGTCTTCCAGCAGCATGTCCGAGTGCTGCTGGGCTTCCCGCATGATCTCATCGCGGCGAAGCCTGGCTTCCTCGGTCACCCGGCTGCTGTACGCCTTTGCGTCGGCCACGTACCGGTCAGCGGTGATCTGCGCGGTCGACAGGATGCGGACCGCGTGTATGTGCGCGTCCGCCTCGCCGAAAAGCACCGCCTGCGGATCATTGTCGGAGCTTCCTTCAATGATCCGGCCGCGGAGCCGCTGGACTTCCTGCCATAGGGTCGTCCGGTCGTTCACCAGGCGCACAAACTCGCTGTGCACCATGCGCAGGAACTTCCGGACGGGTTCCTCTTCGTAACCGCGCCGCCCCAGTCGTGACAGGGGGAAGGTCACGGTCAGCAGATCTTCAGGGGTCATTCTGCCCTGGTCATCGAACCATGCTCTGGTCAAGGCTCGCTCCACCCGAAATCTTCGACGTGTATGTGTTCTTCCGGCATCCCCGCCGCGGCCAGCCGGTCGGTGACGTCGTGGACCATCTCCGACGGCCCGGCCACGTAGGCGGCGCGCCCGGACCAGTCGCCATACCGGGCCACCACATCCGCCAGGTTGCCGGTCTCACCGTTGAACCTGGAGTCGGCCGACACCACCGGGGTGACGGTCAGCCACGGGTGCTGGGCCGCCATCTTCTCCAGGCTGTCCAGGTCATAGAGCCCATCGGTGGTCCGCGCACCGAAGAACAGATGCACCTTCGGCGGCCGTGGCAGCTCCGTCAGCCGGCACAGGATGGCCTTCAGCGGAGCCAGTCCGGTGCTTCCCGCCACGAACAGCAGGTCCCGGTCGGACGGACGGTGGTTCAGGGTCAGGACACCGATGGGGGGTCCAATCCGCAGTTCCGCGCCGACGATCGAGCTGCTGGTGAGCGCCATGCTCACCAGGCCGCCGTCGACCAGCCGGATGTGGAACTCGAGCATGCCATCGGGACGTGGCGCGTTCGCCATGGAGTAGTAGCGCCACAGCCGCGGGCGGGTAGGAACTTCGATCGACACGGACTGCCCTGGCAGGTAGTCCATCTGCTGCTCCGGCTGGACGAACAGCACGGAAATGTCGAACGACCGGTACTCGTGGGCCACGACCGTGCCGCGCCACCAGGCCGGCGCGACGGCCTCGTCAGAGCGCGCCGCCTCGGTCATGACCGTGGCGATGAGCTCGTAGGCCTCTTTCCAGTCGGCGGCCAGCTCTGGCGTCCAGTCTGGCCCCGAGAAGTACCGTATGGTCGCCAGCAGGCTGGACCCTACGGCATCGTAGTGCTCCACGAGGGCACCGAACTTCCGGTGATCACGACCCAGTCCTTGCAGGAACGTGGCCAGCTCGTCGACGTTCTCCACCTGGGAAACGATCTTCACCAGGGCGTCCACGAAGTGACCGCGCTGCGATTCCATCGAGACCGGGAACATGTCCCGGATCTCGGGATGCTTGATGAACAGGTCGGAGTAGAAGAACAACGGCAGTTCGTCGCCGTGCATGGAGATGTCGGCGAAGCTTTCGCGCAGCCGGGCAACGTCCAACAGACCCGCCTTTCTCCGCGGTCGCCAGCAGGGGACTGATACCGACGCGCCGCCCTCCAGGGCCAGGACCTGCGGAAACCACACAATCTGGCCGTAGGCACAATCGTGTCGGTACTTGCAGAGACAAGTCTCACGCAAGTTGCATTGCAAGACATCCGTCAGCTGACCGATATTCGAAGCCACACGCGCTCGATGCGACAGCCGGGCACCAGACACCAGCGATGTCACATCGACCGCATCTGGGGGCCGGGACGCCGGGCGGGGCGCGGGCGGACTCCGTTTGGGGCGGAGCGCGGGCGCGGCGCGAAGGGCGGGGGGCGGGCGACCGCATTTGGGGCGGGGGCGACCGCGCAAGAAGGGCGGGTCAGCGGGCGATTATGCCGCCCAGGCTGGTCATCACCTGGCGGCGCATGAGGATGAACAGGATCAGCAGGGGGAGCACTGACAGCAGCACACCGGCCATGACCGCGGGGACGTTGACCGAGTACAGACCCTCGAGCTTGGTCAGCCCCAGGGGCAGCACGGCGACGCTGCCACTTTGGGTCAGGACCAGCGGGAGCAGGAAGTTGTTCCAGACGTTCAGGCCGTTGTAGATGGCCAGCGTGGCCAGCACGGGGCGGGACAGCGGCCAGATGAGCCGGCGGAAGACGGTCCACTCGCTGGCACCGTCGGTCAGCATCGCGCCGATCAGCTCGCGCGGGATGTCCCGGACGAAGCTGACCATGACAAGCACCGAGACCGGGATGGCGGCGGCGCTCAGGGTGAGGATCAGGGCGAACAACGTGTCGTACAGGTGCATCTTGTAGATGAGCACGTAGATCGGCACGATGATCGCCTGTACGGGGATGGCCAGGCCGAACAGCATCACCGCGAACGCCGCGCCCACGGCCCGGGAGGACTGCCGGACGATCCGGAACGCCGCACCCAGGGAGATCGTGACGGTTGCCACGATGCAGGCCGCCGTCAGCAGGACGCTGTTCAGCAGGTACCGGCCGAGCCCGGCGTGGAAGACCGTGCTGTAGGAGCCGGCCGACAGGCCGCCCGAGGGTATCCACGGGTTGGCCGTCAGGTAGGTGCCCTGGGTGCGGAAGCTGGCCAGGATCATGTAGTACAGCGGGGCTATGACGATCACCAGCCACACCGTGGCCAGCGTGAACGCTACCAGCCGCCCAGGCCGGAACCGGCGGCGGCTCATGCCGCTCCCTCCTGCTGGCTCGCCATCGAGGCGAAGCCGGTGAACCGGACCAGGCTGAGCGCGACCGCGATGCCGATCATGCCCAGGATGACCGCGAGCACGCTGGCATAGCCATATTGATCCTGCAGGAACGCCACGTTGTACATGTCGAGGGAGAGCACGCGGGTGGTGTAGCCGGGGCCGCCGTCGGTCAGGATGTAGATGATGTCGAAGTAGGTCAGCGACCCGACGATCATCAGGATGCCCGAGGTGACCAGCGTGTAGCGTAGCTGCGGCAGTGTCACCCGCCAGAACATCTGCGCCGCGCTGGCACCGTCCAGCGTGGCGGCCTCGTACAGGACGGCCGGTATCTGCCTGCGGCCGACCGCGTACAGCAACGTGTGGAACGGGATGAACTGCCAGGCGATGATCGCGACGATCACATACAGGGTCAGATTAGGGTTGCCCAGCCAGTTCTGCTGCAGGAAGGCCAGGTGCCAGGACCGGGACAGCGCCGACAGCGCGCCGAAGTTGGGATCGAGCAGGGACTCCCACATCAGCGCGATGCCCGCCGTGGACATCAGCAGCGGGAGCACGAAGATGGTCGCGTACACCGACCGGTAACGCTGGCGGCCGGCCGTGAACAGGCCGAGCGCCAGGGAGATCGGCGTCTGCACGACGTAGCTCAGCACCACGACCTTGGCGGTCACCACCACCGAGGTCCGGGCCACGGGATCGCGGAAGAACTGTGCCCAGTTCGACCCGCCGGCCCAGTGCGGTGTGCCCAGCCCGTTCCACCGGACGAAGCTGAGCGCGATGGCGGCGATCATCGGGACGATGATGAACAGGGCGAACAGCGCCATCGGCGGCCCGACCCCGGCCAGGTCGGCCAGCCGTGTGCCGCGCCGCCACCCGGGGCCGCCGCTCCGCCGGGGGGAGAGCGGAGCGGCGGCTTGGGCGGGGCGCGCGCCCGGAACCGTCGCCCGAGCGGTCATGCGCCGGATGCGGCCGCGCTGTTGAGCACGGACTCGAACTTCTGCGGCGACTCGGAGAGCTCGAAGACCTGCGCCAGGTTGGTCAGCATCACGTTCGCCACCTGCGGTGTCATGGCCTGATCCCAGGAGTACTGGAAGCTTGGGGCGGTGCGCACCGAGTTGTAGATCGTGGTGTCGAAGGACGCCAGCGGCTGGCCGGCGAACAGCGGCGACGCGCCCTGGGTGACCGGCACCTCGCCCGCAGCCACCTCGGCCTTCGCGTAGCTGGACGAGGTCAGCTCGTCCTTGAAGAACGCCACGGCGATCTTCTTCTGGGTGGCGGTGGCGTGGCTGGAGATTCCTACATAGCTGGCCGTGTTGCCGGCCAGGTCGGCAGGGTTGCCGCTGCCGCCGGACACGGCCGGGAACGCGGCCATGCCCAGGTTGCCACCGGACACGAACGACTTGTCCGCGCCCAGGATGCTGGAGATGTCCCAGTCACCCATGAGTTGCATGGCCGCCTTGCCGCTGTACACCAGGGCGTCGGAACCGCCGCCGCTGTAGTGCAGCGAGTCGAAGCCACTCTGGAACGCGCCGGCCTTCACCAGTTGCTGGATGTCGGTCAGCGCGCCGGTGACCGCCGGGTTGGACCAGCCGTTCGGCGTGTTGGCCTGCAGCGCCTGGGCCACGGACGGCCCGCCGATCCGGTCGGTCAGGTATTCCAGGTACATCAGGCCCGGCCACTGGTCGCCGTTGGCCAGCGAGATCGGCGCGATGCCATGGGATTTCAGGGTGGCGACCGTGGACAGCAGGCCGCTGAACGTGGTGGGGAACGTCAGGTGGTACCTGGCGAAGATGGACTTGTTGTAGAAGAAGTAGACCGGCTGGGTCCCTTCGACCGGGACGCCGTAGACATGGCCCTGATACGTGACCGCCCCCAGCGAGGAGGGCAGGAACGACGAGAGCCAGGACGGGTTGCCCAGCGAGTAGACATCACCGGCCTTGATGTACTGCTGCAGGGTGCCGCCGCCCCAGGTCCAGAAGATCGTCGGCGGGTTGCCAGCCCCCATCGCGAGCTGGATCTTCTGCTTGTACGACTGGTTCTCGACGAAGTTGATCGTGATGTGATCGCCTGGGTGGCTCTTCTCGAAGGACGTGACAAGGTTCTGCACGGCGGTGTTGGCTGGGCTGGGGCCGGTCGTGACCAGCCACATCGTGACGGTGCCCGATGAGCTGCCGCTCGCGGGCCCCTTACCGCTGCCAGCCGCCGATCCACACGCGGCGAGCGTGAGAGCCGTCGCCGCTGCCGCTGCTGTTAACCAGCCACCGCGGGCGGCGCGCCTTGCCGAACGTCCGGGCGTGTCAGCCATGGTTCCTCCCGGTCGCCATCGGCGCCTGAGTCCAAAATGTATCGGAAAACTTTAGGCAACATTTCGAACGTGCCTGTCATGCTAGAGATCCGTCTAGACGAAGGTCAACCCCAGGATGTTACGATTTTCCTGATGTAGCTGGGGATGACGTGCGTCGTCAGAGCTTGATCGCTTAGCTCACGTTACGATATCGTGATCGAAAGATTTTCGGAACCCACGGCGGGAAGGGTGACACCGTTGAAGTCACGGCGGGAAGGGTGACACCGTTGTCTGACAGGACGGCATTACCTGGCAGGCCGGGCCGGGACGCCGCGGAGCGCCGCACCACGC
>Ga0209166_10001743_pt1 | contig 17511 bp, 24 predicted proteins | sample Coa_R1_3_FD_187151 | JGI IMG/M metagenome (GOLD analysis project Ga0209166, IMG submission 187151) | Surface soil microbial communities from Centralia Pennsylvania, which are recovering from an underground coalmine fire - Coalmine... | ecosystem: Environmental > Terrestrial > Soil >... | reverse complement strand
TGCCCTAAGTGAAAACTGCTGCACACTTGCAACATCGTTTTGCGCCTTAAAGTTGTGTGGGGCAACACCCACTCTCCGTTCGAGAACACTATGAATTTCGGAAGGTTCTCGCAACCACAACTTATCTATTCGGCGACCCTCTTGCACTCAGCCTGTCAAAGAGGGAAGTTTCGCCGCCGAACCCATCAGAAAAATGGCGCCGACAAAGATGCTGTAAGCCGAGGTCACCAGACTCAAAGCCCGAAGGGCGTTCGGCCGAGCCAGTATGGCAGAGAATATGCCGGTGGCTGAAGCGCACATGAGAGTGTTCATCGCCACCAGCCCCACAATAAACATCAGCAAGCAAAGTAGGCCGGCCGTGGTTCCTCCCAAGTTCGCTGCCATCAGGAACAGCAGGATCTGCGTGGGAGTTTCCGCGCCCAAACCATGGATTACACCCACGATGAACGTTGACGAAGTCCCGTATCCATCTCTAAAAACCTGCGGCGCTTCGACGCGGGTTCCGCCAAACAGCCGGCTCAATCGCCAGTAGATCCATAGGAATCCATTTACCAGCAGAGTAATCCGCGTACGGGGAGCATGGCGGTGAGTCCCAGGCCGGAAAAATGTTCCCAACACATAAATTCCAAGCAGCAGTAAAGTGACGCCCACCATTCGTTCTGCCCAGCGATCGCTCGCCGGAGGTAAAGCGATGCGGAAAACCACCGCTGCCGCTCCCAACAGGGCTACCGTGGTGGCGTGCCCCGCGACATAAAGCAGTCCATAACGCATGGCGTCCCGCGCCTTGGATTGCACGCTGCTGATGTCGGTGATCGCCGCGATATGGTCGTAATCGAGGCCGTGACGAAACCCCAGCACCGCGGCCGATGCCAGAGCCAATCGCAGATTAACGGGATCCATCATGCAGGGAAACTTCTTCCAGACAGCGCGCCGGCGGCGCGTGGCCTCGCTGGACTGTAAGGCTAGCACATTCGACGAAGCCAGGGTGCTTAAGCTAAGTTGACGCTTTGTTCGTTCTCACCGGGGAACCGATGGTTTCGCGCAGTCGCCGGGAAAGTATCGCAGCCAGGGATTGATAAAACCGCGAGCCGAGGTGGGGAAACAACTCGAATAGAGAAACCAAAGTCGAGCGGTCTAGAAAATAAACTTCGACCGCGCTGGTTGCCGTGACATCGGCCGTGGCCGGCAGTTCGTCCAGAAACGATATCTCGCCGCAGACCTCGCCGGCGCTGATTTCGTGCGACAGTACAGACGGAACTTGAACCAATGCCGTCCCCTTGAGCAGTACATACACTCCGTGCGTGCGCCGTCCCAACTGGACAATTTGCTCTCCGGACTTGAACTGGCGTCGTATGGCCTTATCCGCGATTAGGGTCCAGTCGTTCACCGTGAGATGGACCAACCCGTTCGGATTGCTCGATAAGACACTCAGGTCTGGCTGCTGATTTGGTTTCGACATGCGCGCGCTTGTTCGATCACCGGAGGGCCCGGGAGATAATTTTACGCAAACAACAGGGCTGAACCGAGATTACCAGAAAGGCGGCTCTTGGCGTAATCTGTGGCATCACTTTAGTCATCGCTCGAACGGCGATTTCCGTTTTTGATCCAGCGAGGGTGTCCTTTCCTGTCGCGAGAGCATGTCCTCGCACCTGAGATTCACATGTCAGGTAAACCCGGAAGAAGGCTCTGCGCATCAGAAATCAGGATCCGCTCCTCGTCCGCTTGAGCTTGTTGGAATACTCGTATGCGTCTTCGAATTTCGATCCGAAACCTGGCGCTGCTTCTGACCCTAATGATCACGCGCCCGGCTTGGCCAGCCAAGTCCACGCTGCCGGAGCTTCCCGATCCCGGGCGCGCCAGCATGAGCAAGGACAAGCAAGAGCAACTTGGATTGCGGACGGCAGCGGAAGTTTACAAGCAAATGCCAGTGCTGCCCGATTCCAACCCCGTTTCACAGTACGTCCAGCAACTGGGGAGGAAACTCACGACCGTTGTCCCAGCACAATACTCATGGCCGTACCAGTTTCATGTCGTGCAACAAACCGACATCAACGCGTTCGCGCTGCCGGGCGGCCCGATATTCATCAACATCGGTACCATCAATGCCGCGGAAAACGAAGCGCAGTTGGCGGGGGTCATCGCACACGAAATGTCACATGTATACATGCAACATTCCGCCAAACAAGCTCCCAAGCAGGAGTGGGCAAATGTTCTGGGTGCTCTCGGAGGGTTGCTGGGCGGCACGGCAGGCGATCTCGCGAAGATGGGAATCGAGTTTGGCGCAGGCACATTCTTGATGAGGTACTCCCGCCAGGACGAAGCTCAGGCGGACGCAGTCGGTGCCATCATCATGTACAAGGCTGGATACAATCCCCGCGAAATGGCTGTTTTTTTTCAGAACCTGGAGAAAGTAGTGGGGAACGGCGGACCGCAATTTCTCAGCGATCATCCCAACCCAGGCAATCGCGTCCAAGCCGTGGATAGAGAAATCGCGGATTGGCCCCCGAGGCAATATCTCGCTTCGAGCCCGGGCTTCTTACAGGTGAAGCCGCAATCGCAGGGCATACCGGCTTACAGCGCGCAGCAAATCGCGGCCGGAGCCAAAAGTGGGCAGTGGGCGCTGCAAAACCAGAAATCCGGCGCCATCCCGGAGGATGTGCAGAGGGCTGCTCCGGCGGCGACTGCGGCTCCCAGCAGTACTGAAATCAGCAATGTCAACTATCAGGATGTTGAGCCAGCCGCCCAGTTCAAATCTTTCCAGGGCGACGATTTCAGCATTTCCTATCCCGCCAACTGGCAAGCTGCAACCGGACAGAACTCGGCTACTTTTGCTCCCGCCGCCGCCGTCGGGCAGAACGCCATCGCCTACGGTGTAATTGTCTCCAGCGCGCAAAATGTAGACAGCAGTTCCGTTAACGACGCCACCCAAGGCCTGATCCAGAATCTCGAGGAAACCAATCCTGGATTGCGCGTCTATGACAGCCCGCGCAAGATCCAGGTCGCCGGAAGAGAAGGGCTCTCCACCATGTTGGCAGGCAATTCACCGATAAAACAACGCAATCAATCTGTCCCGGAACGCGACTGGCTCATCACCCTGACTCGTCCCGAGGGTGGCATGATGCACTTGGTCTTTATTGCTCCGGAAGATCGATTCTCACAACTGCAACCTACGTATCAGAAGATGCTCGACAGCCTGCAGGTGAAGTAAACACCGCCGTAGGAGAACGCCGGCAAAGAATGAATTACCGCGAAACACAGCAGAGCAAGAGAGATGGTGCGCCCTGAGAGATTCGAACTCCCGACCTTCTGGTTCGTAGCCAGACGCTCTATCCAACTGAGCTAAGGGCGCTTGCACGGTAAGCGTACTACATCGTTGCGGTTACGGGCGTAGCAGCGAAAACGGGTACAAAGATATTCTCGCCCAACTCGCCCAAGAAGGCAATTCCAATACCAATTCTTTCGCACCATTCTTTGCGGCGTGCTACATCGTTGCGAAGCCCGAGAGAGTACAAATCGGTTACTGTGCCCGGTGCATGGCCGAGCCACTGTTTTTCTAAATCACTCGGACATCCGGCACGGCGCAAAACTTCTGCCCGATAACGGCGAAACGCATGGAGCCCGACCGAGACAAAAGAATGGAGTGAGCGCAGCACGTTTCGTTGAGACAGCGGGCGACCGCTCGCCGTGGCGAAAAGGTACCCGGTTGAGTTGTTGACGGCGTGCTTGCGCACCAACTCCGCAAGCGTTGGGTGTACATCCACAATCCGCACAGCGTTGGGCGTCTTGGGTGCTTGCTCCTCAGAGTGCCACAATGAACGTGTAACTCGGAGGGTGAGAAAATCTTCCGAGAAATCCTCACGCTTTAGGGCGAGCGCCTCACCGATGCGCAGCCCCGTACCCGCGAGCAGAGCAAAGAGCACTCGCTCCCGAGGCGATGACTCAAGCACAACCTTGTTGACCTCATCGGCGGTGACCGTGGCCCGCTGTTGCTCATCTTTTCGGACTATAGGCAAGCCGATGAATTCATCATTCCAAGTGCGCGGATACAGTTGCTCGCCCTCCTCGTTTATGGCAGAAGCAACCACCATCTTCACAACGGCGGCATAGGAGCAAATCGTCTTTGCAGACAAGCCCTCCTCGGCCATCTTGTCAACGAGCGAGCGCAATGCAGCGTTGCTCACATCGGCAATCGGAGTGTTGCCGAGCATCGGCACAAGGCGCTTTTCGAGATAGTGCTCCCAATTGGCGAGCGTTGCAGCTTTCACAGGCCGCCTCCGGCGTGTACGCATGGCATTGAGCCATGCCTCGGCTTGAGCGGCAAAGGTTGGTGAGGTGATGCGGTGATACGTGACAGGCTCGTTAATCTTGTTGGCCGTGATGAATTCACGGAGTTTTTGTTTGGCGATGGTCTTGGTGCGGCAAAGACCAAGCGCAATGGTTCGGCGGCGGCGACCTCCGGGCACATCAATCCAAACACGCCCATAGGTTGGAGCCGTGGCAGACCAAGACGATTTTGAATGTTGTTGGTAAACACTTCCGTTTTGACCCGTGCGGCGTAGCAAGCAAGTGCCTCGCTTTCGCCTCATCGGCCCGTTACTTGGATGAATGGTACAGCATTCGATGGATGGTTGGAAGATTTCCGGCATACAAAGCCGGAGGCGTGTTACACCGAGCGGCGGCGTTGTGGCGGCTTAATGGGCTTGCCTTGCAGGGCCAACTTTATATCGAAGTGAATTGCACGGGCCGCCCGGTCGGTGCAATCCGAGTTACTCATGTAGCGGATGATGTGCTCGATTGATGGAACCTCACCTGTGTGGAGCGCCCTTGTTTTGAGATTGTAGTAACCCGGCAAGCGACGGAAGTAAACACGCACATGATGGATGCGAGGCAAGGGGTGCGTGTCGTATTTGTCGTACCAACGTTCCTGCTCTCTATCGGTGCGTTCTGTTGACTGCAAGTATGTAATGAATCCCCGGCGCAAATCGTTCCACGGCACGCGAGTGGCCTTTCGTTTCTCGGCGACCTCCCGTTTTGCCCACTTCGCCTCGATGGCTCGTAGAGCGCGGGCTTGCTTCGTTTCTTTTAGGAGTGCGGCGCGTGCGGCTGCGTTGTTCGGGCTCTCCTTATTGATTTTGTCGATGGCGAGGAGGAGAAGGCCGGGCTTCTCCTCCTTGCGCGGGCGGCCTCTACGCTTTCCGGGCGCACAAGGTGCAGAGCCATTGCGGCGGGCAGCGGCAGCTTTGCGCACGGATGTGGAGCGCCCTCCGACAGACCCGGCTTTCTCTGCAACGCTTGGGTTATACCAATGAAACGGCACGCGCTCGCCCTCCCATGCTCGTATCCTCAGATTTTATCATGCTTGGGTTTATTCTGCAAAGTAGCATACGGCTCATTTGCGTGCTTGGGTTTAGCTTCCAAAGTTGGGTCTGCGTTCCAGCATCCTTTGCCGAAGAGGGTGTAACACCATACCGAAACTATGTGGTGTGAGCGCCTCAAGGAAACGGCAGAGGCGTAACACGCGTGTGAGTTAGTAGCGAGACAGGTGGGCAGCCTGTTGAGTTGAGTGACTTTTACCGGATAGCAGCGACAGCAATTTTAGCATCACGATTTTGACCTCCTATCCGGGGAGTCACTGCCACTCGATGGGCCAACCTCACAAGGGTTGGCCTATTGAGTTTTGCAACACAAATCGGATAGGCGGTGCGGTGATGTTTGATAAAGCTAAAAAGATTTTCAAGGCCGACAGGCAGAAGGGCGCAGAGTGGCAAGGAGTCTGCCCGGTATGCAATGAGCAACACTCGTTGCATATCAAAGAGGGCGACGATGCGCCCGTGATTGCGTGGTGCAACCGTGGTTGCAACTCGGATGAGGTAAGGCGGCGCTTTTATGCCGCACTGTACGAAGGATCACCAACAGAAAAACCAACCGGGCCGCCATCTCGCGGGCTCACCCTCGCACAGTATTCCAAGTTGAAACAACTGCCGGAGGAATTCCTCACCAAGCGTGGCGTGATTGACAGCATTTACAACAACCGCCCGAGCGTGCGGTTTACATACCCGTATGGCTTCAAGCACCGCATGGATGCAAGCCTCAAGGCCGACAGAGCAACCGCATGGGACAAGCGGCCAAAGAGTGGTGCGGTTGACTTGTACGGGCTCCAACATTTTGTAATTCCTCCCGATGATGCCCTTGTGATTTGTGAGGGCGAATCTTGTGCGGATACGGCGGCGTACCTCGGCATTGATGCGGTTGGTGTGCCCGGTGTCAAGATGTGGAAGCCCGCGTATGCCGAGTTGGACATCTTCAAGTGCGTTGACCCGCTTTACGTGATTGAGGAGCCCGAGGCCGAGGCTTTCGCTCGCGCCGTTTCTGACTCATTCCCCGAGGGCCGAGTCAAGGTGCTCAAGTTTGCGGAGCCGGTGAAGGACATCTCCGCATTGTGGTTGAGTTGCAATGGCGACCGTGAGGAATTCTCTCGGCAATGGCAGGAAAAAACCGAGGGGGCGATCACGTACCCGAGAAGTTGGCAGAAGGTGCTCCGGGCTCCGTGCGAGTTGAGCCAAGGTAGCGTGCGGCAGTTGATTGAGAAGATTTTGCCCGAGGGCAACTCAATGGTGGGTGCAGCCTCCGGCACCGGCAAAACGTATTACATGATGACGCAAGCCAAGGCTCTCATCTCCGGCGAGAAATTCCTCGGGCTTTACAACGTGCCGGAGCGCATGAAGGTGCTTTACCTGTGCCCCGAGCAAACCGACCGGGCCATACGAGGGCGGCTCCAAAGATTGAGCATCCCGATGGATGGCAGCGTACTCCGTGTGCACACCCTCAACGATGCAACCCTCAAGTTGGATGACCCGGCGCTGTTGGCGGCGTGCCGCGATTGGAGGCCGGTAGTTTTCCTTGACACCGCTATTAGTTTCCACAACGGCAAGGATGAAAACAGCGCATCGGAGAATGCAACAGGGCTCCGGGCTCTCATACGAGGGATGCTGCAAGCCGGGGCGATTGCGATTGAGTCATCCCACCATATAAGCAAGCGGTATGCGACCAACGAGCGGGGCAAACTGCCGATTGCTGAATTGGAAGCCCTCCGAGGCTCCGGTGATCTTGGGGCGATGCTTGATACCTGTTGGATGCTTCAACCGTGGGATGGCAGCCCCAACCACTCAACTGAAACCTTGGCCGAATCCAAAGACCTCACCCGGCTCCTTGTCACCAACGTGAAGCCTCGCGACTTTGACCCCGCCGAGCCATTCGTAATACAGGGCAGGCCATATCTCGATGAGCGGGGCGAATTCGTACCCGTTGATGTGTGGAGCAACAGGCCGGAGCCGGAGGCAAAGACGCCGAAGCAAGACAAGAAGGGGAGCAGGGCGGTTGAAATAGTCAAAGCCAACCCCAAGGTGACCATCAAGGCGATAAGTCAAGCAACCGGCTTGGGGCGAAACAATGTAAGGCAGAAGTTAGAGGCCCTTGGGTGGGTGCGCGGTGATGGTGAGCGGGATTTGTGGGAGCAAAAGGCAACCGGCGACATGGAATTTACCACGGAGGCAGGTAAGTGAGTGCACTGCTCCCAAGGCTCTCACCAATGCACTCGTGCACCCCCTATTATAGGGGGTGGGTGCACTCGGTGCATTCGTGATCGTGCACTCGGTGCACTCAGTGCACTCAATGCACTGTCAGTGCACTCGGGATTTTTGAGTTAGGAAAACAGAAAATGGAGGCAACAACGATGAGCGAGCAAACCGAGCAGAAAATCAAGCAAATAGTACCCGCACCCGATGTAAAGGTGTTGGCGTGTACCGATGGCGCAGATTTCTTCCAAGTGCCTGTTGTGGGTTGGGCGCTTTACGAGGATGACGCAACCGCGATTGCCATGGAGTTGCTCGTGCACAGTGAGGGTTTCGGCGGCGTGGAAACCTTGAGTGAGTTGGTGCGCGGCAACAGCAACGTGTACGCCCGGATGTTTCACGCGAGTGAGGAGGTTTCCGGCATAGCGAAAGACACGATGGTTGAGCAGGCCAAGGCCAAGGCCAAGACTCAAGGGAGGGCAGCATGACCACCACCACAAAGCGGCGGCCATGGTGCCCGGTGCGGGGCACCATGTGGATGCCTGATATAGACCTCAACGATATCGAGTGGCACCGAGAGCCTCGCAACCCGGCAGAGGTTGAGCCATTCCGAGGAGCGCCACATCCCCGCCCGCATCATGGCCACGATAGCGGGAGGGAAGCCCAACAGTAACGGCGGCAGAGCAGCCCGCAAGCGGCGGTTGAGCAACCCGACATCTTTTAATTACGCTCACGCCAAATCTCAATGAGCGTACTCGCCTGATTTCAGAAACTATCGGCAGAGGAAGCACACAGCTTCCGAGTCTCACCGACAGGAAAGGGCGTCGGCTCAGAACACAAGTGATTGTGGACGGGCGAACACTTGGGTTATACGTCTTGGCGGCTTCTTCAATTCGACTGTCCAGATGTAGCAGTTTTCGTGGACCGCATGTCCGAGTTCATCGGTTTTGCTTTCTTCGAGGTTCACAGGTTGTTTACAAATAGCGCAGGGCGGTGCGTAGGACATGATGCCTCCGGGGCCAGACAGTCCTACGGTAGTTCATTGGGTGAACTAACCGCTGATCAGTATTGCTCAGGCCTAAAACCTCAGAGTCCACAGCCACGCGGAGGGCGTTTGTTTTTCGCTGACGGATGACGGGGAAACTTAGCGCATTCGTGCTTGTCGAAGGCTTCCCGCACTGACGCGGATGCTTTTTCAGATATTTTGCGGCCATGATCGGGCATTATCCAATTGCACGCCCCGCATCCCCACGCCGCGAAACTGCTGTTTTCAAGCCAAAGCAGTTCCCTCGCCATGACTGTAAGGCCCCCTCGAAGACTCGAATCTCACTGGCAAGTTATTCTACCGTGCACGGCTAATCGAGAAAAGCGAATCTTGCAAGCATGTGTAAGTGCAGGCGAGCACACACGAGCACATGGATGCACACACATCCGCACAACTGTGCGAAGCCCGCGAAGGGGATAGGCCGGGTCAAAACGGTTTTGATGTGACCGCTGCCGTGCGCGCGCAGGTGGATTTTTTTCGCGCCGTGAGTTTGAGTTTTGCCTACCCTGTCGGGTTTTGCCTACCCAATTGTTTTTGCCTACCTACCTTTCCGCCTACTTACGGCGAGTTTCCGTGCCTTAAAACGTTGATTAGACGCACTTACCTACCTTCGCCTACCCATTCCGCCTACCTGTCACACCTCGTCGGCATGGTGACCGGGCGGCGGTAAACGGCATTCAATTTCCTCTTTAACAAGCTTCTTGACCTCGCCCGGTCAAGACCGGTTGCTCCGGTGGGCTCCAAAAAGCCCATCGGAGCGGCCATACACCGAGGCGACGGCATGGCGGATATTCAAATCACGGGCGAAGGACGTGACCCCAAGGGGCGGCGGATATTCCACTGCCTGTGCCCCGACTGTGGGCAGCCATTTTCCGCACGCGCCGATAACGTGCGCAAGGGCAAGACCAAACGGTGCCTCGCCTGCCGGGGCGTTGCTCCGAAGGTTGAAGCGACCGTACCGCCGATGTCTGCACCGGCACCGCCGATCACCGAGCCCGTCATCCCCACACAAGTGACCGAGCCCGAGCCCGAGCCCGCGCCCGAGCCCCGCTCGGCGGAATGGTACAGAAGTGAGATTGCAAGCCGAGCAGCGACACTCGATACGCTCATGGCGCAAGCCGGTGACCTCGCACGGCTCATCGAGAGCGAGGGCGGCGTCCAACCGGCAGGTGCGGATAGCAAGAGTGCCGCGCAACTCTATCGCGAAAACGTGAGCACCTCGGCGGCACTGCGCAAAGAGAAGCGAGCCTTGGAAACCGAGCTATACGCCATTGAGGGCCGCAAAGAAAAATCCCTTACCCCGATTCAAAGCGTGATGGCACGGGCGGCGGCGTTGCGAGGCAAGCGATGAGCTACGTTGCCAAGGCCAACGAGTACATCCGCGCCGTGCTTGCGGCGGAAATTCCAACGTGCCGTTGGACAAAGCTTGCAGTGCAGAGGCAACTTGATGACCTCGCCCGCACCGATTGGGAGTTTTACTTTGACCCCGAGGCGGCAGAAGTGCCGTGCGAATTCCTTGAAATCCTCACGCACGTTGCAGGTGAGCGCGGCGGCGAGCGGCTGCACCTTGAAGATTGGCAATGCTTCATCATCACCACGCTCTTTGGATGGCGGCGCAAAGACAACGGGCAAAGACGGTTTCGGAAAAGCTTTGTGCAGTGCGGAAAAGGCAACGGAAAATCTTTCATTAGCTCGGGGCTCTGCCTCTACATGCTTTGTGCGGATTCCGAACAAGGTGCACAGGTACTCACGGCGGCCCGCACGGTTGACCAAGCGCGGCTCGTATTCGATGTGGCCCACCAACAGGTGCTCGCCAATCCCGAGCTATCGGCAACCTTCCAACTCCGCCCGATGAAGAAAGGCATTGAGCATCCGCCCTCGGGCTCGGTGATGAAAGCAGTAAGTGCGCAAGGGCGCTCGCTTGCAGGATTGCTTCCCCACTTTGCGAGTGTGGATGAAACGTGGGCGCATCGCAACCGCATTGTTGTTGATGAAATCCAACGCGGCTGTGCGAAGCGTGCCAACAGTTTGATGAGCACGATTACGCACGCGGGCGAGAATCTCGCATCCATCGGGTACGAGCAATACAAAGAGGCGTGCGCGGTGCTTGCGAAAGAGCACACCGATGAGCGGCTTTTCGCGTGTGTGTGGAGCGGCGAGGGATACGATTGGCAGGCCGAGGATGGTTGGCGTGCAGCCAATCCCAATTGGAACGTGAGCGTGTATCCCGATGCCATCGCGGATGCGGCGCGGCTCGCAAAACTAATCCCATCTCAACAAGCAATTTTTCGCTCACACAATTTGTGCGAGTGGCTCGGCGCTTCATATACGTGGCTTGAGCCAAGCAAGCTTGTGGTGTGCCGCGAGCGCAACCTCCGCATGGAAGATTTCAAGTTGTGGCTCGTGGGCGAGCACCCCGGCATCGTGGTACCCGATGAGCCCCGGCCCTTTGCAATCGGGATGGATTTGGCGAGCCGTCAAGACATCTTGGCGCTCATCTTCACCTGCATCGGATACGTCAACGGCGTGGAGCACTTCTACTCCTTCGGAAAGTATTACATCCCCGAAAAGACCATCGAAGCATCGCCCATTGCGCAGTACCGGAGTTGGGCCGCACGCGGCTTGCTCACGGTGATGCCCGGATACTCCAACGATTATGAGCAGGTGCAACAAGACGTGCTCGGTATGTACCGGCAGTACCTCGGCGGCGGCGAGGTGCAGAATCCCGAAGGCTTCAAGTTTGCGCTCGCCGCATACGATGAATGGCAGGCCGATCAAATCGCGGGCAACTTGAGCAAGGCGGGTATTCTCGCCGTGCCCTTCAAGAAGATTGCGAAGGAATACTCCCCGGTGATGGATTGGTTGACCTCCCTTGTGCTCGCGGGCCGGTGGCACTTCCCCGAGGCCGATGAAATCTTGCTGTGGTGTCTCTCCAACGTGGCGTGCAAGCGCGATGTCAATGACAACCTTTTCCCTCGCCGTGCCGGTGATGATGAAAACCGAAAGATTGATGCCGCAATCGCGTTGCTGTACTCCTTGCGGGCAGCCATGGCCAACGAGTTTGCGTTGATGCGGCCCGAGGGTGACCAAACCCCACGCGTGAGTTTCCAACGTGAGGATGGTACTTGGTTTGAATCGGATGGCAACGGTGGATTGCGCGAGGTGAAAGAGCCCGAGAAGGTGGAGCAAGATGACAAACAAAGTTAACTTTTGCTCACAACCCTCGTGCTCGTACATCGCCATCAACGGCAGATTTTGCGAGCGCCACAAGACCGACAACTACCAAAAGCGGGCCGATAAAGCGCGGCGGCAGGAAGAAACCGAAAAATGGTACGACAAGCGCGTGTGGCGTGACCGGTTGCGCCCGATGAAGCTTCGGCACAACCCGATTTGCGAAATTGATGATTGCAACCGCCCCGCAACCGATGTGCACCACCGAGATGACACATGGAAGCAATCGGGAGATTGGCGTTTATTCGCATCGCTTGAGAATTTGCAGAGTTTGTGCCACGAGCACCATTCAACCATCACTATGACCCGCAACAACGAAAGGAAAACACAATGAGCAACTTTACCCGGCAGCCCGAGGCCGTCATCGCTTGGCACAAAGACAAACTCAACGAGTACGCACTTGTTATCGCCGCAATCCGCGAGGGCGACGGTGACCGGCGCATTTTGACACAGGTGTTTGTAATGCAGAGTACCCCAATGGCCGCGATGTGCCCACAGTGCGAGCCCTTCCACCTCATTCGCAGCGCGGGCGTTGACCCGGCCCGGTATGAGCGTTTGTTGCAGGCCAACATTGATGAGTACCTCCACCACTTGCGCAATCAATGCCGCGTACTCGGTGTGGCCCGCACCGGCTTTGTTGCAAACCTCATGGCGGCGAGCTACCGCAACGCGCTCGGCAACTTTCGCCCGGATAATGACTCCGCTGTGAGTTGGCTTTTCAACTCCCAAGAATACGGCGAGCAGGCGCTCAAGACTCTTTGCCTTGCACGCAAGATGTCGGTGGAGCAGAAGCTTGATGCACCGGCACCCGGCAACCCCGAGATGCCCGTTGGATTTTTCCGCGTCATCACGGCGAGCGGCGATGCAGGGCTCGGGTACAACGATGGACCGGGCAGCCCGTGGGGATACGCGCTTAACGTTGGCCCAACCGTGATGGTTGCCAATCGCCGCGTATCTGTACCACAGCAAGCGGGCGAATCTTTGCAAGACGCAATTGCAAAGCTTCCCCTTGTGCGCTTGAGTTTCATGCGGCGAGGCAGCACGCAAGTGGGCGGCAGCACCCTCGTTGAGCAGTTTGCGGAATGGGATGGGCAGACCGCGTACAACGGCGACCACAAAGACAATCTCGGCAACAACCTCGATGGTGGATTGTGGAATTAACGCTCGCGGTTTTGTTTTTGCTGTGGCTCGCCCTCTGCCTCGTTGCGCGGTGAAGGCTGTCACACGCTCGTGATTAGTTGTAAGACATCCCAAGCAAGAAAGGAATCGGTGATTCCCATGTATATCGAATTTCTCGCACCATCTCCCAAGGCAGGCCAACAGGAACACGTTGCCCGTGAAATCGGCGCATCGCTCATCGTTGCCGGATTCGCCAAAGAAATCACACAAGCACCACCTCCCGCAAAAGTTACGTTTGGAGTTTTCAAGGGAGGGATGGAAACAACCCCGATTGCGCTCTCTTGCACTTGCTATACGTGCGGGCGGCAAGATCACTACATCGGAGCACCCGACAAGGAGAGCCTCGCCCGCGATTTCTTTGCGCGGCTGTGCATCCACGCCAAATCCCTTGAGTTGCCGGAGAGCGTGCGGGCCGATTACGCACAGCAATACAAGCCCTCACCGCGTGGATGGTCAAGCGGAGTACCGGGCATCAACGCGGCGAGCAAAAATACGCTCGGCGGCGACCGATGAGCACCACCGAGTTGCTCTCAATAATCGAGAAGGTGCGCACGGCCCGAGCGGCGGTGCGTGCCCTCGGAGTGAATTGCGCGAGCAAGGCCGAGGCATTTACCAAAGCACGCTCGGTGCTTGCATTGGCCGAGTCTGAGTTGCGCGAGCAAGGCAAACGGCTCGGCGTGTGCATCACCGTGATTGATGCCGAGCCCGAGCGCGAGCAGGTTGTTTGCGCACGCACCTTGGCAGGTTACACAGCCGAGGAGTAACACACATCTGATTTGATGAGGTGCACCACCATGAAGAAACCAAACCGAGGCAGCATCGAGCACCGCAGTTTTGCGGGAGAGTTGCGAGCGGCGAAAGAAAAGGATTTTGTGTTGACCGGATACGCGGCGAGCTTCAACACGTTGAGCCGTGACTTGGGCGGATACAAGGAAAGACTCGCGCCCGGATGTTTCAAGCGAAGCCTTGCGGCGGGCGGCGATGTGAAGGCACTTTTCAACCATGACCCCTCAAAGATTCTCGGGCGATTGGAAAATGGCACGCTCTCCGTTGAGGAGGATTCACGCGGGCTCAAATTCCGGTGCCAACTCAACCCGGCGAGCCAAACGCATCGCGACATTTACGAGAGCGTCAAGCGCGGCGACATCAACGAGTGCTCGTTTGCTTTTACCGTCAACGGCGATGGCGGCGAGGATTGGAGCGAGGCGACCGATGAGCGCGGGCAACGATTCATCCGCCGCACAATTACCGACTGCAACTTGCTCGATGTGAGTTGCGTGACCAATCCGGCATACTCGGGCGCAACCACGGTGCAGGCCCGCTCGGCGGATTACACGAGCACGCCCAACGGGGCAGCGCTTGCGGCGCTCGATGCGGAAAACAAACGCAAGGCGGAGGAAATCCGCACAATGATTTTCCAAACTTGCGATGCCTTCATCATCCCCGATTACGTTGAGGGGCAGCCATGGGAAGCCACGCCCGTGTTTTTCACGCCCGAGCAAAGAGAGGCACACATTACCCGGCAACTCCGTGAGAAGTGTGATGAAATCGGGCGGCAGATTTTTAAAGATGATGTGCGTGCGGAATTTGGATTGTAAACAAGTTTCGCGGTTGCCATCCACAACCGCGATTAGTGCGTGCCGTGCGGGTACTCCTTTGCCCGCAACCTTGCCGGGTAAACGGCACGCACAGATTTTTCAGATCACAGGAGAGCACCACAATGGCAACAGATAACCACACGAATGAAACACGAGCAAATGAGCAAGCCCACAAAATTTTCGTTGAGGAAACGCTTGCACGCATTGCACGAGAGCAGGCCGTGCACACGGCACCACCTCAACCGCCATTCATTCCGCTCACGGCGGAGAAAATACGAGAGCAAGCAAACGCGATGCGCAAGCGTATGGGGCTCCCGCCGCTCCCGTAACAGACCTCGCCAATTTTGAATGCATACCTCAACCAAAATCACACGTTGGAGCAAAGCGGCGCTTGCGCGTCACCGCGCCGAGAAGGAGCGCGGCATCTTGAGCCCATCCGAGGCAATCCGCACACTTGCGGATTACAACGTGAAGGGCGCGAGTTTCCAACCCACCGAGTTGAAACTTGAGGCGGGCTTGCCCGAGCACGATTGGATGCAGATTGCCCGCGCCGTTGCGCATGTGAGAGAGTGCGCACACTTTTGGCTCGGTGATTTGATGCTCTATGGGGTGCGGTTTTACGGCGTGCAAACCGCATACGATTTGGCGCGGCAAGCAACCTCACTGCCGGAGAGCACCTTGCGCAACGCGTATTGGTGCTCCAAGAAGTACCGGCCCGAGCAACGCAAGCCGGAGTTGTCATACTGCCATCACCTCCGCGTTGCCCGTTACCCCGAGGCAGCCCGCGAGAAGATTCTCACCGAGGCGGCGGAGTTGGGGTTGACCTCTCGGCAATGCTTGGAGATGGCACAAGCGGAATTCGGCAAACAAGAAAAGCCCAAGTGTGGGCGTGTTGACCTCACCATACATTTGTGGCCGGAAACAATCGAGCGGTTGCGGGTGATGGCAGACGGCGGCAAATTGAATTGGTTTATTTCACGCGCCATCGAGGATTGGTTGCGCATAAAAGGCGAGGGCGATTGCGTGCCACATCCACAAACAACAGCCGAGCGCCGAGCGGAGTGGGAAGCGGCGGGGCTCTGCAATCTGTGCGGCACACGCCCACACCTTGAGGCCCGCAAGATTTGCGAGCATTGCAGGCAGACACGCAACTTGCTTGACCGGTTGGCAAGCGGGCGGCGCAACTCGGGAAGATATCGGCGGCGGCACCCGGTGCTTGCAGCAACAGAAGCGAGGGCAGTATGAGCGCACAACTTTGGCAGCGCGCAAGGATATCAAGCCTCGATGAATTCATCGGACACACCGAGGCCGTGCGCGAGTTGCGGGCGGTGCGCTCGGGCTTCATCTTGATTGAGGGCGGCATTGGTTGCGGTAAAACGAGCCTTGCGTTGGCATACGTGCACGAGCGCAGCGGGCGCAAAATCGAGGAGCACCAACTCGATGCGTGCTTGGGCTCGTACTACGTGCAACACATGCACGCCAACGATTTTGAGATTGCAGATGCGGAGAAAGCAAAATTCTTTTTCACGCGGAGCACGCCGACATGGTTGGTGATTGATGAGGCCCAAGAGTTGACGGCGAAGCGCCAACAGAGCCGATTGAAAACGATTCCGTTGCGGCCCGATCTTACGTTGATTCTTGTGACACAAAACCCCGAGGCACTTGAGGCGAGCATCCGAGATAGATGCGTAAAAATTCATCTTGGTGGAGTTGCGGCGCGGGAGTTGCCCGCACTCGTGAAGCGCGGTTGTGAAATCGTTGGCATCCCATACGATGCAGAAATTGTGAAGGCTTGCAACCGTGCGGAAATTTTCCGCCCGCGAGCAGTGCTCAACGTCATTGAGGCTGTGGCCCGTGGAAAATCACCGGCGCACGCGATTGCGGGGCAAGCATGAGCGCCGAAAAGAATTGGAAAGAGTTACCGGGCGGCGCATGGTTGTACTTCAAGAATTTGCCCGCGTCAACCACCGCCGAGAGCCTCTCGGCGTACTTTCGCGAGCGTGGGCTCGACATCGGCCCGGAGTGCATCTCGGTGAGAGCGTTTACAGAAAACACATATACGCCCACGGCGGGCGCGATGGTGAGCCTGAGCCACGATGTGATTTTGCTTATGGTGCAATGGGTGCTCAACGGTGACCCGATTGAGGGCAAGGTACCCCGCCCGGAGTTGGCGCGGTGCTCGAAACGAAATTCGTAACAGGCGTGCGTGAGTGTGTAATGAATCCTTGGCACCAATCCGCGAGAGCCCATTGGCCCGGTTGCATCATCACCGGCGACCGTGGACCGCATTGTCTTGTGGTGCCGCGCCTCTTCGCCGCGCCGTTGGTTTTCTTGTACACCACCATTGATGCAGCCAAGGGCGACCAAGTCCAACGCGGCGGCCAATTGCAGCGCATCGAGCCGATGCGTATGCCCAAGCCTGTTGATTTGGGATGGGGAAAGTGACCGCGTAACATCCCTCGGGGATGGAGGAGGTTAACACTATGGCAGATTTTTTACCGATCACAGATCAACAGCGAGCGGCCAATAAGGCCGCACGGCTCGCCAACGCGGCAGACCCGTTAGACGGGTTGACCGTGCGCACGCTCCACAAGTTTGCGAGCCACGGAGTTGAGCCCGGCACCACGTTGGTTTTGAGCAGGGATAGCGCCGAGCAGGCAATAAAAGAGGGCCGCGCCGAAAGCGCGGAATAAGCACAATGGCGAATCTACACAGTCTCGGTGACCGTGGCACTCTGCCCAAGAGTGGGAAGCCCGGAGATGTGTATTACCACAAGGGTGTTGTTTATCTCACACTCGCGGATGGCAAGCTCACACCGCTGCAACGGCTCCACGATACTTTTGCGCAACTCGGCATCACCGCGATTGTCGGTGCACCGGGCCGTGAT